>Ga0315279_10006394_pt1 | contig 14876 bp, 14 predicted proteins | sample YL17G06_20_MG_FD_203694 | JGI IMG/M metagenome (GOLD analysis project Ga0315279, IMG submission 203694) | Sediment microbial communities from Yellowstone Lake, YNP, Wyoming, USA - YL17G06_20 | ecosystem: Environmental > Aquatic > Freshwater > Lake > Sediment | place: USA: Wyoming | collected... | reverse complement strand
CTCTATTTTTAACGTCCATTTTCGCCCTGACAAAACTCGCGGCGACTCGCTCATGGAGCATTCAACTCGTCGGACCGGCCTGGTGTTTCTTGGTAGGCGCATTGGCACAGATGAATGAGAACTGCTGACCTTACGATATTGCCTTTTGCCAATCCATGTTGTTTGGCATTCACTTATATACTTGCCAATCGAGTCTGTAAAACAAACTTCCTATGGAGTTCCCTTTTGAGAAGTACTCAATGGTATGTCTGAGCGGTTCGGCTCGGTTATTATATGGCTCGAACTTTGCACTTCCCATTCTATTACAGTATTCATTATCTGTTTGGAGACCCTTCCAATAAGTCTCCATTGCATTTCCCATTAACTTCGGGAATGTGTCAAGCAACTCGATATGAATCTCAGGCAGTTTACTCCCTGAAGTCGCTTGTCCATGCGCCGTATAGTGACGCAAAGCAACCAAGTCAGCCACTGTGTATTGACAGCGGTTCGTCTCGACTACTACCACTGCCTCCTGGTCTATTTTGGGTATGTTTTTCGCTGGAGGTTGCAGATTGGGTCTAGCAAGATAGTGAAAACCTACCCCAAGATTCCCCTGAAGGTCAGCAGTAGCGTTGCCAGTGAGGCAACGTCCCAGTAGGTCAACCCCAGAAGCAAAAAGAGCGAAGGCCGGAAGATATTTATTCGGCCAAGCATCTGAAGCCTTTAGCAACCATTCGACGCTTTGGCAAATATCACTTATCAATCCAATCACGTAAAAGGTTTTTATTTCTGCAGGGGTAAAATCTGGATTACCCCCTGCCTGCTTGTTCAACTCTAACCATATATTCGGGTTGTCTACAAGGACATTGGGATTAGCCAAAGAAACTGGTACGTTTCTTGTCATACATCACCTCTCGACAGCTTTGAACGTCAATCTCTACCTGACTTCATCCTGGCTGCGCCTAACGGCCTGCGGTTCAGCCGCCGCGCGGTCAAGGCAGATGGCGCTACGTTAACCAGAACAACACAACAGCCACGAGCCCCGCGTTAACCCGCGCGAAGCGCGGTCGGCTGCAACCGCCTGTTAGGCGTTTTGCCGCGAATTGAAACCGTGCCTTTGACTTTGAAACTTATCCTTGGATTAGCGTTACCTTTGTTGATACCTGGCCTGTATATCTCGTACTTCTCACGTTCGGTCAGTATATTTCGGTAGTTTGCCAAACAACCCCATGTGTCGCTTATGCAATTCTTCTTCGACGGCTGCTGGTCTGTCAGTAACGGCCCATCGAATAACTATTCTCGAAGTATCCTCCTTTTCTCTGATGTCATCACCAGAGGAGTGAGGAACTTTGCCTTTCACTAAACCTTGCTTTACTCTCATCCGCAAGTTAGATGCTTTGCCGATGGTCAACCGTTCATCAGTGTCAATCAGCTTTGCTTCATAAACACCTGATGAGTCTGGAAGTGTAATGCCTTCCGAATCGGAGCGTGCGTCCAGTTCAAACTTGTACCATGCATGCCATTCACTCCAGTCAAGAGTGATAGGTGGAATTTCAATGTGTCTGATATCCATGTTTGTTGTTACCTTTCATTGTTTTGCGAGGCTGCGCCTAACGATTAAGGATTGATGCGGCGCGGTGATAGCGAACCCGCCCGCGTCGAAGGGAACGACACGTTAGCCCGTGCGCGCGGAGAAAGCAGGTGAAAGCCGCCGCATAATCCAGAGTTGAACTAAGCCGGTTGGGGCGGGCACCCCATTTGGAATTTAAGCCTGACGCCCGCCGGGATGGGTGGGGTCAAGTCGTGCTCCTGGGGGATATTGTACTCCCAAAAGGCAGGGGGACACAAGTGGCCCTTCACGGTCAGCGGGGTTGAAGAGACTCGTGGAAGGTGCGTTGAGGTGAAACAATAGGCAAGCGAGAGGCGTTTTTCGGTGAGTAGGTGAGCGAGACTGGCAACGGAGTCCAGCTGGACTGTGTCGAGCGGCACGAGCAACCTTGAGGTGGTTCGAGTCCAGGGGTTCATGGGGGTGCACGTCCGAGGGGTGGGAACGTGGCTTGATGTTGCATGACGTGACCGCAGGCCGGGCAGTGCACGGTCCGCGCGGAAGTCGTTGAAGGCAAGGAAGTGTCGGACGAGTTCGAGTCAGCGTCTGTTGTCGGCGCGGGAGGGGCGGCGGACTGCGCGGCGAGTTGGGCGCGCAGGGTAGTGAGTTGTTGACGATGGGCCGGACTGAAGAGGCCATAGTAACGCACCTTGACAAAGCTCTTGGGCAAGACATGTTGAAGAAAGCGGTGGATGAATTTCTCGGCGGGTAGGGTGCAGAACTTGGTCTCGTCCGTGCCGGAGGCGCGATAACTGAAAGTGACTTGATCCTGCTCCACCTTGACGATGCGGCGGTTGCTGAGGGCGACGCGAAAGATGTAGGGGGCGAGATACTTGAGGGCGGTGCGACCGTCGCCAACGGGCTTGCAGTGGACAACCCACTCCTGTTCCCACACTGAAGCGGGAATGTCCGCGAAGCCGTCAGTCTTGCTCAAGGCGTCGCGAAACTTGGCGCGAAAGAGTTTCGAGAGCACCTTGACCGGGAGCAAGAAATTCTTGCGGGCGGGCCGCCACGTTTGTCCGTCGTTGGCTAACCCGCCCGCGGGGATGAGGTAATGCACGTGGGGATGATACGACAGGTCACGCGCCCAGGTGTGCAGAACGCCGACCAGGCCGAGCGTGCCGCCGACGAAACGCGGGTCGCACGCCAACTGTTGTGCGGCTTCCGCCGAGGCGCGAAAGAGCATGTCGTACACAAGTTTCTGGTGACGGCGCGCGAAGGAGCGCAGTTGGCTGGGCAAGGTGAACGTGAGCATAAAGTAGGGCACGGGCAGTTGCAGTTCGTATTGCTGCTCCAGCCAGCGTTGGGCGTTCGCGTGTTGGCATTTGGGACAGTGACGGTTGCGGCACGAGTGATAGCGATAGAGCGTCTCGCCGCAGTCGGGGCAGATGTAGACGTGCCCACCCAGGGCAGGCGTGCGGCAACGCTCAATGGCCCGCATCGCGCGAAGGTGGCTGGGCGGCAGCTGGCTACCGAACTTGGAGCGATAAGCTGGCCCGTAAGTGCGGAAGAGGTCGGCGAGTTCGATCACAGCAGAGGTTGCATCACCCGATTGATGGCGTCGGTGGTCAGCGCGTTCGCTTCGCGCGTCAGGTGGGTATAGAGGGCAGTGGTCTTGGGTGAGCTGTGGCCGAGATAGGCTTGAATGAGCCGCAAGTTGACGCCCGCTTCGAGCAGGTGCGTGGCGTAGGAGTGGCGCAGGGTGTGAACACTGGCGTCCTTCTGTACCCCACTTTCTTGCAGCGCGGCTTTGAAGGCGCGTTGAACACCGCTCTCGTCCATCGGCTGAGTGGCGGAGGACTGGGGCACTCCCGCGCGGGTCGGGGCGGGAAAGAGCCACACGGGATGGCGATGCGTGCTCCACGCCTCCGGCGTCGCGCAGCAACTTGAGCGTGCCCTCGGGCAAAGGCACATAGCGGTCTTTGTCGCCTTTGCCCTGTCGGATGTGGAGCATCATCCGCTCGCCGCGCCTACGGCGTATCGCCGACTTGGAGAGAGACGCCTTCGCGCAGCCGCAAGCCGCACGAGTAGATGGTCGTCAGGCAGACGCGATAGTAGGGGCGACGCAGGCAGGCTAGAATCTGGCGCACCTCGGCGGTGCTGAGTATAGCGGGCAGCTTTTTCTCACGCGTCCGGCGTGGCAGAACTTGCCCTGAGCTTGCCGAAGGGTCGAGCGTGGCCCATTCACGGTGGAGCGTCCGCTCGTAAAAGAATTTGAGGCCGCACAGCGCAATGGTAAAGCCACTGCGGGAAACCTGCTTGTCGTTCTTGAGGTAGAGAAAGTATAGACGCAGTTCTTCTTCGGTGATCTGGTCGGGCGACTTACGATAGTGCTCGGCCAATTGGCGGACGGCGTGCAAGTATGCATCTTGCGTCTTGGCGGATAAGCCGCGCAGTTGCAGGTCTTCCATCATTCGTTGTCGTAACGGGGTCATGGTGATGCTTCCTGTCCCCTTCGGGAAGTTTGACAGGAAGTATATCGCTATGATCGAGGAATGAGGAGGAACGGTCAGAGGCTGTCTTGCGGGGAAACGCGCTCCTTGCGCGAAGCGCTTAGTTCAACGGCCCGCGTTTCAGCCGCCGCCACCCACCCACACGCCAACCGTCAAAAACGACGCCTGATTTTCGCAGCTTCGGCGGTCGGCTGCAAACGCTGGTTGGGCGCGTTTGAATCTTGCACACGCTCCACGTATCACACTAATCCTTCGTGGTCTGCAATGACTCCGCTATCTTGAGAAGTGTTTCTTCAAGACCATGCGGATTATTCTCGTCAGGTTGCGGCCAATTGCCATATAGCGTGACGCTGACGTTGAAAACACCTTCACGCCATACCAGGATGGCGGAGTTGCCCGCTGCGCCGGATCTCGTCCAGTAAGTAAAACCAGTCTGCCCACGCACTTGCACTTCGCGAACATCCAAAGCATTGACCTTGAATTGATGTGTGATCGAGTCGAGCGAAAGGCCTTGATCGGTCTTCGTCATTTGTACGTCCACCGTCTTCAGGCTCGCATCGAGCGGATCACCCGGTTCACCGTAAACGATGCGTACGGTTTCGCTGCCATTGGCGTAGTAAGAGATCCAGGCCTTATAAAACGGCAGAGTCTCCGGGATGAACTTGGGTAACCATACAGGAAACTTGGCAGCCTGTTGGACATCGCTCAAATTCGAGAATTCCGAATACTGGGTAGGCAACGGAGGTGGTGTTGTAGTAGCAGGCGTGTCCACTACGGCTGGGGGTTGTGTCTGCAAAATCGTTGGTGTAGCGACAGGGGTTAGGGAAATGTCTGGCTGACAAGCCGACACTATCAGCGTAATTGTGAGTAAAACGACTAAGCGACAGAATCTGGCTGCGTTCATTGCTCTCCAAATCTCTCGCAACGTTTAGTGGCAGCATAACACACCTATGTGCTGCGCCACGCGCCCAACAAGAAGTCGGCTGCGTTTTTACAGTCTATTCCCCCGGCAGAGGTTGCAGCCTTTTTACCCTGTGGGGGAGTGTAGACGGCATTTTTACAATCTATTCCCCCTGTGGGGCGGATTAGACTGTAACCGTTTTGGTGGTAAAATACCTCGTGGCTCAGGTCATGCTCATCCTCCTTCGTCAACCGTGTCGTCACGTCGTGCAGACCCGATAAAAAGCGAGGACGCCAATAGTATAGACCTGAATCAATCGCCAGTCAAGAAAGGAGTGCCCATGGAACACAGCAAAAAACTACTCGACCAGGTGCGTGATGTGTTGCGCCTCAAGCACTATTCAATCCGCACTGAAGAATCCTACGTGGACTGGATCCGGCGCTACATCCTGTTCCACGCCAAACGCCACCCCAAAGACATGGGCCGTGCGGAAGTGGAAGCTTTCCTCACGCACCTCGCCGTCGAAGGCAACGTGGCCGCCTCCACGCAAAATCAGGCGTTCAGCGCGCTGCTCTTTCTCTACCGCGAGGTGCTCAAGATCGAGCTCGACGCGCCGCTCGACGCCATCCGCGCTAAAAAGCCTGCCCGCTTGCCCGTCGTCCTCACCCGCGCCGAGGCGCATCAAGTCATTGACGGCATGACGGGCACGTATCAGCTCATGGCAAAACTTTTGCGCGAAGCGGGCAGCGGCTTGCGCCTCATGGAGTGCGTGCGCCTGCGCGTCAAAGATGTGGACTTTGAGCGGCGCGAGATTGTCGTGCGCGACGCCAAAGGCGGCCACGAACGCGTTACCATGTTATCGGCCAGCCTCGTCGCTCCCTTGCAAGAACACCTCAAGCGCGTCAAACAGTTGCACACTCAAGACCTGGCCGAAGGCTGTGGCGAGGTTTATTTGCCCTATGCGCTCGACCGCAAATATCCCAACGCCAGCCGCGAATGGCGCGAAGCGGGCAATACGTCTTCCCGTCCGACCGGCTTTCTGTGGACCCGCGTTCCGGCCGCAAGCGCCGCCATCACGTGGACGAAAGCAATCTTCAACGCGCCGTCAAAGATGCTGTGCGCCTGGCCTGCCTCGCCAAACCCGCCAGTTGTCACACCTTTCGGCACAGCTTTGCCACGCACTTGCTCGAAAGCGGCTATGACATCCGCACCGTCCAAGAACTCCTCGGCCACAAGGACGTCAAGACGACGATGATCTACACCCACGTCCTCAACCGTGGCGGCTTGGCGGTGCGCAGCCCGCTCGACTAACTCCCTTCTCCCTTGCAGGGAGAAGGGCAGGGGATGAGGGCCTACTTCTTGAGCGCCTTGAGCACCCGATCCGGCGTGAGCGGGAAATCGTCGAACCACACGCCGATGGCGTCGTGAACGGCGGCGGTGACCGCCGGCGTCAGCGGCAGGTAGGGCATCTCGCCCATGCCGCGCGCGCCGAACGGGCCGATGGGGTCGGGGTATTCCAGGATGAGCGAGTTCACCTCTTGCGGCACGTCGAGCACCGTGGGGATGAGGTACGTGCTGAGGTAGGGCGTGAGCGTGCGGCCGTCTTTCTGCACAAAATCTTCGAGGATGGCATAGCCCTGCGCCTGGACGATCGCGCCCTCGATCTGTCCCTGCACCAATTGCGGGTTGATCGCCGTGCCCACGTCGTCGGCGCACCACACGCGCAGCAGCCGCACGTGGCCCGTCTCGATATCCACTTCCACTTCGGCCACCTGCGCCACGTAACCGTAGGCAAAGTTTGGCTCGCTCTTGCCGGTTTCGGGGTCGTAAGGTGTGGTCTTGGGCGGGCGATAAGAGTACGTCCCAATCGCGGGGCGGTCTTCTTCGCGCCATTTCTTGAGCGCCAACTCGGCCGCGCCCAGGATCGAATTGCCGGCCATGAACGTCATGCGGCTGGCGGATGCGCTCCCCGAGTTGGCGGTGGTGGCCGTATCCGAAACGACGAGCTGGATCTTTTCGATGGGCAGTTCGAGCGCTTCGGCGGCCATCTGCGCAAAGACGGTGTGCGCGCCTTGACCGCAGTCCGCGCCGGAATGATACACGATTGCTTCCTCGATCTCGGCCTTGCCGCGCAGGACGATTTTGGCCGTGCATTGTTCCGGCGCGCCAAACGAAAAGCCGACGTTCTTGTACCCGCAAGCATAGCCGATGCCGTAGCGTTTATTCTTTTGGGTGCAAGACGGCGCGTGCGGTCGCTGCCATTTGTCGCCCTCGCGCTTCCATCCGCCGTCCAGCGCGGCGTGCTCGGCCACCTGGGGCATGGAGACGCCGCGCGGCAGCGGCGTGCCGACGGAAAGCAGCGATCCCTCGTGTAGCAGGTTTTTCATCCGCAGCTCGACGACGTCCATCCCCAGTTTTTCCGCCAGCTTGTTCATCTGCTGTTCTGCGGCGAACAAGCCCTGCGGCCCGCCAAAGCCCCGGAACGCGCCGCACGGGATGTTGTTGGTGTACACCGCGTAGGTATCCACCTTGACGTTGGGGATTTCATACGGCCCGGTGCACATCAACGTCGTGTTGCCCAGGACTTTGGTGCTGGTGTACGCGTATGCCCCGGCGTCGCTGATGGCTTCGACCTCGGCGGCGACGAGCTGGCCGTCTTTCGTCGCGCCCCACCGAGTCTTGAAGAACATCTGGTGACGCTTGTGATGCCCGATGATGGACTCTTCGCGGCTCCACACGATCTTGACTGGGCGCTTCAATCTCGATGCGGCCAGCGCCAGAATGATCTGCACCGACATGTCCTCACGCCCGCCGAACGCGCCGCCGATGGCGGGATAGATGACGCGCACTTGTTCCTTCGGCAGATTCAGCGCGTGCGCGATCTGTTCCTGATCTTCGTGCGTCCATTGCCCGGCTACCTGGACCGTCACGCGCCCTTCCTCGTCGAGGTACGCCAGGCCGGCTTCGGGCTGCAGAAAGGCGTGCTCCTGGAATGGCGTGTGATACGTCCCTTCCACGATCACGTCGGCCTGCTGGAATGCCTCATCCACGTCGCCCTTGCGGATACGGTAATGCGCCAGCACGTTGTTTTCCTTGCCGCGCGAAGTGTGGAGCTGCGGCGCGCCGAGCTGCATCGCCTGGCGCGGGTCGGACAGGACGGGCAAATCTTCGTACTCCACCTCGATCAGGTCGCGCGCGCGGGCGGCCTGCTTTTCCGTCTCCGCCACGACGAGCGCCACTTTTTCGCCGATCCAGCGCACGGTGTCTATCGCCAGCACGGGCGCATCGTTCACGATCAGCCCAAACTCGTTGACCGGCACGTCCTTCGCCGTCAACACGGCCACGACGCCCGGCGCGGCTTCCGCGCGGCGAGTGTCGAGCCGCTTGATGCGCGCGTGAGGCCGCCGCGCAAAGAGCACCTTCATGTGGAGCATCCCCGGCATCGTCAGGTCGCCGGGATAGAGCGTCGCGCCGGTGACCTTGCCCACGGCGTCCACGCGAGCCAGGGATTGACCGATCAAGTTGTCTGCCATGTTTACTTTCTCTTGTACATGCCGTCTTCGTCGAATTCTTCTTGCGGGGGCAGGGGGAACAGAATCCCCGAAATCAGCACAATGACGAACTGGAGCAGGATGAACGCCAACACGCCGACCGCGATCTGGATGGGCCGTATCGGCATGTTCGGCAAGAGGGGCGTGTACCAATTAGCGGGGATGGGCGCATAGTCGCGCAGCGGCATGTTGATGGGCAGCCACGCGCCCAGCCAGACCGAAAAGGCCAGCGCAATAAAAATCAAGAGCATCTGCAACGGATTGGCTTTTTGGGGGGCGCTCTTGCGGCGGCGCCGGGTGCTGTCAGCTTTGAATCCCATAGGTTTTCTCCTTTTCTCAACCTCCCGCAGGTTTCAAGCCTGCGGGAGGTTTCACTAGGCCCTGCTTGTGGCGGCTTTTTCAATCGCTCGGATGATCGTGTAATAGCCCGTGCAGCGGCACAGGTTGCCGCTGATCGCCTGCTCGATTTCCCATCGCGAAGGCGAAGGCTTTTCCTCCAGCAGCTTGGCCCCCGCCATCAAAAAGCCCGGCGTGCAATAGCCGCACTGCACCGCGCCTTCTTCGATAAAGGCTTGTTGCACCGGATGGAGTTTGCCGGCCTGTGCCAGCCCTTCAACCGTGACGATGTCTGAGCCGTGCGCGCGCGGCGCGGCGACCAGGCACGACATCACGGCGGTTCCGTCGAGGAACACGGTGCACGCGCCGCACTCGCCTTCGGCGCAGCCTTCCTTCGTCCCCGTCAGGCCGAGGTCTTCGCGCAGCATCCGCAGAAGCGTCTTGTCGTTTGCGCCGCGCACCTTGTACCGCTTGCCGTTGACCGTCGTCACGATGAGCTGGTCGCCCTCCTCTTCATGCGCCCACACTTCGGATTTCAGAATTTTTCTTTTGCGAGAGGTTCGGGCTTTGGCGTGTAGTTTGGGGCCGAGCATCACGGGTTCGGCAGGATAGCCGTTGCGCTCTGTGCCATTGCGCAGTTGCGCCAGCGCCCGCATCACCGTCACGCGCACCATCTCGCGGCGGTACTCGGCGCTGCCGCGAATGTCGTCAATAGGGCGCGCATCGGCGGCCGCGAGCTCGCCGGCTCGAGCGATCACCGAGTGGGTCAAAGGCTTGCCTCGAAGCCATTCACTTGCGCGCGCGGCAAGAATAATGGTTGGCGCGATACTGCCCAACGTGATCCAGGCCATACTCACGTTGTCATTCGTCGCTCCATCCAGCACGACGGCGGCGTTGACGACCGAGATGGCCTGCGCGCGGCGCAGCGCAAGTTTGACAAAGGTCCCTCGGTCATCCGGCGACATGCCCATGAAGCTGATGTCGGTGAGCAGCTCGTCGGGCTGCAGCGCCGTCTTGCGCACGCCCTTGAAGAATTCGGGGAAACTCAACGTGCGTTCGCCCCGGACGCTGCGCAGCGTCACCTTTGCGCCGAGCGCCCACAGCGGCGTGATGGTGTCGTTGGCCGGGCTGGCGGTGATCAGGTTGCCCGCCACGGTGGCGCGATTGCGAATCTGCGGCGCGCCCACTTCCCAACACGCGCGCGCCAAGGGATAGGCTTTTTCCACGCACAGCGCCGACCCGACGACTTGGTTGTGGGTGACCAGCGGCCCCAAGTGAATCTGCCCATTCTTTTGCGTGATCGTGTCCAGTCCGGGGATGCGCGTGATGTCAATCAGCACTTGCGGTGTCCTGATCTTGCGTTCCATCTCGATCAGAAGGTCCGTCCCGCCGGCGATAATGCGGGCGTTTTCGCGGTGTTCGGCGAGGAGCTTGAGGGCGGCGTCGAGTGTAGTCGGTGTGAGATATTTGTGCCACATGCGTTGACCTCGAGTGGGAGCGCAGGCCGGCGCCGGCGCTGGGTGAAATCACCTGGATTCTAGCGCAGAATTGAAATTCGGCCAAGTGTGGGGCAGGATGGCATTAAATGCCAGCCATCGGCTTGCCCGTGCCGCCGCGCCGCACCATCACGATCTCGGCCATGATAGAGACGGCGATCTCTTCCGGCGTCTCGGCCTGGAGCTCCAGCCCGATCGGCGCATGGATGCGGGCGAGCGCTTCGTCGGATACGCCTTTCGCGCGCAAGTCGTTGAGCGCCATCGTCCAACGGCGCAGCGAGCCGATGACGCCAATGTACGGCGCGGGAGAGTCGAGCAAAACTGGCAGCGCGTCCACGTCGAACAGGTAGCCGCGTGTGACGCTGGCGACGTAGGTCTGGCTGTCCACGCGGATTTTGGACAAGGCCTCCGTCACCGGCCCCACGACAAACTCGTCGGCGTCGGGGATAAAGTCGTGGGTGCATAGGTCGACGCGGTCGTCGGTGACGACGACGCGGTAGCCCATCCAGCGCGCCAGGTGCGCGAGCGCCCTTCCCACGTGTCCCGCGCCGAGGATGAGGAGGGTGGGGGGCGGCGTGATCGGCTCGATGAACACCTCGACCTCGCCGCCACACACGCCCGCGTCGCCGCGCGAAGGGTCTACCAGCGAGTGTGTGATGATGCGCGCTGCCCCTTCGCGCGCCACTTGCTTGGCCTCTTCGATGGTGCGGTTCTCCAACTCGCCGCCGCCCACCGTGCCGACGATGCGCCCGTCGGCATAGACGAGCATCTTGCTGGTCTCGTGGCGGGGGACGCTGCCCCGTGCCCGGATGACGGTCGCCAGCGCGGCCGGTTGTCCGCTGCGTATTGCTTCCAGAATTGCTTCATAGATGGATTGCATCTATAGCTCCATGTGTATCACATGTGGTGTTGCGGCACTTGGCATTAAGGCTCCTCAAGAAACTTGCCTGTCTGCGCCTTTTCTACAATTTCCTCAAACTGCGAACTCGATTTGATTCCTCTTTGCTGCATCTGCTTTTTGGCCCACAGGCCGATGTTCTGCCTGTCCTTGTAAAAGTCGTCGCCCCGCGGCTTGCTCAGGTCAAAGTCGGCCAGGCGGGCGGCATCCGACCGATGGAAGGCGACGGTAGAGATTAACTTGGTCACGTTGTCACTGTCGCAGCAGCGGCATGTCACCGCCGCTGCGTCGGCAGGGTTGAGCACCAACCGGCTGAATTTTCTCTGGCACTGGTTACACTGATATTCGTAGATCGGCATGTTCAATCCCGCTCCCTTTCAGGCTTGGCAGGTTTGGCTCATCGTCGTGCTATCCGCCAAAGCCGGGAATCCTCCCCGCAAGAAAGTTCACCATGTGCAGGCGTAGTATGTCATTGGTGCCATCGCACGACCAGCCAATCCACGCATCGTTTAGCATTTTGGACGCTTTATACTCGCGGGTGATGCCATACGAGCCAAGTATCTTGACCGCCATTTCGGCGTTCTGGATGGCGGCGTCCGTGGCGAAAGTCTTAGCCGCAGGGGATTTGAGGCCCGCCATCGGTGAACCACTGTCAATGCAGTGTGCTGCTTCCCACACCATCAACCGTGCGGCGTGCAGGTTCACGTACATGTCAGCAATCTTGGAGGCCACCGCTTGATGGTTGATGATGGGCGTGCCCCAACTGACGCGGGATTGCGCGTAATCGAGCGCGTATTCGTAGGCCGCTCGCGCCAGTCCGACATAGCAGGCGGCAAAGCCGACGCCGATGTACGGCAACGAGCGCATGAGAAAGATCGGCATCCCCATTCCTTCTTCGCCCAACAGGCACTCTTTCGGAATTCGCACGTTATCGAAACGTACCTCGGCGTTGTGAGCCATCTTCCAGCCGATCAGCTCGGTTCGTTTGCTCACGGCAATACCGGGCAGGTTCGCCGGGATGTAAAAGAAGGACGTGCTTTCAAAGGGCGGTTTCGTCAGGTCGGTTCGGGCAGTCACGTAATACGAATTGGCGATCCCGGCGTTGGTAATGAAGGCCGCCTTGACGCCGTTGACAACGTAATCATCGCCATCTCGACGGGCCAGCGTCTTGAGGCCCACTTGCGGATCGGGATAGGGACAGAGCGCATCCGACCCGGCTTGATTTGGCTCGTTGCCGGCGCTGGCGAGCACATAGTATTCCGCGCGGGTGATCTCGCGCAGCCATTTCTCGCGCTGCGCCTCGCTGCCGCCCGTGATGATGAGCATCGGTGCAGTGTTTGAGAGGTTAAAATAAGCGGCTGCGGCTCCGAGGTCAACCGCGGCGAGCTCCTCCTCGAGCAGGACGTGCTCGATACATCCCATCCCCCCACCGCCGTATTCCTCGGGGATCAACATCGTGGTGAAGCCGAGCTTGGCTGCGCGCTTGTATACTTCTTTGAATTTTTCCCATGGCTCACATTGCGAAAACTCTATCTGGTCTATCTCTTCGACAACGGGCTTGATTTCTTTCTGGGCGAAATCCCGCGCCGTTTTCTGCAACGAAGCCTGCTCTTCGGTCAAAGTGAAATCTATCATGTCTTCTGCTCCTTGGTTGAGTGCGTGATACCCATCAAGTCGGGACTAGTGGAATTATATCATTATCTGCCGAGATGGTGTGGCGCACTCTCGCGAGGTGGTTTTGCCGATCGTTCTTGGGCAGCAAGGCGTTTTGTAGGGCAAGTTGCCAACTTGTCACACACCCTCTAACGCTCTGCCACCTATGAGCCTTGCCGATTTTGCAGCGAACTCGGAGCAACCCTTCGCAAGGGGAGACCCATTCGTTGTTGTGTTCCATTAGGCTCTTTTGCCAGAGTGTGGTACAATAGGCGCGTAGTTCAGGTAGTCCAATCGGTTCGTTGCTCAAGCGTCGCCCCGGTGAAACCACCGGGGCGATTTTTATATAGGAAGAAGGAAAATTGAAACAGTTTAGTGATTTTGATCTGGCGGCGCCCTTGCAAGAAGCGGTGCGCCGGATGGGGTTTGAACACCCCACGCCTATCCAGGTGCAAGCCATCCCGGCTATCCTGGAAGGGCGAGATGTCGTCGGTTGCGCGCAGACGGGTACCGGCAAGACGGCGGCTTTTGTGCTGCCCAGTTTGCAGCAGTTGCTCGCGGACAAGAACGGGCCAGGCCCGCGCATGCTCGTCCTGGTGCCCACGCGCGAGCTGGCCTTGCAGGTGGCCGACCATGCCACGCAACTGGCCCGGCAGACCGGGCTAAAAGTGGCGGTGATCTATGGCGGGGTGGGGATGGGGCCACAAGAAGCCGCCCTGCGTAAGGGCGTTGACATGATCGTCGCCACGCCCGGCCGGCTGCTCGATCACATGGGCCGCAGGAATGTGCGCTTCGATCATCTGTCCATCCTGGTGCTCGACGAGGCCGACCGGATGCTCGACATGGGCTTTTTGCCCGACATCCGGCGCATCCTGCGCAGTCTCCCGGCCCGGCGGCAGACGCTGCTCTTTTCGGCCACGATGCCGCCGCACATCCTGGCGCTCGCGCGCGAGGTTCAGCACGACCCGGTGAAGGTCGCCGTCGCGGTGGCGCGTCCGCCGGACGCGATTGACCAAAAGTTTTATCCCGTGCCCAAGCACCTCAAAGTCAAGCTGCTGTTAAACCTGATGGAGCATGCCGATCAGGACAGCGTGCTGGTCTTTACCCGCACCAAACATGGCGCGGACAACCTGGCGCAAAAACTCAAACAGGCCGGCATCAAAGCGGCCACGATTCATAGCAATCGCACCCAGGGCCAGCGCGTGGCGGCGCTGGAAGGTTTCCGGCGGGGCCACTATCGTGTGCTCGTGGCGACGGATATTGCCGCGCGCGGGATTGACGTGCAGGGCATCTCGCTCGTGCTGAACTATGATGCGCCCGGCTCGGCGGAAGACTATGTCCATCGCATCGGCCGCACGGCCCGCGCCGAAGCCGAAGGCGACGCGATCACGTTCATCACCCCGGCCGACGAGCCGGTCGTCCAGGGCATCCAGCAGTTGATTGGTCGGAGGCTGGAACGCTGCACCGTGCCCGGCTTTGATTATGGCGTCGAAGCGCCTTCGTATGCCAGGCCCACGGTCAAGGAACTCCAGCAACAGTACACCACTCCGCGTTCCACCAGCCAGCGTTGGTCGCAAATGCTCGGCGGTCGGCATCGGCGTTAGTACCCGGATGCTCAACCTTGCGAAGGTTGCTCGCTTTGCGCCTTCGCAAGGTTATCACTTTGCTTTGGAGTAACTGTTCAGTGGGTATCCGATCTTTACCACAAAGGCACCAAGACACGAAGATTTTTGGCAAGGCGCAGTCTGCTAACAGAAAAACTTGGTGTCTTTGTGTCTTGGTGGTGAGAAAATGGCCCCTACTGAACGGTTACACCTGGAAAAGTGGAAGGGGATGCACACCACGTGCGGTTCGACAGAACCTCTTGCGTGTGGATACTAGTATTACAGCGCAAGGTTAGCTCGTTGGCCTGATTTCGCCTGAAAACAACGGGCATGGTATCGTTCTCCGACCACTACCAATGGAGGAGAACAGAAACCATGCCCAGTGAGATTATAGCAGAA
>Ga0315279_10006393_pt1 | contig 14881 bp, 17 predicted proteins | sample YL17G06_20_MG_FD_203694 | JGI IMG/M metagenome (GOLD analysis project Ga0315279, IMG submission 203694) | Sediment microbial communities from Yellowstone Lake, YNP, Wyoming, USA - YL17G06_20 | ecosystem: Environmental > Aquatic > Freshwater > Lake > Sediment | place: USA: Wyoming | collected... | reverse complement strand
ATCCCGTGGTCGATAGCGTGACGAGTGCTGAACAAATGCTGGATGAGATTCTAGAACTTCAAAAGGACTATATTCATCTTTCTTAAAACTCCTATCTTTACTTCAGCTTTAGGGAATTAGGAAATTTTTCCCTAATAATTTGGAGGTCTGATGTCGATATTGGCTAATAACTACGATAACAATAAAGCATGCGAAAATGAAAATCAAAACATATAAGAAAATTTGATAATTAGATAATGCCATGAGAAAAAGCGAAACAGCAGTAAGTTGAATTACAGAAATCAGGGGACCGATTCGGAGGAATTCTTTTATGGGTACCTTTTGTTCATAAGTTTTAATGAGTTGAAGGGCAACAATGATATTGTCGCCTTGGGGGAGGAAATTATCCCCAAGATGAATCCCATAAACAAATGCACTAAAGACCATGTTTTTATCTGTAGCGGTAAAGCCAGTAGTCAAATTTTGTGTTATAGGTATTAAAATTTTCGCCAAAGGTATGTTATCAGTGCCGCTGGATATACCTGCAGTCAGCCACAAAATTACCAGCGAAGTACTCAAGGGATTCCCAGCAGTAAGAGTTTTCAATCCAGCTGCTATCGGGTTCAATACACCCTCGAATTCAATAGCACCTACAATCAAAAAAATGCCTAGCAAGTAAATTATTAATTGAAAATCAAGTTTTTTAAGAAATGAATCGATATTTTTACCTGTTGCTATTAAAAGAAGCATTCCAGCAGTAATTGCAATAATATCCAATTTAACTCCGAAATTAGGTAAAAGAACAAAGAGAGCAATTGTGGCAATTAATGTACATAAAGACATATAAAAAAGTCTTCTGCTTTTCACAAAAAGCCATGCATTGTACTGTTCTAACATATCAATTAGCCTCTTTTGGGGGGTTTCTAACCGAGTTTTGTACATTAGGGAAAAATATATTACCACTATAGCAAAAAGGAGGAAGCTAAAGAGACCTACATTGAAAAAGAATTGATTGAATGACCAGGGTGCTGCTGCAGCTATTAAAACATTTGAAAAAGAGCTGATCATGAAAACTAAACACCCTGTATTTGCAACGATCATTTGAACAATTAGATACGGAATTGGGTTTATCATTAATATTCTACAGGTGGTAATTGTTAATGGTATTAAAATGATCATTGACAAGATATTATTTAACATGAAAGATATAGCAAAAGCGAGAATGCATAAGAGGACAAGCATTATATACTTATTTCCGTGAGATTTTTGAATGATCTTTAATGAAATAAAGGAAAAAACACCTGAATCATTACAAATACTGGTTATAATTAATATGCCAAAAATTAAAACAATGGTAGAAAGATTTTTATAATCAGGCGTGTTGCCAACCATAAATTCTATAATATTATTAAAAGGAATCGCATCAATCATCAATACGATCGAACTAATAACCGCGCCAACTAAGGTGATGAGTGTACGATTATAGCCAAGAAGCATTAGAATTATTACCGCTAAAAACACGATGGGAATAATAACTGGTGAAATCATATTAGACCTTGTTTTGGTTTTTTATTTTAATCCTTTACCAGAATACATAATTATTCAAAGAATATTCTCATTGGTTTATAAGTCTTACACGGTGAAGCATTGATAATAAGTAATAGGATATATAATAGAAGTTTAAAATAAGGAATTGAAATTTATTGCAGCTAATGGGGAGCTGTCTACAAAAATCTCTTTTTATAAAATTAAGATCTAATAATTATTAATTTTTTTACATGATTTTGATGATGATATGGGTTGGAAGATGAATTAATATGAAAATCTCTTATTCGGTTATGTCGTGAAACTCATATTTCACGTCAGGCTCAATGATTCTTCTAGAGAATTTTATACATGCACTCAAAAATGTATCTATTCTTCTTTGCACCCTTTTCTTTAACAATCTCCAGAAAGGCACCATGATTCAGGCATTTAGGCAATCATTTTTTTATAATTATTACAATAATGGAACCGTTGATTTTCGCAATCAAGAAGCCAAATTCGATTACGTAAAAAGATACGACCACAGATGGACCGAGGTGTTTCAATAGCATAAAGTAGTGTTTCAGGCAATTCAATATCGGGATTCTTGACTTTTAAAGGAAATAACGAAACATTTTTTCGACCTATAGCAGTTTGGATGGGGATTGAGCCAATTTCTTTCAGATCTAAGGCTTTAATTGTGCGAGGGTTAATTCCTAGGGTGCCTGTAAATCCTGTGTCAATTTTAAAAAAAATCGATTTAAAATAATTATGATTATGAGGCGAAATGAAAATTTCAATTTGGGGAAATGGTGGATCTTCAGATTTTCCAAAATCCCAGCTTTTATGTGATTTCATAGATAATCATCTGTTTAGGAATGCCTACATTTGTAATTACCACATCCGGATCTATATTTTCTTTAAATACGCGCTGAACTAGGTTTAGGAGATCGATATCATGATCAATAACTTCAAAATTTTTGATGACAATATATTGATGTTCGTATTGTGAGAGGTTTAATCCATTGATAATAGCGTCTTTATCCTCTTTCCCTTCAATGATTAATTGTTTGATCGCTGGCCATCTTAATTTGTATAATCTTGCCCTTTTATCGCTCATTGAAGATATAACTTCTAAAATCTGCTTTCTTGAAAGTTCTGCAATGACATTCCGTCCATATTTTTCTTTATATTGAGTTAATTGAAGGAATTCCTGAAATGAAAATGCTTTCTGCCCAAATTGAAAAATTTGACTTGCCATTTTTACTCATTAAAATTAGTTAATTTGGTTCATATGATTCATCTTATATAAAAGATGAATAGCCCTTAAATTTTTCCAATTGAGACTAAGTTACTAAGTTATTAAAATTGAGAAAAAAAAATTAAATGGGGCGTTTTTCGGAATATTTTTCAATGTAGTTCTTAATGGCCTCTAATTGGTCCGCCTTTTTGGTCCCCTGGGGACGGTTAATAATAGGAATGGTTTCAATTTCCATAGCCATACCCGTCTTCAAATCGGCAAATTCCGTTTTTTTCAGAGCAACCTTGCACATGGACATGACAACGGGATTTTTTACAGCGAGTTTTTGGGCAAATTCTTTTCCGGCCGTCTGCATTTCTTCTGTTGTTTTGAAGAGTTCGTCGACGATGCCCATTTTTTCCGCCCGAGCTGCAGAGAAGCGGTCGCCGGTATAGAGAATGTATTTCACATCCGACATCTTTCTAACGATTTTAGGGAGAATAGTACACCCCCCATGTGTTGGGAACATTGCCTGATAGTTTATTTCGGGCAACGAGAACTGGGCATCTTCAGTCGCATAGCGAAAATCACAGGCTAACGCTACCAGAAATGCAATGCCGATGGAAAAACCATGTACTAATGCGATTACCGGTTTTGGGATGTTATAAAGACGATAAATCATATCCTGTCCGTCTTTTGTAAAAATATCGACATCAAAATTTTTGAGGTCAAATCCGGCGCTAAAAGCTCGAGTACCGCTGCCTTGGATAATAATAACACGGATTTTATCATCATCCTCTAACTTAACAATAAGATCTCGGAATCCTTGGACTTGTTCAACGTCAAAAAGATTCATTTCCCCATTATTCAAAGTTATTATGCCAACATGTTTGTCTTTTTCAAATAAAACCTTTGGAGTGGTCGAATATTCGCTCATGAACTTCACCTAGAATAAACAAGATTATAACGAGTTCTTAAAATTTTTTTAATAGAGAGAAAGCTGTCCTTTTAGCACTGCTTATTAACCTCAGCCACGTCTCACTACATATTCCTTTTGATTTAAGAAGATATCCACTAAAATTTTATTCCTCTTGCAGAGATTATGGGATTTTTTGATTCATAAAGTTTTTATACCTAATTTTATTTCAAAAATTATTTAATTTGAGAAGATATTCACTAAAATTTTAAAATTTAGTAATAAATGTTTCAGCTATCTTTTAGTTAGAAATTCTAAGAAATTGATGAAAATCGGAGAAATCGAAGAATGTATGTACCACGTTATACCATATCGAATGGAGCTTGCAGCAACCAATTACTCGAATTTGTTTCAACCTATTTTCCATTTTTTGATGAACCACTAAAAGTAACCTATCGAGGGCGTACCTATGATGTTCTCACGGCACAAGCCTCAAAAATTGATTTTGAAGACTTTTTTATTTCCCATAATTGCTTAAAATGTCGTAAAAATTGTTGCTACAATATGATTGTCCCGGTCGGCTTTGAGGGATACTGGACCAAAGAAATGTTGAAGTTCATTGACCATTTTAAGCCAAGAAAATATACAGCTTATTATAATGACCAAAAACTGATTTATTATTTAGGACGAACGGGATTGCATTGCAAATATCAGGAGGGAAAAGCCTGCACTATTTGGGATAGTAATGTACCCGACCAAAGGCGTCCGATGGGCTGTCACTTCTATCCGATGTCGTTTTATACTATGGATGACACTCTCATCTTCACAAAGCATTGCGATCCGTATATGTGTAAAGGCGAATCAACGCAATACACAGAAAAGGATTTAAATCGCGATTTGAATACCTTTGAAAAAATGTGTAAAGAAGTGGAGGCAATTGGCTTCCGGGCGAATTATCGGCCCATTGATGCTTTGAAGGACCAAGCCTATTTTTCCATTTAATTTAAATTTATTATCTTTTTTCAAAAATATTTCACTCTCTAAGAGAGATACTAGAAAACTTCAGTAATCCCAGCAATCTATAATTATACCCATCGTTTAGTGAAGTAAAATTAAGTTTGAAGCAATTTTTTAAAAAAATAAAGTTAAATTAATAATATAATTTATCCTAAATTTTAAATGAATTAAAAAGAAGAAAAATATCAATTTCGAAGGTGGAAAAATTGGTTGAAGTGATTATAATATATGATACAAAATATGGAAATACTCAACGTGTTGCTGAATTAATTGCGGAAGGTATAGGCGAAATTGGAGAAATTAAACCAGTTATCAGTAATTTCAAAAATATTAAGAATATAAATGATCTCAACAATTATGATGTCATATTGATTGGTGCTCCAGCTCACTTCGGGGCTCCAAGCAAAGCCATTATGAAATTTATCGATAAATTAACTAAGATTAATCTGCAAGGAAAACAATTTGCGTGTTTTGATACATATCTTGGTGAGGACTTTGAAAAGGCGGTTAAAAAAATGGAGGAAAAAATAATTCAAAAGTTGCCTGATTTTCGCCAGATTGCCTCTGGATTGTCTATTAAGGTTCAAGGGATGAAAGGCCCAATTATCGAAGAAGAAATTCCTAAATGCAAAGAATTTGGGGAGAAAATAGCGAACCAAATAATTTAATAATCTATTAAAATGCGATTATGGACCAGTATTATTCCAATTTTTTTTTCAACCTTCAAAAAGTAAACAAATATAAATGGTTTGAGCATTTGAGATGTAAATATGATAGAAATAATTGACACTTATGCAGAAGCGTTTGAAGGGACAGTAACGCAATTGCTCGTAACTGCTAAAACGGAAGCCCTCTTGAAACGGGCAGTATATAGTTTTACAGCTTTACCTTCTACCGTATTTGGAGACGTAGAAGGGGGTATTACAAGATGGGTTGATACCAAAGAGACCCCTGATGGTAGACCTGGTGCGGTAGTTCAACTATGGGTCTTAGGTTATGGGAAAAAGCCGATTGCTACGCTTGAAGATAGATTAGGGCGTCGAACGCGACAGGGGATTCTCGTTGTGCCTACGACTGCTGTATTCAACGCTTTGGAATCGGCTAATCGCTTTGATATGATGAAAACGGTTGGGCATTGTGGCGACGGATTTGAATGGATCGTTGATTTCCAAGGTCGGGAAATGATTAATGTGCCAATCATGATGGGTCATGATTTTCTTATAGAGCATGAATTAGGCTATCAGAAAGGTGTGATGGGCGGTAATATCTGGCTGTTTTGTGAGAGCGTGGATGCAGGCCTAGAGGCAGGTGAAAAAGCGGTTGAAGCAATCTTGCAAGGAGATGGCGCAATAACATCCTTCAATATTTGTTCTGCCGGTTCAAAAACCGAAACCAATTATCCGGAAATCGGTCCGAGTACCAATCACTGGTACTGCCCAACCTTGAAGGATAAAATTGAGGGCTCCAAAGTGCCTGCGAATATAGAGTCCATTCCAGAAATAGTTATAGATGGACTGGATATGGACACGGTTAAAAGAGCCATGAAAGCGGCCATTGATGCAGTGCAGGATGTTGAAGGACTAAAAATCATCTCTGCCGGAAATTATGAAGGCAAACTCGGCAAATACAAAATATATTTAAAAGATCTTTAATTCCTTATTAAAAAACACTCATATTCCCCTTATTTTCTATTCGCCAAATCTAAATGTTCTAGGACGAAAAATCTCTTGAGTTTAGAAACCATTCGCCCTATGAGGCGATGTTTAATTCCTAATATTCGCTGTGCATCTTGCTGGAAATCTACGCGCCGCACCGCTTCTGCAAGCAATGTTCGAGCCCAAAAAGCCCTTGGAAGGCGTCGTCCAAAATAAATTCCGAAAAGAAATCGAAGTGGGTAGGTAGGTAACAACAACCAGTATTGGCTTTTATGGGCTTTCAAAGCTCTACTTTGAGTTTTCCAATGTTTCATTGGAAAATAATGGGTATTCACATAGGAATGAAACAGAAACAACTTCGGGCGTTCGCTGATTTTCATGGATTTTACAAGGAAGTATATTATCAACCCTGTACGTATGTGATCATTATGGGGATAGGTGGTATAAAGGCATTCAGGGGCAAAGATGACATCCGGTTGATAAGATTCGAGATAATTCTTGACTTTTTCAATTATATCTCGATGTATTTCTAAATGGGCATCCAAACATCCCATAAAGGTTACGCTATTTACCCCCTCTATACTGGCAGCTTGACGAAGCTCTTTTATTCGAATCTTTCCTAGCTTTTCACCTCTTAATTCCAAATCATAAGTGCCATATTCACCCTGGGTCATTGAAAGGATTCTCACCTCATGAACTTTCGCCAAACTAATCATTATATTAGAGACTGAGAATTCCAAGTCATCCGGATGCGCGCAAACAAATAAAATTTTCATAGATACCCCACATTACAAATCGTATATCTGATTTTTTCTCATTAAATATGAAAATTTATTTTACTTACCGTTATAGTGTTTGGCTAATAGTTCACTCACTTCATGCCCTAATGTTTCTGCGTCTTCATAATTAATTTCACTCTCAGAAGTAAAAGCACGTAAAAATTTGAGCGCAGCAAGTTTTTGAATAATTGAAGTACGAGCCACTTCGGACCAATTTATTTCTGGGAATTTATTCAGTTCTTCTTTTAACTCATCTGGAATCGATAAAGTGATATTCGCCATTTTATTTTTTCTCAATCAAATTACTCTCTGTGAGTTATGTGTATTCACAAAATAAAAATTTACCTTTTTAAATTTCATAAAATAAGACTTAAGCTTTGAACACAACTTTTTTTCATTTAAAACCTTGATTACAAAATTTTCAAAAAGGAATGGACGATCACGCGTTACTCATGAGTAAGGCAGACCTCTGTTATTTATTCAATCCAAGGAATGTATGTATCATTGGCGCATCAGATAATCGGAATAAAGTGGGGGCTCAAGTTTTAACAAATATTATTTCAGCAAGATTTGCGGGGGAGATTTTTCCGATAAATCCCAAAGCTCAGAATCTATTTGGGCTTAAGGTCTATAAATCCATTAGAGAATTATCGAATTTTGATTTAGATTTAGCAATAATAACGATTCCTAATATAAAAGTTCCTGCTGCATTGGAGGAGTGTATTGATCAAAATGTAAAGTTTGCCGTTTTGATAACTGCTGGTTTCAGCGAAATGAAGGAGTATAATTCTGAGGGAGTAAAATTAACGGACGAGGTAGCTCATCTTCTAAAAAAAGGATCGATACATATTGTGGGACCCAATTGCATGGGGATTGTTTCAACAGAGTGCAACTTACTTGGATTGATGGGACCTGGAATTCCGCCTGGGCGCCAGAAGGTAAATGCAAGCATCATTTCACAATCCGGGACTTGGGGCGTTACTTGCATGAGGTCTGGACACAGTCATGCTCTTGGATTTAGTAAATTCGTGAGTTCAGGAAATGAAATGGATTTAAAATTCGAGGATTATCTCGAATATTTAGGTTTATATGATTCGGATACGCAAATAATTTTGGGATTTATTGAAGGTCTGCGAGAAGGGCGTCGATTTATTCAATTAGCCCAAGAAATTGATAAGCCTATAGTCCTCATCAAAGGAGGGAAAACGGAAAGTGGGCGAAAGACGGCGAGTTCTCATACGGGCTCATTGGCAGGCAGCCAGAAAATATATGAGGCGATTTTTAATCAGTGTGGTATTATAGAGGCGAATGATTTAAATGAATTGGTCGATTTTGGAAGGGCGTTTCAACTATATCTCTCTTTTCAACCTCCGAAATTACCAAAAGGAAATCGAGTCGGCATAGCTAGCGGTGGGGGAGGATTTTGTGTGCTTATGGCAGATCAAGCCGAATTAGAAGGATTAGAAGTGGCGCAATTGGACCCAGCTACTATCGAAAAAATGAATGAAATCCTTCCACCATATTGGCCTCACCGTAATCCAGTGGATCTAGTTGCCACTTGGGACTTTGGAAGTTATTCTAAGATACTCAAAATACTTCTTGATGACCCAAATATTGATGCGGTTATTGCACGTCCCCCACTTGGATTTTCACTCTTCTATGAAAGTGAAGAAGTACAGGAATTTATTAGGCAGAATCCCGTCAACACCTTTAACGCACCACTTGATTTAATAAAAGGGTTTGATTTAAGCATAGTAAAAGAAGCAAGCCGCGTTGCTCAAAGATCTCAAAAACCGGTAATTGTGCCGCTGGGATTTTATTCGCCAGAAAATCCTATAGAATACGAAATGGTTCGAGAACTTTACAAACGGGGCATAATGGTCACTCCAACATCACAAATGGCAGCTAGAGTCCTTAAAAAATTGAGCGATTATTATCAATCTCGGCAGAAAAAAAATAAAAATCCAAAAGAGACTATAGAAGCTGGAGGTTAAAAACCTGGCATCAGAACCTGAACCCATTAAAGGCTATAACTATCGAAGAATATTCAAACTTATAGGTTTGGGCGCAGGAATAATTTTCCCTATATGTCTTATTCTAGGTTATCTGTTTAATTTTCTTTTTTATATAATAATTGTTTACATTACTGGGTTGGTTTCATTGATTGGCTATTTTGGGGGGGTTTGGCTATGGGACTATTTAGCTACTTCTGAGCTAATCAAAGGTGATATGAAGCGAATAATCAAATTTGTAGGGGCTTTTGCGCTTATGGGATTTGTAGCATTTATTTTTATTTCTTTATATATCGCTTTTATAGCCGAACTATCTCTGCTCCAATCAATTGTCACGATTGCAAATTATCTATTCATGTTCATAGTAGCTTATTGTATAGGCTATCTAGTGTCGATTTGGAGGGCATCTCCGCCAACAGAAAAAATTGCAGAGCGTAATTCTGGAGTAAAATTTAAATTAGATTGGTTGATTATAAAATCTGTTCTTAAACGCGCTATACCCTGCTGTGCTGTAATCGGAGTAATTATATTAGTAATAGGAATTTGCCTAGGGCAAGTTATAACGATTCTATTTTATTATGGAATCGTTTTACTGCTTATTTTCGGATTATGTTTGGGTTATCTTGTTTGGGAGCATCTCAAAAAATCAAGTCTGATCTCAGGAAATTTTCAAATACAATTAAAATGGATAAGCATTATTTTTATAGTTGCATTAGTTTTTCTTACTCTGTATGGATTGTTAATTTCGGCTATTGCTCCGATTGCTCAACTATATCGGGATTTAATTCTATATTATTCGATCTTTATCATCTGTCTATTTTTTTATTTTCTGGGGTTATACATCTCAGTGATTAAATCCAAATAAATTTTTATTCTATAATTTGAAAAGTACTCTTAATTCATAATCCAGGAGGATAAAATTTTATGACTGATTTAGACGCAATGTTGAAATGTACGGAGCATGATGCGCCGGAATTAGTGTGCAAGATTACTACAAAAAAGGGAAAAGGGAAATTTGAATGCGAATTTACAGTAGTGTGTCCCGTTGATCAGAAACTGGAAAAAAAACCCTTAGAATTATTATCCACAGAATTAAAAAATTTAAATTTGGCGTTGGCAAATAAAATTTTTAGATGTGAAAAATGTTTTCGAGAAGCGGAAATTCAAGAAACTGTAATTGAGAAAAAAGGAGGAGTAAGTATTTATCTTTCTTGTCCTCAAGATGGGCGATTAATTATCCGGGAGATTAGCCCTGAACTTTATGATGGAATTCGAAATGCTTGGGACATAAAAGATGTCAAAAAAGAAGAAGCCAAGACGTATTAATTGGGATTTTATGAAAATAAGCCTCCATTTCACCTTTTCACTCTTTTACATTTTCTCTTCGCTTTAAATGCATTGCATAGTGATATAATCCGGCATAGGCTTTCGCCATCCGGTCAAAGGAATCATAGACTGGAATCCCTGTTTGATAAAAGAGATTGGAAATTTGGCCGTATTCGCCCAGCACAAAAATCGGTTTTCCAGTGCTTTGCACAAGGGCGCTGAACCGTTTGATGTTTTGTTTGATGAATGTTTTATACATTGACTGGAAGTTAATTTCTTTCTCAGTATAGTCAAAGATCGCGATATTTTCAAACACTGGGGCAATAATGAAGAGGGCATCGAATTCTTGCAGAATGATCTGAAAAATCTTCATAAGGTTCTGAGCCTCATAAACAGATGACCCATCTGTTACGTCAATAGGATTGGAGTGCGACCAGTATTCAGGCAACATTTCATTTAGCGCGTCAACTTGGGATTGTTTCAAGGGTGCAACGCTGAGCCCTTGCTTTTCTGCAGCATCCGTCATCATGACCCCCAAAGAGCCACCAAAGGTAAAAATTCCTATTTTCTTTCCGGATGGTAAAATGGAATGGCTAAAAGCTGCAGCAATATCTAGCAATTCTTCGACACTTTTAGCAGGAATAGCACCCGACTGTGCAATAAAACCTTGGTAAATAGAATTGGTTGAAGCACTTGCAAGTGCTCCAACGTGAGATAATGCGGCTCGCTGACCCGATTCTGATTGTCCGGACTTATACAAAATCACCGGCTTCTTTATCCCTTTTATTACTTTCAGTAATTCAGGGCCGTCTTGAATACCTTCTGAGTAAACTCCAATGACCTTTGTTTGCCCATCTTCATTATAATAAGTTAGAAAATCACCAATAGTTAAATCACAAGCGTCTCCGAGATTAACTAATTTATTGATACCTAATCCTCTCCCGAATAAAGCAGAGCCCATCAGAATAAATCCTCCCGCGGTCCCTCCTCGAGAGACGACGGAAAGAGGGCCGATGGGTACCTTCACGCGGGGTCCGAAAAATGCATAGAATGATGCGGGAATATTAACGATCCCATTGCAGTTTGGCCCAATAAGTCTAAGGCCATTTGATCGAGCGAGCTCTACAATTTCTTTTTCTAGCTCGACCTTTTCTGCGTTATAGAGAATTGATTCTTTGAAGCCAGATGAAATTATTATGCTATTAGTTACGTTGCATTCAATACAGTCTTCAATGACGGATTTTACATACTTACTGGGTACAATTATAAAAACCAGATCGACTTGAGCGCAATCCTGGAGGCGTTTGTATAAAGGAAGTTCATAGAGTGTTTCACCGTCGCTGGCGGAAGAATTTATTAAATAGATATCACCTGGAAATTTTTTATGCAAAATTCCACTAACTATTGCACTTGCCGCACCGAATTGCTTTCGACTTGCCCCTATCAGGGCAATAGATTTCGGATTAAAAAACTTGTCAATGAGAGCGAAGTTTCCCATGGATTAACGTTCAAATAAATCGTTAATTAAGTTTACTCCATTTTAACGATCTTTAATATTTTGATATTTTGAAATTCTTTTCGTTCTTTCAATTTGACTTCAACATCAAACTCATTTAAAGCCTCTATAATAACAATGTAGCGGGTATTCTTGAAATCGACAAACTCGACTTGAAATTTAGAAAGGTGCATCCCAGGAAGGATATCCGGCTCACCTTCATCAATTTCTGTTTCTATCTCTATGAATTCAAATGGTGCAGCAGGGGGAAGGGGCGGCCCTCCAACAGGTGGTAACTCTATAACTGAATCTTCGATGGTCGAGGGCGTTTCAATTGGAGGTGCTGGAGAAGAAGGCGTGACCATGCGTTGTTCCTCCCCCTCAAAAAAATTAATTTTAACTTTCTTTAATTTATCCAATTTTTCCATTAATTTATCATATTTAGGAGTAATAAGCTGTTCCAAATTTTCTTGTGTAATCATTGGATTTTTATCGACATCCGAGAGGATTTCTGCGGCTTTTTGAACAGCCGCTTTCATGTTTTGAATTATCACACCCATATCTTCTCTAGTATGAGAAACCACGGCAATATAACCAAGGTTTTCAATAGGAAATATTACCATATAGGCAGGTTTATTATTTCTTTCAGTAACCATAATCAGATAAGATAATTTATTGCCGAGCAATGATTTCTCGAGCTCTTTTCTCGTGCCTTCGGCGCCCTCTAAAGTAAAGAGCGTTGTTGCAGAGATTTCATCCTCATTTATCGCCTGAGGTAACTTACTTGCAAAGGAAAGTCCCTGCCAGTCAGCAATAATAACGGCTAGAATGCTATCGCAACCTACCATTAGATCCTTAACAACTTGATTGAGCAAATCCCCTTTAGCTTCCCTTTTACTGCTCTTAGAAGTTGCTACTGTGTTTGCCATTGCCGAGACGACTCCTTTTCCTTTATTTTAATTCGAGAAAATCCTTCTATCCATTTTTTATGAAAAGGATTTTCCTTAGGGGAAATTCACTAAATTTAAGTAACGGTTTTATAAAAGACCTTGTTTTTTTCTGAATTTTTTTCAAAAAATACTTCGTAATATTGCGAATATCTCAATATACTTCTATAATTCTTAAGAACTTCCTTAAATAAAAAGTAATGTGGGGCAATTTTTGTAACCATAATATCGGGATATTCTTGAAGCTTTAATTCTTCAGCCGCTCGAAAGCTAATTTGAACTGAATAGTACCCCCAGGTAGTCGCATGGCTCAAGCGAGTTTAGGACTTATAAATCAATTATCTGAAGTGAAAGAGTTTTTAAGGCATCTCAAAATTGAGGCACGATACTCACCTTCAACCATTTATGGGTATCAGTGTGATCTACTCCTTTTTTTCAGGTTTTTACAGAATTCTAGGGCGCAGATGAAAGAAAATGCAATTAACTTGTTGCTAGCAATAAATTCAATAACAAAATCTGAAATTAGAGATTTTCTATATTTTTTAGATTCAGAGAGAAAATATAGCGATCGGAGTCTTCATCGAAAAATTTGTTGTTTGCGTTCCTTTTTTAGATTCTGTCTACAGGAAGGTTCTATTAGCATAGACCCGACAAAGTCTATTAAAAGTCCAAAAATTGAGAAGTCCATTCCAATTTTTATGGACAACCAGGAATACAAACTCTTTCTTCAGACAGCTGAGTCCTTGAGGGATAAATTATTGTTGCGTATTCTTCTAGCAACTGGAATGAGAGTATCAGAGGTAGAAGCCCTAAATATAAACCATATTGACCAAGAAAATTGTACGGTAAAGGTAGTGAAAGGAAAAGGAAAAAAGCAACGGATTATTGATATTGATCCTATGACCATTCAATTAATGAATCAATATTTGACTGAAGAACGGGGATTCGCAGCAACGCAGGAGGATGATGACGCTTTATTTTTAAATGCCCAAAAAAGACGATTAAATAAAAGATCTATCCAGCGAATTGTGAAACAGTGTCGGGAAAAATCCGGACTTAAGAAAAAAATTACACCCCATAAATGCCGTCATACAACAGGGCGCCTTTTACTGGAAGGAGGGATGGATATTCGAGTCATTCAAGAAGAGTTTGGGCATAAATCACTTTCAACTACAGAGATTTATACGAAAGTAACGAATGAATATCGAATGCAAGAATATAGGAAAGCGCATCCGTTCTATCAAATACCATCATCTTAATTTTTATCATCTTCCCCCTTTATTTTATAAGGTTTTTCAAGACAAAAAAGGTACCACAAGGTTAAAATCTGTAGAGAGTATCACAAGCTTTAATTCACTTTAGGGAGTGAATTAATAATGTCGGAAAATGATTCAAAAAAGAGACAAGTTATTCAAATTCTCACTTCGATTTCAGAGGATACCAGTGTGCCTCGAAATATACGCAGAGCTGCAAATGAAGCGATTACCTCGATGGAAGATGAAAATGAAGAATCCTTAGCGATCCGCGCATCAAACGGAATCTCTGTATTGGATGAAATAAGCCAGGACCCGAATTGCCCCTTGTACGCGCGGACTAGAATTTGGAATGCTGTTAGTGTGCTGGAAACGATAAGAGACTAGTGCATACCAAAACTATCAATTATTTAAAGAGACATTCAAGATCCCTCCAATTAGAAGAGTTTTCAACCTGCAAATAAAGTAAATAAAAGCAAATTTAAAATTCTGCTTCCAGATAGAGCGTTATTACCTGGTTTTCCTTAATCTGGAAAAGTTCGTTTTTAAGAAAATAGCCGGTTAAATAGCGGATTTACAGATAAATTGACCTAGAAACTTCTTTTCTTTATTTAAATTTTGAGACTGTTCAATCCGACGTAAATCTGAAATTAATCTCCTGAAATTATTTTTCCTTTTGGTTTAAAAACCATTCGGAACTTAAATGCATTTTCTGGCTTTTCGTTTTTTCTGCATGGT
>Ga0315279_10006392_pt1 | contig 14881 bp, 7 predicted proteins | sample YL17G06_20_MG_FD_203694 | JGI IMG/M metagenome (GOLD analysis project Ga0315279, IMG submission 203694) | Sediment microbial communities from Yellowstone Lake, YNP, Wyoming, USA - YL17G06_20 | ecosystem: Environmental > Aquatic > Freshwater > Lake > Sediment | place: USA: Wyoming | collected... | reverse complement strand
ATGTCTCCGCCAGTAGGTTCGTGCTCTCGTCCTCTACACTCCACAAGCTCGCCAGCACGCTCCTCGCCCCCGCATACTGGAACGCCCTCCCCATCCCCATCACCCCCTCCCCGCTGGTCGCTCTCCCCGCTCCGCTATCACATGCCATCAGCCCCACTACCTCCGCCCCTAGCTTCAGATCCATCACCTCTGCCATGGTCAGATAGCCGTCCTCTCCCTCCTCATTGCCTACCAGGCTCAGCACCAGAGCCGGTTGCTGCAGCCAGGATACGCTCTCATCCAGCACCCCATGGGTGGAGAAGATCACCTCCCCATATCCCTCCAGCGGCTCTCGCTTCAGCTTGCTCTCCTTCGCCTCCAGCCCCACCCAGGCCGTCAGCTTGTCTCCATAGGTTGCCCTCAAGCGGTCCGGCAAGGAGCCCGTCACTCCCAACCGCCGGAACACCAGCTGTCCATAGCTGGCCGTCAGGTCATCCCTCACCTCCCGCATCAGATTGAACTGCCCCTCCTCTGTCTTCGGCGCCTGGGCGATGGCAGTGCCTGTCAGGCGCGCATCCGCCATATCAAACACCGGGTCTGCTATCACCAGCACCTTCTCCCCTCCCCCGCCCTTGTGCAGTCTCCTCACTGTCGTCAGGCTGGTCCCCGACTGCCAGTAGCTGAAGGTGTGGTCGTCACCTACATAGCGCACTCCCTCCGGGCTTGGCCCATGCGGCCCTTCCTTCCAGGTCACCTGGGCCGGCAACTGGGTCACCAGCCCTTCGAGAGGCAGAAGCCCGATCGCTTCATCAGGCACGATCACCACCTGCTCCCCTGGCTTCACCTGAGACAGTGGTTCCTTCAGCAGCAGCTCGTACAGCCGCTGGCTCAGACTCAGGTCCACTCGCTTGAGATCTGACAGCCCTCCCATATGCTCATAGCCCTGCCGGTAGTCCTGCACCAGCTTCGCTAGCTCCTCGCGGCTGATCTTGATCTCGAAGGTCTGGGAACCCTTGCCTCCCCGCACCAGGAAGGCAAGCGTCTCCGGCTCAGTCACCTCGTAAGCCAGCAGCACTTCCCCAGGCCCCAGGGCCAGCTCACTGGCGTGCAAGGGCTGAGGGTACTTCATGGAGGCGTATTCCGGGTACTCACGGCGCAGCCGGGCAACCAAGCTCTCCAAAGCCTCCTGCAATGGCTTGAGCTGAGGCCCGATGGTGGCCCGCAGCTCCGGCCTCTCCTCCAGTTGCTTGCTGAGAGCCGCCACCCGGTTGGTGAGATCATCTTCCTGCTTGCGCAGCTCTGCCGGCAGCCCCACCGGTGTCCCATAGGGCGTTCTCGCCAAAGCCTCCACCAGCACCCGCGCCTTGGTGTGCTCGGACCAGAGGAATGCTTGGTCATCTTTGCCAAGCCGGTGCAACACACGAGCTAACCCCTCGTAAGCCTCCAGCCGGCGGAAGCCGCAGTCCTTCGCCTCCAGGAAGTGGCCCCGCTCCCCCGTCGGGGTGCGAGAGCGCGATTGCTCGATCAGCTCCACTGCCTTGCCATATGCGGCCGCCGATGCTTGCCATTGCCACAGCGCTTCGTACGCTAGCCCAAGACCGATCTGGCTGCCCACACGGGTGCTGAAGGTCTCCCCCGCACCCTCTGCTGCATCTGCGAATCTAGCGGCCGCCTCCGCCGGCTGTCCCGACAGCAGATAGTACCGGCCCCAGCGCAACGAGTAGTCCCGGTACCCCTCCAGCACTTCCCGCGCCTCCTCCAGTCGGCTCTGGGACATGTACTCGTCGGCGATGTTGAGTTCGGCTAGCTGTGCCTCGCGGGATAGGCCTAGCATCCGCGAACTGGCCAACGCTTCCTGGTAGTACGCCAACGCTTTCTCACTCTTGCCAAGAGCGCCAACGGCGGCCCCAAGGTTCCCCAGCGTGCTCACGGCATCCTTCTCTAGCCCCAGCCTGCGGCACGCCGCCAGCATCTGCTCGAAGTAGCTAACCGCCTTCTCGTACTGGCCGAGGTCGTAGGCAACACGTCCGAGATTGCCGAGGCCCAGTGCCACTTCGTTCTCCAGGCCCAGCTTTCGGTAGGCGGCCAGTGCCTCCTGGTAGTACCCCAGCGCCTTGTCATACTGCCCGAGATCAGCAGCCACTACTCCGAGGTTGCTGATCGTATCTGCTGCCTCCTCCTCCATACCCAATCTCCGGAAGGCTGTGAGTGCCTCTTGATAGCGGGCTACGGCTGCATCATACTGGGCGCACTCCTCCAGCGCAGCACCGGTGTTGTTAAGCACGCTCGCGGCCTCCGTATCCATCCCAAGCTTCTGGAAGGCGCCCCAGGCAGCTTCCCAGCAATCAATGGCCTGCTTGTATTGGGCAACGTCTCTAGCGGTGTTTCCCAGGTTGGTTAGAGTTCGTGCGACCTCTTTCTCCAAGCCCAGTCTACGTTGGATGGCCAGCGCCTGCGCATAGTAGCCTAGCGCCTTCTCGTACTGAGCAGACAACCGCGCAACGACACCCAGGTTGTTCAGGGTGTCGGCGGTCTCTGCCTCCAGGCCCAACTCGCGGTAGACGACAAGCGCCCTCTCCCACAGTGCCGTCGCCGCAGCGTAGTCCCGCCCCTGGTAGACTCTTAGGCCCTCGTTATAGAGCGCATCTGCCTGGGCCTTGTCATTCCCCGCCAGTGCCGGAACAGGCCACCATGTGAGCGCGGCCAGAAGCAAGGCGGTGACGACCTTTGCTTGAGCTGCGCGCTCGCGAGCGGTATGACACTTGACCATGGTGCTTCCCTCTCAAGAGCCTTCAATACTGCCCCGCCTTCCCGGCCGCATCTGCATCCATCCAGTGCCAGCGGTGCTGGTGGCCGATGCACCGCGTCCGCCGGGTCCCGGGCTATGGTGCCGGCTTACTCCCCTTCCCGGCCTCCTCCGGCGACGACTGCTGAGTGTCGGTGCCCGCGGCAGGGCTCTCGGCAGGCTGCTGAGGCCTCTCTGCTGTCAGCGCCGCAAGCGCTGCTGAGAAGGCCTTCTTCCAGGGATCCGACACGCTTCTGAGCTTCTCGCTCAGCGGCTCCACGGCCCGGAGATCGCCGAGTTCCCCCAGGGCAGATGCGGCGCATGCGCTCACTAGGGCATCCTTGTCCCCCAGCACACGTATCAGCGGCTCCACGGCCCGGGCATCACCCAGTTCGCCCAAGGCGACTGCGGCGCATGCCCTCACTGCCAGATCCTTGTGCCCCAACGCGCGTATCAGCGGCTCCACAGCCCGGGCATCACCCAGAGCCCCCAGGACGTTTGCCACCGAATATGTGCCCGCTCCCGAGCCAGCCTCTAGCATGGCGATCAGGGGTTCTACTGCTTTCGGGTCTTTGAGCTTCCTAAGCTCCGTGCTCACTCCCATGCGGACCATCTCTTCATCGCTTGCCATGGCCGCCAGCAGCGGATCGATGCCGTACAACTGCCAGAGGATGTCAGCTATCTCTGGTATGCACTTCGCCACGAGAACCTTCTTGTACCCGTCCCTCATCTCCCCGATCGGGTCAACGAAGTTCAACACTGAGGCGTCGAAGCTGTCCGAGAAGCCGGTCGTGTACGCAGGTGTGCCCGGCGCTTCCAGCTTGATCGTCCCAGACAGATGCCCACTGGTTGGCATGCTGCTCTGCATCCCATACACTGGGTTGTAGACATCCTCGGTGAAGCCGATGCCCTCGACCCCTATCGTTAGCACGCCGTCGGGCTGTGCACGACGGCCCTTGGCCGTTTCGACCCCGGCATACCGGAACAGCTCGCTCGCGATCTTCTCGATGGGGAGACTGAAGCGCCTCCCTGCGTACTCGTACGACTGACTCACCGCGATCTTCACCAGCTTGATCTTCCGAAAGCTCTCCTTCTGTTCCTCGGGGATCTGGGTCGCGGCGAGAGCCACGGAGCTAGAGAACAGCATCACCACGATGACAAGCAATCGCCTGGTCATTGAGGTCCTCCTCTCGAATGCTAGTCCAGCACTGCGTGCCCGTATCAAGTGGCGCTGAGACGCCGCAGCACCGGCTGTTGGAAGAATCGCGAATCGCCTCAAACGGAAGCAGTCAGCACGCATATTCGTCCTCGCCTTCGCGGATTCGAGTCTTGCGCGTTCTGCTCGTACCAGAACCTCGGAACTGCACACTAGCGTTCTCCCACCAACACAAACGCCGCCCAGTAGAAGGGGTGGTCGTAGCCAGCCCGCCGCAGCGCCTGCCGGGCGGAGGCGAGGGCGGTGGCCTTGTCCTGGCCTTCCTTCACAGCTTGCAGGAATGTCTCCGCCAGTAGGTTCGTGCTCTCGTCCTCTACACTCCACAAGCTCGCCAGCACGCTCCTCGCCCCCGCATACTGGAACGCCCTCCCCATCCCCATCACCCCCTCCCCGCTGGTCACTCTCCCCGCTCCGCTATCACATGCCATCAGCCCCACTACCTCCGCCCCTAGCTTCAGATCCATCACCTCCGCCATCGTCAGATACCCGTCCTCTCCCTCCTCATTGCCCACCAGGCTCAGCACCAGAGCCGGCTGCTGCAGCCAGGATACGCTCTCATCCAGCACCCCGTGGGTGGAGAAGATCACCTCCCCGTATCCCTCCAGCGGCTCCCGCTTCAGCTTGCTCTCCCTCGCCTCCAGCCCCACCCAGGCCGTCAGCTTGTCTCCGTAGGCCGCTCTCAACCGCTCCGGCAATGACCCCGTGATTGCCAGCCGCCGGAATACCAGTTGGCCATAGCTGGCCGTCAGGTCATCTCTCACCTCTCGCATCAGGTTGAACTGCCCCTCCTCAGTCCCTGACGCCTGGGCGATGGCAGTGCCACTCACCCGCGCATCTGCTACATCAAACACCGGGTCCGCCACCACTAGCACCTTCTCCCCTCCCCCTCCCTTGTGCAGCCTCCTCACCGTGGTCAGGCTGGTCCCCGACTGCCAGTAGCTGAAGGTGTAGTCGTCACCTACATAGCGCACTCCCACAGCCGTCGGACCGTGCTCGCCATCCTTCCAGGTCAACTGTACAGGGAGGGACGTCGCTAACCCCTCCAGCGGTACCAGCCCGATCGCTTCATCGGGCACGACGGCGACTTGCTCACCTGGCTTCACTTGGCCCAGAGGGTCCTTCAGCAGCAGCTCATACAGCCGGTGGCTCACCCCTAGGTCCACCCTCGGCAGATCCGCTACGCCTGCCACCTGCTCATAGCCTTGCCGGTACTGCCCCACTAGCTTCGCCAGCTCGGCGCGGGTGATCTTGATCTCGAACGTGCCCTCCACCTTGCCTCCCCGCACCAGGAAGGCCAGGGTCTCGGGCTCGGTTACCTCATAGGCTAGCAGCACCTCCCCAGGCCTCAAGGCTAGCTCGCTGGCAGGCAACGGCTGGGGGTACCTCAGGGAGGCGTACTCCGGATACTCCCGCCTCAGGCGGGAGATGAGGGCGTCCAAGGCTTCCTGCAAGGGCTTTAGCTGCGGCTCGATGGTGGCTCGCAGCTCCGGCTTCTCCTCTAACTGCTTGCTGAGAGCAGCCACCCGGTTGGTCAGATCATCTTCCTGCTTGCGCAGGTTCGCCGGCAACCCCACCGGCGTCCCATAGGGGACTCTCGCCAGCGCCTCCACCAGCACCCGCGCCTTGGTGTGCTCTGACCACAGGAAGGCCTCGTCATCCTTGCCCACCCGGTGCAGTACACGAACTAGACCTTCGTAGGCCTCTAGACGACGAAAGCAATAGGCGTTCCCCTCGAGGAAGCTTCCTCGCTCCGTCGGCGGAGTGCGAGAACGCGCTTGCTCGATCAACTCCACTGCCTTGCCATACGCAGTAGCCGATGCCTCCCATTCGCCCAGCGCTTCGTGCGCCAGCCCAAGGCCGATCTGGCTGGCCACACGGCCGCCGAATCCCTCACCTGCACCCTCTGCTGCGTCCGCGAATCTGGCGGCCGCTTCCGCAGGTTGTCCCGCGAGCAGGTAGTAACGGCCCCAGCGCAGCGGATCAGCATCCCATCGTCCAAGGGCCGCCCGCGCCTCCGCCAGTCGGCCCTGCCTCATCCGCACATCCGCAACGTTGAACTCAGCCCTCCTCACCTCCCGCTGTACCCCCAGCTTCCCAAAGGCAGCCGCTGCCTGTCCAAAGTAGCTCAGGGCCTCATCGTACTGCTCGACATCGTCGGCCAGGTTGCCGAGGCAGATGAGCGCTACCGCCGCCTCTTTCTCCAGCCCGAGCTTGCGCAAGGTGGCCAGCGCCTGCTGCTGGTAGCCCAGGGCCTTGTCGCGCTGGGCCAGATCGGATGCCATCACGCCCAGATTGATGAGCACGCTCGCCGCCTCCTTTTCCAACCCGAGCTTCCGATAGGTGGCAAGTGCCTGGTCGAGGTGGCCCAAAGCCTGGTCGTACCGGCCAAGACCGGCGGCTGCCAGGCCCAAGTTGTTGATCGTCTCACCGGCCTTCCTCTCGGACCCGAGCTTCCGTCGGATGGCGAGTGCCCGCTCGAGGTAGCTCAAGGCCTGGTCATACTGGCCAAGATCCAATGCTACGCCACCGAGGGTGTTCAAGACGTGTGCCGCCTCCCCATCCGCCCCCAGCTTGTCGAGACTGGACAGAGCTTGCTCGCAGTAGGACACAGCCTTGTCGTACTCCGCAAAATCGGAGGTAACTACGCCCATGTTGCCGAGAGTGATCGCCGCCTCCTCCTCCAGTCCCAGCTTCCGGTAGATCGCTAGCGCCTGCTCGAAGTAGTCAAGGGCCTGGTCGTGACGGGCCAAATCCCTGGCCACCGCGCCGAGCTTGTTAAGGGTGTCCGCGGTCCCCTTTGCCTGCCCCAACCTGCGGTAGGTCGCTAGGGCCTCCTCGTAGTAGCCAATGGCCTTCTCGTACTGGCTGAGAACTGCCGCGAGCTCGCCCAGGTTGGCCAGGGTGTCCGCCACTACTCCCTCGAGGCCCAGCCGGCGATAGGTCACCAGCGCCTGCTCGTGGTATCCCACGGCCCTGTGATACTGCGCAGAGTCAGCCGCCGCATACCCCATGAGGCTGAGCGTCGCCGCCGCCTCCTGGTCCATCCGCATCTTGCGGAAGATGGCCAGCGCTTCCTCGTAGTAGCCAAGGGCCTCGTCATATTGAGCCAGCTCACGCGCCGCCATGCCGATCACGGTTAGGGTCCTCCCCGCTTCCGCCTCTAGCCCTAGCTTCCGGTAGGCCGCGAGCGCTTGCTCGTAGTAGTCTATGGCTTGGTCGTACTGGGCCAGGTCGGCAGCAACACCGCCCAGGTTGTAGAAAGTGGCCGCCACTTCTTCCTCTGAGCCTAGCTTCCGGAAGACGACCAGCGCTTGCTCGTAGTAGCCGAGGGCCTGGCCATGCTCGCCAAGAGCGAGCGCCACCCCGCCCAGGTTGCTAAGAGTTCGCGCGGTATCCTTCTCCAGCCCAAGCTTTCGGAAGATACCCACCGCTTGACCCCACGACGCTTGGGCGCCTGCATAGTCCTGTTGCTGGTACAGGGCGTACCCTTCGCGAAAGAGCCGATCCGCCTCGGCCCTGTCCGCTGCCGCAGCGAGGCAGGGCCCCGTACTGAAGGCGGCCAGAACCCCCAACACAAGCAGGATGGGCAGAGTTTCCGAGGCGAACCGCCGCTCGCGCATCACCTGCCTCCAGTACGCCACTCACCTATGCTCGAACTGCACCTTCCACCGGAACTCCCCGATGCCCTCAAGGGTCACGCTCGGAGGGCGCCGTGCGGTCGTCCTGCCCTTCGTCTGCCTCTGCGAACTGCCCACGGGTGTCGGTGGCCTGCCCGACGTGGCCTCCGGCACGCTTCGCTGTGTTCGCACGCCCCCCACTCCTCGCTTGACGAACTGGCCCGCAGTCTCGCCAGAGGGCGCGGAGGCCTGCTGGATCAGGAAGTCCAGATCGGTTGCCGGCACCGTGCTCGCCACCAGGTAGATAGTCTCCGTCCCAGGGTTCCGGTCAAGCCGGAAGAACCGATCGCCTCCCGGCAACCAGTACTCGCCCCCGGCGCGAAGCGGATTGTCCTGGCTGATCCCCTCGTTCGGGAACAGCCACCGGCCTTTGCCAGAGGAGTCCACCTGGTACAGGTACACGTAGCACTCCTCCTTCGGGTGAACGTACACCTGATAGGTGTCACCGCTTCGCAGCACGGTCTTGCCGCTCTGGATCAGCTCCCGTTTGCTCGCCCCTGCCACATGGAGCACCCCGAACTCCATCGCGATCACACGCGGCGACTTCGCCGCCGCCAGATCCTCCTGGTCCAGGCGCGTGATCTGCACCCGCCGGTTCGCCGCCCAGGACACCGCGTCGTGCCCGAAGGCGATCGGGCGGTTCTCCCCGTAACCCCGCGCGAACAGGCGCGCCGGCTCCACACCTTGCTTAACGAGGTATATCTTCACCGCCTCCGCCCGACGGACTGAAAGCCGCTGATTGTAGTCGGCCGGGCCTCGCTCGTCCGTGTGCCCTGACACCTCGAAGACGATGCCGGACAGCCTGTTGTCTCGCAGAGCCCGGGCAATCTCCCCGAGCTGGTGCTTCGCCTCCGGGAGGATCTCAGCAGAAGCGGTTCGGAAAGGGATCTGGGCCTCGCCGAAGGTCACGCTCGGCGCGTTGACGATGCCATCCAATCCGCGCTTGGTGAACAGGCTCAGGGCAGTCACGATCTCCTCCGCGCCGATCGGCCCTTGCGGACCACTGTCCGTGGCACCTCCCAGCCTGGCCGCCGCGAACTCGCGGCGCAGTCGGCTCAACTCATCCCCCGGTTCAAGCTTCAGACCTTTGTCGTAGTACGCCACCGAGTCCTGCCAGCGCCCCGCCCGGAAGTGCACGTCCGCGATGCCGAACAGCGGGGGGGCCCAGTCGGGCGCGAGCTGCACCGCCTTGTCATACGCCTCCAACGCCTGCGAGTAGTTGCCCAGGTTCTCGTAGACATCGCCGAGGTTGTTCCAGGCCTCCCGGTAACCGGGGGCGATCGCCACCGCCTTGCGGTAGAAAAACTCCTTCTGCCGAAGCACTGATTCCGAACAGGTGGGTTCGCCCTGGTTCAGTTGGTAAGCCGTCTGGAACAGCTCCCGGGCCTCCGCGGGCACGGTTGTCTCGCCCGCTTGCGCCCAGCCGGTAGCCGTCCATGCCCAGCCCACCAGCCCTGCCGCCAGCACCATCGCGGCCGCACACAGCCTGAGGTCGAGTCTAGGAATCTGCCCTATGGCCATGCTCGTCCTTCCTCCTTTCGCCCCGCTCCGAGCGGGCAGGTCTGGGCACGCTATGCCCCCACCTTGCCCAGCGCGAGGCCGTGGATCCGCCTTGATCCTATACGTCTGAGTGCCCCTTTTCTGCGGATGGCACAGCCTAATGCTCTGGTACGTTGCGGCCTACTGAGTGCCCGGGAGGGGTACTGGCTCCGTGGGGGCAGACGCCTTGTGGTGGAACGTATAGCTGATACAGGTCGTGCCCTCCTCTCCTGCCGCACTGGCGACGTCGCTGAGTTGCCTCGTCAGTTGCAGCGCGGCATCCGGCCTTTCGGGAGCGCTCTCGAACTCAGGCCGCTCCTCTGGCGACAGGACTAGATGGATGGTTTCATCTCCAGTCATTTCATCGAGGAAGAAGAAGCCGCTATCTGAGGGCAGCAGGTACGCCTGGCCGGCTTTCACCGGATTCCCCGCCGTCCCGAACTCCGAGTTCGGGAAGAGCCGCGTCACCTTGCCCGTGGCATCCACCTGGAACGCATAGACCCAGCCCGGGTCCCTGGTGCGGAACCGCAGTCCGTAGTCGTCCTTCGCAGTCAGGCTGACCGACGTATCCGACGGCAGGGGTACTTCCACCACCTGTGACGAGCCGTGCGGTCTGTATCGGAACGCTAGCTCATCGAACGCAACTGCCGGTTGGGGTTTCTCTGGTGGCAGTTCAGAACGCTGGGCAGTCGGCCCTCTTGGTGTCTGCTGGAGCCGCTCGCTTCTGGCCGGCGTGGCGGCAGGTGGCGCCGGCCGGCCGACGGAGCGAACGCCGATCACGACCGCGGCTGCCGCCACTACCGCCCCGACAAGCAGATAGGCTGGCCAACGCCATGGGCTCCTCTTTCCCAGCCGCCGCACTGGTCGGCCCACACCCTCCGCGAGCGGCCTTCCAAAAGGACGAACGGTGGGAGCATCAGTCTCCGACACTCCCTCAGCGATGTCTGCTGAAGCGTCGGGTTCTTCCTCCCTGCAGTAGCGCCGCAGAGCATCGGCGAACTCCCCGGGCCGGGCAAAACGGCGCTCAGGTCGTTTCTCCAACGCCTTGTCCACGGCTGCCTCCAGCTCGGGTGGCACCTCTGGTCGCAGCTCGCGCAGTGGGACATGTGGAGCAGTGCGGATGCGCATCTCCACCTCTCCGGGAGTGCGGCCGGTGAACGGCTGCTTGCCCGAGAGCATCTCGTAGAGCACTACCCCCACTGACCAGATGTCCGACTGGTGGGTGGGGCCGTCCCAGGCTTCGGGGGCCATGTAAGGGGCGGTGCCGATAACCGTCGTCGACACCTGTGTCTCCTCCAGCAGACGCCCAACCCCGAAGTCCGCCAGCTTCGGGACGCCCTCCTCAGTCAGAAGCACGTTTGCTGGCTTCACATCCCGGTGCACGATGCCTTGCCCGTGAGCGCAGGCGAGTGCCTCACAGATCGCCACCGCAATCCCGACCGCCTCTGCGACTGCCAGCCGGCCTTCCTGCTGGATGCGATCACGCAGCGAGCCACCTTTGGCCAGCTCCGTCGCCAGGTAGAGACAGGATTGGCCAGAATCGGGATCGGTGTGGAAGCCGCAGTCGTAGATCTGGATGATGTTGGGGTGGGAAACCGAAGCCAGCAGCCTGGCCTCATTGAGCTGCTCCTCCAACAGGCGCTGCTCACCTTTGAGCACCTTCAGCGCCACCAGCCGGTGCATGAGGACCTGGCGCGCTTCGTACACGTCAGCAAACGCGCCCGTGCCCAGCCAGCCAACGACCTCGAAGTTGCCTACCCTCTGGCCTGGAGAGAGCACACCCCAGCCTCCGTTGCTTCGCCCTGCACTCTAGGAGTGCTGTCCGGCCGGGCATCTCTCTCCGGCGGAGAACTGCACCCCAGCAGCGCTCCCAGCCTGCGTGTCCCGCCGCGGTCCGGGCCAACCCACCGCTGCTATGGGAACGCGCCAGAGAGTTGTTTCGGCTTCTCCCTGCTCCAGCCCTGCCATTGGAGCGGCGAACACCGGAGCCCGGTTGGGCAGTGCCGAGATGCGCGACGGAGCCGCCCGGCCAGGTCTCCTCCACCGCCTCGGTCCGTGACCATCCAGGTGCGACTGTGACCGAAGTTGGCACCGCAGACGTTCACAAGTTGGAGATAGCACACCCACGCGACGACAACGCGACCCTTAGCTAGCAGGCGGGCAGGGAGTATGGCAGTGGTGTCTCACCGAGCACACCTTCGCCCCCGCCGCGGCAACTGCCATCGCCGCACCAGTACACTGGCGAGCGCGTTATGCATTGCTGCGTAGCACGCCCCCGCTACCACTGAATGCATAACGGGCTCTGGAATCCGGTAGGTCCATTCGACCTCCAGGCGTTCCGGAGCCAGTTTCATCTCTCCCACGCAAGTCCTCAGGGCCTGCTTCTTCTCCTCCGGTTCGCCGTTCGCGAGCACCTCGTCATGTCCAGAATCTCATCGGCGCAGCCCAGGCGGAGAGCCAGGCCGTTGGGCGACGCGGCAATGGACTGCGCAGGGAGGGAATCGGACACGTGACAGCGGGGGAAGTGACGATCAGAGGTTCTACCCGCGCGACCGGGAGCGCCGGAGGCGATGCGTGCCCTGGCGTTCACGTCGAAGAAGCACCTCCAGTGCTGACTAAGCCGCCTTCCGGTGGTACGAGTTGAGCAGGCCGCCCAGGAACCGCTCGCACTCCAGCGTGAGGCCGTCATCCGGCATCGCCTCGGCCCAATCCCGAGATATCCCCCCTGTCACCCGGCGCTCCGGCACTTGATTGTCGATCCCCTGATGGGGACGGTGCGCGTTGAAGAAGCTGACGTAGACCCGGAGTGCCCGGCGCAAGCTGTCCATACCGAATAGGATGAGGTGGTCCAGGCACTCCCCCGTCACGCTGCCCACCCACCGTTCCGCATGGGCGTTGGCATCCGGGGCGCGGAAGGGGGTCTTCACCACCTTCGCCTGGGCTGCCGTGAGGACCGCGTCGAAGTCCCAGGCCAATAGCTTGTCCCGATCGTGCACCACGAAGCGCGGGGCCACCGCGCAGTCGTCGCACGCCATCAGCAGGTTGCGAGCCATCTGGCCCATCCAGCGGCCATGAGGGCAGAAGGTGGCTTCCGCCAGCACGATCCAGCGGGTGCCCAGGTGCAACACGAACAGGACATAGGCCGTCCTCAGCCCGCAGAAGGTCCACACTTCCTTGGTAAAGAGATCGGCGCAGAGCAGCACCCCCGCATGGCGGGAAAGGAACTGCTGCCAGGTCAGCCCCTTACGCTGAGGTGACGGAGGCAGTCCGTTCCGGCGCAGGATGTCGGCGATACATCCCTTGGAGCGGGTGACGCCCAGCTTGAGCAGTTCGCCGCGGATGCGCTGGTAGCCCCAGCTGTTCTCCCGCGCCAGCCGACAGACCAGGGCTTCGAGCTCCCCAGGCGTCCGGGGCCGGCCTGGTCCGCGCCTCCGGCGCACATTGTAGTCCCACTTCCTCGGCTCAAGTCGCCGCTGCCAGGCCAGGATCGTCTCGGACTTCACGATTCCCACCACTTCCTTCATCCGCGACCGGCCCATCGCCAAGGCGGCCTCGGCCAGTGATCGACGTTCGTCGTCGGTGAAGCGGATTCGCCCCGTCACTTTCTCCTTGAGAATCCGGTTCTCCAGCCGCAGGTACTCGTTCTGCAGCGTCAGCTCCCGACTGAGCAGCCGGGCTACGGTCGCGATCACCGGCAGGCCTACCCAATCCAGTCTTCGTTCGACGGCCTTCTCCATCCTCAGTGCCTCTCAGCGGAGCGGTATGCACGAGGGGATAGAATACCACGAGAGAGGCCCCGTGAGCGTCCTGGGCTCTCCAGATGAGTTCCCGGACACCACCGGGTGCCCAATCACTATCTGACACGGGCAGTGCGCATTGACGGTGGTATCTACTACGTGTAACATAGATAGGGGTCGATATCCCGCAGCCGGCTTGCCGTCGAGGAGAGGAGGGATGCTATGAACGAGCCAATGAGAAGGCGTGGACGCCCGAATATCATTGGGATAGACAAGGGCGTAGGACCGCTGGAAGCGCAGGTGCTGCGCGCCATCGCTGACCTGCCCGCCCCAATCACGGTGCGCCAGGTCTGTGACGCGCTGGCGAAGGACGGATACTTCGCCTATCAGGGGGTTCTGAACTGCATGAACCGCCTGGTGCGGAAAGGCATCCTGACGCGGGACAAGCAAGGGGTGGCTTTTGTCTATGAACCAGCAGTTGACCTTGAAGCACTGGCAGCCAAGGTCGTCTCCAATGTGCTTCAGCACATGGGAGGGGAACTCGACCGGGTGGTGTGCCGGGTGCTCGACATTGACCCAGACATTGGGGCAACCCAGGTCGCTGCTCTAAGACGGCGAGTTCGCGCCATGGGAAAACGCCCCAGGGGTTAGGCCCATGCCTCTATGGCAGTTCGCGACGAATGTCGTGGGGCACCACCTCCTGCCCTGCGTCTTCGCCTCGGCTGTGATCTACGCGGGCCTATCGTTGCTCTTTGGCCCTGGGCGCATCCGCCGTCCTGCGGACCGTGCGCTGTTCCTGTACGCGGGGTTGCTGAAGGCCGGCATCGCGCTGTGGATCGGCGAAGCAGTTTCTTGCCTGTCCGCTGACCCGCGCGTGTTCGGCTACTTCGTCCTCCGGCTGCCAGACTTGGCCCCCAACGGCCCCCCGTTCGAGCCCAACCTCCTCAGCGCGGTCCTTGCCCGATCGCAGCTGATCGGGGTGGTGCTCCTCGCCACCGCGATCCTGGCCATCGCGCTGCTCTGCTACCGCTGGTCGCGCTTGGCGCCCCTATATCGCAGCATCTACAGCAGCCGCCGCGTTGACGCAGAGGCAGCTCCGCAAGCGTTCCGAGCATTCGAGGCGCTGGTCGCTCAGGCCTACGGCAGCGCCAGCCGCATGCCCAGACCCAGGTTGATGGTGGTCCGGGACGCGCCGAGCCCTGCCTTTACCATGGGCGTCCTCCCTCCGATTGTCGTGCTATCGGCGGACCTAGTGTCACAACTCGCCGAGCCTGAGCTGCGGGGCATCATGGCGCACGAGCTGGCCCATGTGCGGAGGCTGGACTACATTGGCAGATGGCTGGCCACCATCCTGCGGGACATCATGTTCTGGAACCCATTCGCCCTCCATTGGCACAGCCGGCTCATCGAGGAGCAGGAGGCGGCCGCCGACGAGTACGGAGCCGCACTCCTCGGCGACCCGGTGGCCGTGGCCAGCGGCCTGGTGGAGGTGAGTGCCCACGCCCACCGGCTCCCCGTGGTCTCCGTGGGCCCGGTCTCCGCTTGGCGCGGGCGGACGGAGTTCGACAGGCTGGAGGACCGGGTGGGCCGTCTTGAGGAGGGTGCGCTCCGGCAGGCCGGAGGGGGTGCGTGGTCCAGCTTGGTGGTACATGCCATCCTGGTAGGGTTCCTGATGGCTCAGCCCCGGGTGGTGCTCCCTCTGGCCGACCTTCCCGAGCTGGCGCGGCGGGCTCTTGGGGCGGCCGCTACCACCCTCTGCGGACTCAACTGAGGCGCTGAGGTCCGCCGGCACCTGCAGCGCTGGTGGGTGCATGTGCATCATGGTGCTTGCTTGCTTGAGCCGGACCTCAGGTCATATCCAGTCTCTACGCAGCCTTGACAGCAGCCGCCACCGGTGGTAGGATATTCGTGGACAACGTATATATCTGAGGTGCAGTATAGCTACTGA
>Ga0315279_10006391_pt1 | contig 14884 bp, 24 predicted proteins | sample YL17G06_20_MG_FD_203694 | JGI IMG/M metagenome (GOLD analysis project Ga0315279, IMG submission 203694) | Sediment microbial communities from Yellowstone Lake, YNP, Wyoming, USA - YL17G06_20 | ecosystem: Environmental > Aquatic > Freshwater > Lake > Sediment | place: USA: Wyoming | collected... | reverse complement strand
CTAACATACTCTATGTCACGCCTGAGATCCTCCAACGAATAGGATACGGGTATCTTCTCCTCCTTCGCCAGTTCAATCATCTCCCGAAGAGACAGGCCCGCCATCTCAGCGGCCTTCCATAGAGTCACCCTCCCCTCTCGATAGGCCTGAACAGCCTCCTTAACCCTCTTCTCTCGAAGCGCGGAATCCAACAGTCGTCTTATCAACTCGGAGCGGTCGACCTTCATCTCCTCCGCCAACCTCTCAACCTCTCTGAGCATGTCCCGAGGAAGCCTAGCCGTGACAGCCTCAAGCGACATCCAACCCACCGTATACAATAGCATCTTATGCACACATATAAATATTACCTAACGTCCCCCTTCGACAAAAGGGTATCTGCAAACGTGCAGCCATCTCAAGTTCAGCTCTCAAAGGGGAAGTAGACGCGTGTTAGTGAACTACCTCCCTACAAGTAGGGTGGCTTTATGATCGCGCGCACATGACTGAAGTCGTGGGCTTTCTTGAACCACGAATCGTAATTACGATATACACAAGCTTTATACGTCTTACTATTTCATATGTACATGATTGTATGACCTCAATTACTGTAAGAGTCCCTGACGACCTCAAGAGGGAAATCGAGACGCTCGGCATCGAAATAAGCGAAGTAACCCGCTCCGCCTTAGAAAACGAAGTTAAAAGACTGAAGAGAAAAAAGGCGAAAGAAGCCGCTGAGAAACTAGGCAGACTGCTAGCCGATGTACCCGACGAGGCGATAATGAACGCCATCAGAGAGAGCAGAGACGAGAGATGAAGACCCTCCTCTTCGACGCCTCATCGATCATGCAGCTCGCCAAGAGGCATCCGGACAAGGCGTCGATCCGCCTAGAGGGCGAACTCCTACTCGACCTAACAATATACGAGGTCGGAAACGCCATATGGAAAATCAACAAACTAATCAAAAAATCAGATAAATCGACAGCCCTAGAAGCCGTAACTCAAGCCTACCACCTGACGGCGTTGATGGAGGTCACAAAGGTCGAAGGCGTGGAGGGGCTAACCGGCACCATGGAGATAGCCTTCGACGAAGGCATGAGCTTCTACGACTCAGCCTATCTGCATACCGCGAGGAGAATGGGGCTGACTCTGGTAACAGAAGATGAGCGTCTTCTCAAGAGAGCAATAGACGTCGGAGTGAACTGCGTCAAGGTAGATGACTTGAAACCCGAACCCTGACCGTGTGTTAAATCGTTTAGAGCTTGATTAGCCAAGAGTACCGGCGCGCGCGCGGAGCGTCAATCATCCATCGACTCGACGTTGGTGATACGTCTAAAAAAAATAAGTCTTAATTACGGGCCTTGACATGGATCAATCGAGGCGGGATGGAGGCTCAGGTTCTAGAGGAGATAAGGGACGAGCTCAAGGAGCTGAGGATGCTATACGAGGAGCTCGTGGGATGCCTCGTCGCAGAGGATACCCCTACACCAGAGGAGAAGGAGGCCATCGAGTCCGACGACGAGCTCGCGGACGAGAATGAGCTCTGGAAAGCCCTCCGCTGATCAACATTGTACTCGCTGAAGATCAAGCGGAAAGCCCTGAAGGCGGCAAGGGGACTTCCGAAAGGTGTCAAGAGGCAGGTGGAGGAAACCCTCAAGGTACTGCAAAATAAGCCCATACCCGCTAGAACCTACGACATCAAGAAGATGCGTGGGGTCGAAGACACCTACAGGATCAGGATAGGGGACACAAGAATAGTGTACACTATCGAACGGGGACAGAGAATCATAATAATACATTACATCGGCTCCAGGGAGAAAGCGTACAAGTCCTGAGTGAAGCAGTTAATCTCTAAACGTTACTGATTCCTTCTCTTTTCAGCTGCCCGGTACACAACTCTTAAACCGTGAAGAACATGTCGGAGCAGTATCCGTGAGCCTCCTGTTCACCTTCTCAGGCATCCTCATGTCGAAGCTCCTCGCACCCACCTCGCGCGCGTAATCCTCCAGCATCGACTGAGCCATCCGAACAGCGTACATGTACCTCGGGCTCTCCAGGCGCCTGTGATACTCAGCTGCCTTCACGACCTGCTCCGGCTCAGAATCCGGCGTCGCGTGCGCGAAATGTTTTTTAGTAGGTAAGACAAATCTTACATGACATGATCGACGTGACCAAAATAAGCTCTAAAGGGCAGATCGTCATACCTAAGCCCATTAGGGAGAGCCTGAAGCTGATGGAGGGCGACAAGCTGATCGCCTACGCCAGAGGAGACCTCATCATCTTCAGGAGATTGGAGGGAGATGAGAGCATCCTCAGCCTCCTGTCCCGCCCCGTAAGGACGAAGATGGCAGAGTTGAGAGTGACGAGGAAGGACGTAGATGACGCCGTCGAGTGGGCGAGAGAGAGGCCTTAAGGTAGTCTTCGATACCAACATACTCGTATCGGCTTGGCTCTGGGAGGGAAACGAGTCAAAGCTCATAGAATCCGTGGAGGAGGGCATCATCCATGGATACAGCTCAGAACAGCTCATCGAAGAACTCTGCAGAACGCTCAGGTATCCCAGATTCGACCTGTCACAGGATGATGTCGCATCGATACGCGGCTACTACCTGCTCTTATTCAAGGTAGTTCGTCCGAAGCAGACCATCAGCATCATCTTGGAAGACCCGGAGGACAACAGGGTTCTGGAATGCGCCCTTGAAGCCGAAGCGGATTATGTAGTTTCAGGGGACCATCACCTTCTGAGCTTTGGGGAATTCAGGGGGATGAAGATCGTTAAAGCAGCGGAACTGCTAAAGGTACTATTCAATCTATAGGCTCATGCAAGACAGCGTTCAACAACACATGATACCTACTAATCGACTGTGGCATATACATCACTGACAGCCTCATCGGGAGAAAGGTCAAGATCCTCAGCTCGGAAGAAAACATCCCCAGAGGCCATAAGCTCATCCTAGGAGACATGGCCACAGTCACCCTATAAACCAACGACATAAACCTGAAGAAGAGGAGGAGATCAAGGAGAGACTAAGAAGACTAGGATACATAGAATAATAGCATTCCTAAGGAAAAACCGTCCTTCCACAGGTCTATCCTGTGGGAAGAGCCGTGCGGATTTTAGGCACGAGACCTGAACACCTTCCACGCGTGCAGTGCAGGACCTACCTGAAAGGGCTAGTGACACCAGTAAATGGATGGGGTATACCAGTAAGTTTATTAATTGGTATACCGGGAAGTTTATTCCGGTGGTCTGATGGCCGTCGTAAGCGTCAAGGTCCCCAAATGGGTCAAGGAGAAGATGAATGCATATGGCGAGGCCGTGGAGTGGCCTGAGGAGATCAGGAGGCTGATCATAACCAAGATCGAGGAGTTAGAGAGGATAAGGGCAGTTGAAAAAGCCATCAAGATTCTGGAGCAGATTCCTCCGACGCCAAAGGGGACGGCTAAAGACCTCGTGAGGGAAGACCGTGATCGTCATTGACGCGTCAACCCTGGCGAAGTTCATCCTGAAGGAGGAGGGATGGGAGGAGGTCGCTGAGCAGTTGAAGGCTGGAACCCTATCCTTGGATCTTGTTGTGAAGGAGGTCGCTAACGCTGTATGGAAGAGGTTTAGACAGGGTGCCGTATCCCGTGAGGAAGCGAAGAGCATGCTCAATGCTTTAAAGGAGATCCAAGAAAGGGCCATTAAAATTGAAGAAGAGCTCACCTACCTGGATGGAGCAGCCGAGATAGCCTTCGACCGAGACATAACCATCTACGATTCGCTATACATCGCGTTGGCGAAGGAAAAAGGGTTGAAGCTGCTAACGGCGGATGAAACCCAGGCAAGCGTTGCAACCGCCGAAAATGTGGATACGATACTTTTAACCTAGTCCTGCAACCTCACTCTCCTGCGTACTTAAACCCGATTTCCCTTCGACTCTTGGAAACCTCCCCGCGGGCGAATTAAATTATTATCACACACGTGAACTACCCACCTCTTCAAAGGTGAGCTTCCTGATTCATCGACCAGACTCGATCCCCACCCACCCCAAGCCACAATCCCCTTCGTGGGCTTTTCCATCGGAAGCGTTCGGGAAGGCGGGCTACGGAGGTCACGATCTCCAGAGGCGTGTATTCTGGCTATCCCATCCCTACGGAGGGATGATGAAGGAGGCGGATACATAAATGCTTCAATTCATCCCACGACTAAAGTCGTGGGCTTTCTTGAACCCGCATCGTAAACGCTAAAAAGACTATAACCCATGTGTCATCTGATGATCTCCTTCACAGCCCACGCAAAAGACAAACTCGACAGAGAACTCAGCAAACTGGCCGTGACCGAGGAGACCGTGGCTGAGATACTGAACAAACCTGACGACATTCTCTACGACCCCCAGATTGACAGATATGTCGCCATAGATTGGAGCAGGAAAACCGCGGTAGTATACGAGAAGTCTAGGGATGATGCGCTCATAATAACCATAATATATAGCAGTACGTTGAGGGATATGGTGGAGAGACGGAGGAGGAGCGGACGATGGATCTAGTCCTGAGGTACGACCCCAAGGCGGACATCCTGGCCCTGAAGCTAAGAGAAGGTGAAATAGTAGACGAAAGGCTTCTGGACAGCGACGTGCTCCTCGGCCTCGACGAAGGCGGCGAGATAGTGGCTCTCGAGGTGTGGGACGCCTCCAAGAGGGGGCTCCTCAAAAGCCTGACAGACCTGGCCCGAGAAAAAAGGGACGTGGTGGACGCCCTACTGGAGAGAGAAACAAGAGCCCCCGCCTAACCACGCCTTCTTGTATGGCTCCGCGGAAAGAGGTAGGGGCACCTCACCGTGACTAAAAACAAGCTAAAAAATGAGCCTCATGTATAGCCACCACACGGCCCGGTACAAGTCAGTAGCCCGCCGGCGAGAACCAAGGGGGGAGGTGGTCACACAGAAAAGCTAGGGGAACGGTCCTTCAGCCCAACGGACCGAGAAACAAGGTGCGTTACCAAATGAAATGAAGCAAAAACGCTGTTCACACCATACAAAAACGTGATCTCACCACGACAAAAAACGAGGCCCTCACCCGCGTATAGCACCATAGACTCACACCGGCAACATGAGGGGAGAACGCGAGGAGGAAACAGCATGAAACATGAGAGGAAATTTTTTTCCCAGATAACAAGCCACTTGTTATTGCGCCCTGTGAAAAAACGTAGGGGGTACCTTACAATGGCTGAAAAACTAGCCAGAAAACGAGTCCCATGCGCCGCCGCCGGCACCGCCCGCTAAGAAGCTGGGGCTCCACCGGTGATAACCAAAGAGGTTACCCGGAAAACCTGGAGAACCTGCAGCTAACCAGACGGCCCGAGAAAAGATGCCGGTTCACCCATAAAATGAAGTAAAAAGCCGTCCACCCCATACATAAACACCGGCTCACCGCGACGTGAACCACTTCGCCCCAAGGCTGTGGCCCCAAACCAATAACATAAAAAACAGGAAAGAGAACAACATACGTGAAGATAGCCATGAGGGTGTTGGAAGTCAGAGTACCGGAGCCATTATCCGAGAGAGATGTCAAAGTAGCCATAGCCATAGAGGCCTTCACCAGAAACCTGGTCTCCACGGGTAAGGCAGCTGAGATCGCAGAGACCCCCATCCAAGAGTTCCTCGTCGAGCTCAGGAAACGGGGGATACCCGCCTATCCGTACACCGACGACGAAGCTCACGAGGAGCTCAAGGCTTGACCAAGGTCGTACTGAACTCATCGGTATTAATAGCCCTCAGCGCCACCGGTCACCTAGATAAACTGGGAAACGTGTTCGAGGAGCCGCTGGTCGCCAGAGCAGTATACGAGGAGATATGCGTAAAAGGACACGGGCTTCTGGGCGACGTCGAGCTCTCCGAAGCGGTGAAGAGAGGACCGGTGAAGGTAAGGGGCGTCAAGAATCGTGTCACTGTGAACGCGTTAGTGGATCCCCTTGGCCTCGGCGAGGCTGAAACCATAGCGTTGACGGTGGAGGAGAACGCCGATTACGTGGTGCTGGACGATAGACTGGCTCGCAGGAGGGCGAAGAGCCTCGGGTTGAAGGTCATCGGTACCCTGAGGGTCCTGAGGATGATGCTCGAATACGGGCTGATGGAAAAAGAGGAGCTCGTAGAAGCATTAGAGAAACTAGGAGAAATAGGGTTCAGAATAAGCAGCGAAGTAGTCAAAGAGGCACTGAGAGATCTTTAAAAGGAACATTGAGGATTTCGAATAACCTCCCTTTGGATTTCTAGAGTATTTAACTGCTTATAAGTAAAAACTCATGTATGCATTTAGCTCATGAAATTGATTCTCCCATATTTGGTGCTCTTTCAGTGAAATAAGCTTGAATCCTGGAGCTTCCCCTATCCTCATTGAACGCGTAATCCATGCCCAAAAAGGTCTCCTTTTCACGTTTTAAGCCTGTTTCTAAGTTACTGATAAATATGAGCTAAATACATACCTCAAAATAATTTAAATAAGGCGCCTGAGAGAGATCAAAACGAAAAGGGCTGCAAAACCAGTAAAGGATCATAGGCTGGCCGACGGCTCCATATAAGACATCGAGTGCGGACAAGAACATGATGGAGCCTTCAACAGCCCCCACAACCGGGGAATCCACGGGGTTCAAGCTGAACAAGAATAGAACAGTGACTGAACAGCACCCAATCAGACTCAGAGGGCGTGAAAAATGCCGTACAAAATAGAGAAGGAAGCAGAGACACCAGCCGCCCAGATCAGGCATCCGCGGAAAGGGGAGGTGTTCCCCCGCAGGGTACGCGGCGTCAGGGAAAGATACGAGGTCGACACCAGGAAGACCATCGAGAACGCCATCAGAAACCTTGAGGAGCTCGCCGAGGAGGCCCACAAGAGGGCGACCTCAAAGTATCTCCCCACGGAGGTCCGCCAGAGGTGGGCCCGCATCGAGGCCTACCTCTACCAGACCATCAACAGCCTGACGAAGACCTACGACAGCCAGATGGTGATGGAGAAGCTGGAGGAGCTGACCCGCATTGTCGAGGAGCTTATGGAGGAAGATCAAGAGCCTGGAGGGGAAGGTTGAACAGCTCACCCGGAAGCCTCCGAACCTCCCAGCGGACCCCTCAGAGTTCTGCACCAAGATCCTCCGCTTCGAGCCGACAAGCTACCAGAGGAGGCTTCTGGAGTCGAAGGCGAAGCAGGTCCTCCTCAGATGGGCCCGGCAGACCGGGAAAACCACGGCCCTGGCCTGCCTCTGCATAATACACGCCTCCCATCACCCGGGCACCGCGACCCTCATCGTGGCCCCGGGCCTCAGGCAGTCCATGATCCTCGGCGAGAGGATCCGGGAGCTGCTGGGCCGCATGCCCCCGGAGATTAGGCGGGCCATCGTCGGCCAGCAGATGCGGACCGTCTTCCGCTTCAGGAACGGAAGCCAGATCACCGTCCTCCCCAACTCCGAGAACCAGCTCAGAGGCTTCACCGCCCACCTCATCGTCATCGACGAGGCCGCCTTCTTCCACAACGACGAGGCCATCTTCAGGAACATCCTCCCGCCGATGCTCGCAACCACCTACGGCGCCCTCATCGTCTCAAGCACGCCATGGGGGAAGAACACCGTCTTCTACCAGCTCAACCAGGACCCGGACTACGAGAAGCACGTCGTCACGTGGAGGGACGCCGCCCGCGAGGGCCGCTACTCGGAGGAGTTCATCAAGCAGCTGGAGAAGGAGCGGGAGGCGCGGCCCCAGATCTTCAAGATGGAGTACGAGGCCGAGTTCATCGAGGAGGTCGACACCTGGCTCAGCCAGGACCTCCTGGCGAAGAGCTGCAGCGAGGAGCTGGAGTTCCTCAGCTTCGAATCCCAGGAGAAAGGCCGCTTCCACATGGGCGTCGACCTCGCGGAACACGTCGACTACAGCGTCATCGCCGTCGTCCGGAAGGATGAGGGCCGCCTCAGCCTCATCCACATGCACCGCTTCAAGAAGGGCACAAGCCTCGCATCCGTCATCGGCTACGCCAAAATCCTCTCCGAGAGGTGGAGAACCATACAAGCCATCTACGTAGACAAGACCAAGCATGGAGACTACATAGTCGAGGACATGCACGAGGCGGGGCTCAGACAGGCGGAGGGGATCAACTTCACCCAGAACACCAAACAGGAGATGGCCCAACTCATGAAACAGAGGATGCAGGAAGGCATCCTCAGGACACCCTACGACCGAGACCTCCTAGACGAACTCAACGCGGAGCGATACGAGCTGACCAAAACAGGCAAGATCGCCTTCAGCCACCCCGAGGGAACCCACGACGACCGCTTCTGGGCCCTCGCCCTAGCCGTCTACGCCGATGAAACAGCGTCACCCCCACCCAGCAGACCCATAGCACGCACCACCTAAACCATCACCCACAGCCACGCGCGAACGTCGTGAAAGAAGAGAAACCGAGACCAAAATAGATCCACCAGCCAACGAACCACCGGACTTCAAGCAGAACATAGGCAGAACAGTAGCTGAACAGTACCCAATGAGACTCAAACGGCGTCAAAAAAACACGCCAAAACCTAAAAGGAGACAAAAACAACCACCGCCCACCACACGCCGCGGAGGGGGGAGGGGGCTCATCAGGCTACGCAGAGCGCCCGCACGCGACCCCAGCAGATACGGCGTCGTGGTCTTCGACAAGAACGGAGGCATCACAAGGTTCGTCGAGAAGCCCAAGGAGCCCATCAGCGACTGGGCCCTCATCGGCGTCTATGTCTTCAACGACACAGTCTTCGACGCCGTAAGAAAGATTAAACCCTCCCGCAGGGGGGAGATGGAGATCACGGACACCATCCAAACCTTGCTTACTGACGGAGCCCGAGTCGCCGTCCAGAAAGTAGAGGGCTGGTGGAAGGACACAGGCAAGCCTGAGGAAGAGGACTGGTTCTGGGTTAAGAAGCCTCCAGTCATTAATCATCCCAGAAAGTTATGCACCCAATGAAAGGCTTTTATAAACGTATTTCCCTTCTGTATCATAGTGAGTACATTGGAAGAAGTCAGGGTGCTGGAAGGATACAGGGTGACCATCCCAAAGGAGGCGCGGGAGAAACTCAGGATAGAGAAAGGAGACAAACTGAAACTCAAGATCCAGGGTACAAAAATCATCTTACACTCGGAGAAGATCCCTGATAACCCCACCCTGAAAATGCTGGGCTTAGCCGCGGGACACGAGGAACCCCTGGAGAAGGCCCTGATAGAAGAGGTAGAAGACAAGCTTGCCCGCGAGAAGGTTCATTGACACAAACATCTTCATCAACTGGCTGAAAGCCACCCCTCAAACCGCCGTCCGAGACGAGAACGCCACAATATCGGGGTACATCCTCAGATCCATAGAGGATGGAGAAGAAGCTCTGACCACGGTCACCATCAAAGATGAGGTCGCCATATGGCTCTCAAGATACAGAGCCGACGCCCTGGACAGGTTCCTAGAACTACTAGGAGGATACGTTTCCCTCGAGATCGTCACGCCGACCACCGAAGACCAGATCGAAGCCGGAAAGCTGATGGGGAGGTACAGGCTCGGCTACACGGACCTCCTCAGCCTGAAGACCATGAAGCGTTACGACCTCAAAGAGATCTATTCCTCCGACACGGGCTTCGACACCGTCCCAGAGATCACGAGGGTCTTCCTAGAGCTCGAAGAGGAAGAGGAATACGGCAGATTTTTAAAAGAGCTAAAAGAGTTAGCTGGAAAACAGTAGACCCGGGCACTCCTAGAGAATTAGGAATCGCGCGCGCTGCCACCTCCCGCTTGACGGCCTCGGCGACGAGCGTCGGAGCCGTGCGCGGGGAATCCCCTTTAACCCATTAGTCCCTATATGTAATTGTTGGCACATGTCAGACAACTTGGAGAGGATGAAGGGATTCGTCGAACGCTACGTCCCAGAGTTCATGAGGGAGGGTAAGATACCGGGATTCAGCATCGCCGTCGTTAAGGAGGGCGAGGTGGTCTACGCAGAGGGCTACGGGGTCAGAGACGTCTCGAGGAGCATGCCGGCGACGCCTGACACCCTGTACGGCATCGGCTCGTGCACGAAGTCGTTTGTTGCCTTAGCGATCATGCAGCTCGCCGAGAAGGGGAAGCTGGAGCTCGACGATCCTGTAAGCGACTACGTCCCACTGAAGATAGGGGTCGAAGGTAAGCCTATAACTATCCACCACCTCCTCTCCCACTCCTCCGGGATACCGTCACTAGCGACCTCCACCATCAGTCTGTGGAGGGGTGTCGGACTCGACCTCGGCGTCCCGTGGGGAACCGTCGACGACTTCTACAGGTTCGTGAATGGGGCCCAAGATGAGGTAGCGGACGAGCCTGGGAGGAGGCTGTTCTACTTCAACGCCGGCTACAGGCTCCTCGGCCACATAATCCAAGAAAAGAGCGGCATCCCTTTCCACGTCTACGTCACCGAGAACATCCTCAAGCCCCTCGGCATGACACGCTCTACCCTAGTCAAGGCGGAGTACGAGAGAGACGCTGACAGAATGACGGCGTACTGGAAGAAGCCAGACGGCTCGCTGACGCCGACGCCCTTCCCGTACCCTAATGTCGAGGATAACCTCCCCTTCTCCTTCATAGCCGCCGCCGGCGGGATAATGGCCCCAGTCACGGAGCTCACCAACTACCTAACCGCGACAATGGACGGTGGAGCATACGGCGGGAAGAGGATAGCTAGCCCCGAATCCATCGAGAAGATGATCACCCCCCACATCAGCTACGCCATGACCCACTACGGCAGGTCAGGCTACGGCTACGGCTGGTCAGTCGTTGACGACTTCCTAGGCCACAAGATGGTCTCCCACGGAGGTAGCATCTTGGTCTCGACATCATACCTCGCCTTCCTACCGAAGCTGAAGATCGGTGTCGCCATGGCGGCGAACACCTCACAGCCCCCCTTCGCCATGATAGCTGAAGGGGTCTTCGCATCACTGTTAGGGAAGGACCCGGAAGAGCTCCCGGCGCTGAGGCTTAGGGAGCACATGAGGCGCCTGATCGGGACCTATGAGGTGTACAGGGGGCTAGAAAGGGTGCGAGTTCTTAACAGAAGCGGCGCCCTTTATCTGGAGCAGAAGGACCCCTTCACTGACGCTATCCTACCCCTTATACCAGACGACCAAAGTCCAATAACAACCAAGTACTACACCTCGTAGAGGGTTTAAGGCAGCCCGTAGAGTTCGTCGTACACTCCGAGGACAGGATCGACCTCTTCTGGGAGAGGTACAGGTACCACAAGACGAGGGTCTAGAAACCGAGGCTGGTCGATGAATCAGGAAGCCCACCTCTTAAGAGGAGGGTAGTTCACTGCATCAAACATACGCCTAGTAAAAATGTTGCAGTCCGTTGTAATCTGGTATGGTACTCACGGGGAAGCACGCCGCTCTCGTGCCCTTCTCACGATTATGAGTGGCCTGTCCTCTGCGCCCTTCAGATACTTCTCGTCGGCCACCACCTCTAACTCCAGCTCCACACTCCTCAGGAAATTCCTGACATTCGGGTCGACTGACCAGAGCGGCACTCTCACGTGTGATATCGCTCGCGCGCGTGTTTTTACCATGCCATCAATAGAACCTGCATCTCACCTATCTCCATGTGTGTGTTTTCGGGGATACACATACCCTACAACACCGCTAACCCAGATAGGAAACAAGGACCAAGGAATTCGCATGAAAGTTAGTGAGTCGTTTCACTTGTACGCACTTGATCCACGTTATCTTTTACCTATCTTGGATTTGCAAGCTTTTTGCCTAAATCATAGGCTTTTTGTAATAGTTTTCCGTTTGTTTGAACATCCCCCGCCTTATCCGCGCTACCATAGACCGTTCCCACGAGATTGGCTTTGACATAAGCACATATATCCTGGAAAGAGCGCAATGCATTGATCCCCCCTGAAACGAACACATCCTCGTCTTCATAAGTTAGGATCACTCCGACGTCCTTCCCTGTAAATGCGTAGTAGCCTTTGCCGTGTATCGCATATGATCGATCGATGAATAATTTCATCTGCGCAGATACGTTGAACCAATAGACCAGAGTCGCAAATATGATTCCCTGTGCGTCTTTGATTTTTTGGTATAATGGCTGCATATCGTCTTTGATTACACATCCCGCCTCTGGTTTAGTTCTGCATGAATCACACGCGTTACAGGGAGCGATCCTTAGATTACCTATTGGTACTACATCCGCTTCGCCGCCTTCGGCTTTGACTCCTTCCGCGGCTTTTAATGCTAGAATGGTACTGTTACCATTCTTACGCGGGCTTGCTGTTAAAATCAAAACGTACATGATCTTGACAGTGTATCTGTTCGCGCGCGCGCCCCACACGGAAGAGCCTTGGGGAGGGAGCAGTTAACCTAGACGCCAAGTTTCTGCCCAATAAAGTCCTGTTTAAAATCCTTATATAACACGAATGATATTTTATATCACATGAGTAACACAACCGCACTCGTAAAGACAAGGCGGGTCGGAGGATCCCTCGTCGTCACCCTCCCGAAGGAGGTCACCGAGAGCAAAGGGATCAAGGAAGGCGAGATCGTCGAGATAACCGTGAAGAAGCTCCGCGTCGACGGCTTCGGAGCCCTCAGAGGAATCGGCCCCTTCACAGCCGACGACGAGCTGAAGGCCCATGAGTGAGCGGATCGTCGCCGACGCCTACGCCTGGGTAGAGTACCTCGACGGAACCACTCGAGGGGAAAAGCTCAGGGGCCTCCTAGAAGGAGGCGCAGACATGTACACGTCAGCTGTCACCCTCGCCGAGGTCGTGAGCAAGGCCGCGAGAACGGGCAGAGACCACGAGACAGCCCGCACCGTCATGCGGGGCAACTCCACGATAGTCGAAGCCGACGGAGAACTATCATACGAGGCCGGCATCCTGCACGCCGAGATCAGAAGAACTATCAGGGACTTCGGCCTCGCTGACGCCTACGTCCTCGCCACGGCGAGAAGGCTCGGCGCAAAGGTCCTAACCGGAGACCCACACTTCAACGGCGTAGAGGACGCCATCATGCTCTGAGCCTCGGACGACTATCTTCTCCCAAACGGTAACTGGAGCCGCCGAGGCCCATCGCGGATACATAAACTCATAACCCAACACAAAGTACCTTTAAGCTACAGAAACAGTCCTAATCACCTTATAATGAGAAACTTCAAGCATCACATCAACTCTACGCAAAAACCGCTCCAGCAGAAGGCGACACAAATATTTCCAATAACCGAATCAAGCTAATAAGGCTCCCACATAACTGAAATGGGAGACCCCAATTGAATGACAAGACCCTAGGCTACACGATCATGGCCGCGACGATCCTGATAATGGCCGGCTACTTCGTATTGTCCTTCGCGCCCTGGCTCGGCGCCTCCTTCGCCTGGCTTACCCCCTACACGGAGTGGGCCTACAGGCTCCCGGTCCTCGGAGCAGCCTACTTCATGCTCCTCATAATCCTCTGGATCGGCTACACGATGGCCACCACGCCATCCCCGATCCCCCTCGAGAACCCCCTCGACCTTGAATCCGAGGACGAGGAGGGGAAAGGGGAAGAGGAGAAGGAAGAGGAGAAATAACATCCAAGAGAACCCGACCTGTTCCCATCGGCGAGTACCAATTGGGGGAGAGGGGTCACCTGGAAAACCGTGAAAAAACGGCCAATCAGCCAGGCGACTTCAGAAAAACGGTGCAAACCAGAAGCCGATATTTTTAAAATAAGATGATTAGATGAAATATGATACTTGTCTGAACCTATTGTAATTCATCGCGCCCGCGAAATCCCCCCAAAAAAAAATATTAGATATAATCGTAATCGCCGTAGACAAAATGAATGTTATTTACATCGTTTTTATTGAGCCCATCTAATGCATCGTTCCTGAATTCTGGAGGATAATTTATGAATGGTATCATCGTATCGTTTATAAAACCCATTCTCTGAAACATTGACTCAGTTGAGCTGTTTTTTAAAGCATTCACCTGGATCTTGTTGATGTTTTCGTTATCAAAATAATCAACTGCACTTATTGCTAGCTCACTAATGACATCAAGACGATCTGGCAGAGCCAGCAGATCCACGATGTATCCAACTGGGTATTTAACATCGTATCTGTTGATCCTTAGAATAATGAAGCCAAGAATCCGACTTTCAGCTTCGGCGACTTTTACTATGTAGTTTCCACCTCGGGGGTCGCAATACCTCCAGTTGAGGTAATCCCTGTCCCGCTGAACTATGAACTTGTACTTGGTACTGACCTGAGACCAAAATTTATCTATCCTGTCGTCAAATATGTTGATCTCTGCGATCTTGAAATCATGGTGGATTTTATTGGAAGCCCTTTTTGCCCTCTTAAACCTGTTGATTATTTTCAATGTGTGGAAACCGTATTTCTTTAAAAAGATCTTTCTCAGAGGAAACCATCTTGAGGTGAAGATCGATATCACGGATTCTAAGCAGCTTCTCTAAAGTAAAAGGAAGAGCATGATGTTTTTCCCTTTTGTTTTTATCGATCAATATCGGATTAGCGCTGACGCTAAAGTATAAATGAATTCCGGCATTTTTCATAAATGCAACCTTATGTAATTTGATTTCGCTGTGAACACCCATTCCTCCGAAATCAGAGGAGGTGGTAGCGTCTGCGCCTTGGCAACTCAGAAGTATTTGCTCACTGATTTTAAGCCTCTGCGGAAGTCCGTGAGAGCACCCAATTATTTTACCATCGCTGACAGCCAGAAACACAACCGTAACCTTTGGTGGATTATCAATAAACTTCCATCTCCAATGATCCAGCGGGCTGCACTGGAGGTCGAATTTAGGCCAGCCCCTGAAGACTTCATTTAATAATTTAACAATATCATCCTCGTCGCCTGGCTGGTAACGACGTACGAAGTAGTCCATTTAATGTTCAAT
>Ga0315279_10006390_pt1 | contig 14885 bp, 11 predicted proteins | sample YL17G06_20_MG_FD_203694 | JGI IMG/M metagenome (GOLD analysis project Ga0315279, IMG submission 203694) | Sediment microbial communities from Yellowstone Lake, YNP, Wyoming, USA - YL17G06_20 | ecosystem: Environmental > Aquatic > Freshwater > Lake > Sediment | place: USA: Wyoming | collected... | reverse complement strand
GCCCCCTCTCCCACGGTGGGGAGAGGGGAGATCGAGGGGATTCTTACTTCGCCAACTCCTTGGCCGTTGCGCCAAACCACTCGACGCACTTGGCCACGTTGTCGACGAGTTCCTGGCCGGAGCCGATCTCGTACTCGATGGAGAAGACGCCCTTGAAGCCTTGGCTCTTGAGTTCCTCGAGCATTGCCTTGGCGTTGCCCTTGCCGGTGCCCCACGGCACGTCGTGCGCGCCGGGGCCCATCTTATCGAGGTCCTTGAAGTGCAGGGCGACGATGCGGCCCTTGAGTTTCTTGAGGCAGTCCAGCGGAACGAGGCCCGACCGCATCCAGTGGCCGGTGTCGGCATCGGAGCCGATGCGCTTGAAGCCCTCGACGGCCTTCAGGACGTGGTCGGCATCCCAGTAGTAGGACGGCTTCGGGTGATTGTGCAGCGCGATGTTGACCTTGTATTTCTCCGCCAGTTTTTCGAGCATCGGGAACTTGTCTTCGTGCTCTTCGGTCACGAGCGTTTCAAGGCCCACCTTCTTGGCGAACTCGAAGGTCTTTCGGGCGGCGGCCTCGTCGCCGCCGATGCCGGTCACGCCGTAGTTGACGATCTTGACGCCGGCCGTCGCGGCGATCTTCTTCATCTCGGCGATCTCGTCGTCCGACATGCCGGGCCCGACCTTGACCTCCGAGTTGGGCTTGAGTTTCTGGCCGCCGTAAATCTCGACATGCTTCAGGCCCATGGCCGACGCGCGGTCCATGGTCTCGGCAAAGGTCACCGAGCGGAACGTGTAGGCCTGAAACGCCAGGTGCCAGCCGAGGGCCTCGGCCCCCGAAAGGTCCGTCTTCTTGATCTTCGACAGGTCCACCGGGGCGGCCTCGGCCTTGGCGGCTTCCTTCTTGGCCGGTGCGTAGAGAACGCTCACGCGCGGGGCCTTGTTCACCTTCTTGGCCGGCGCCTTCGCCGGCGCCGCGCCGCCCGCCTGCTTCAGCAGGTCCTCGGCATCCTTCTTCACGTTGGCGTTCTTGGTGACCGCGATGACCTTGGTCATGGCCTCCGCGACGTCGTTCCTGGCCGACCCGCCGACGGCCTTGGCGATCTTGACGGCGGTCGCGCAGGCCTCGGCGGCCAGCGACGGGTCGTCCAGCAGCGGCGTGACCACGCGGAGGGCGGCGGCGGACTTCATGTCGCCCAGGCCGCCCAGGGCCAGGCGTTTTTCATCCGGCCGCTTGGCGGCCGCCAGGGTCGCCTGGTACATCTTCAGTTTGTCGGACGCCGGCACGTCGGGCAGGCCCGCCAGGCGGACGTAGCCGCGAAGCGCCAGCACGGCCGTCTTGCCTTCGCCCTTGGCCAGGGCCAGCAGGTCGGCGGCGGCGGAAGCGTCGGTCCAGTCGGCCAGCGAGCGGATGGCCGCGTCCTGGACCTCAGCGTTGGCGTCCTTGGCGAAGTTGCGGACGGCGGCCAGGGCCTTCGCCCCGCCGGCCCGGCCCAGGACGCGAATCAGCGCCGACTTCGCCTGCAACTCGGCCGACCCGGCGGCCGCAAGAATCGGGTCCACGCAGGCATCTTTATTGGCCGCGCGGCTGCACAAGGACCCCAGGGCCTTCTCGGCCGCCTGGCGATCCTTGTCATCCTTGGCCTTGACGACGAGCGACACCAGGGCCGGGGCCGACTTCTCGTCGGCCATGACGTCCAGGACGCCGAGGGCGGCCGTACGCACGCCGGCATCGGCATCTTCCGCGGCCTTCAGCACCGTCGGCAACGCGTTGGGCACGCGCCGGACGCCCATACTGCGGAGGACCTCGGCGCGGACCTTCACATCGCCCTTTTCGGCCAGGGCGAGCATGGCGGCGTTGACGTCGGCGCCGGGCATCGCATCAAGGCCCTTGCGGGCGGCATCCTGCTCATCGCCGGTGCCGTTGGCCGCCAGGTCCGCAAGGACCGGCAGGGCCGAGGCGTTGCCGAGTTTGCCGGTGGCCCGGATGGCCGCCAGGCGGACGTTGGCGTCCTGGCTCTTGACCATGCCGAGAGCGGCCGGGAGCGTGGCAGGGTCGCCGCGGGTGGCCAGGTCGTCCAGCAGCAGCGCCTGGGCGGCCACGGAGCACTTGGGCAGCAGCGCGGCCGCGGTCTTGGCCGACTCGGGGCCGGCCGTCTCGCGGAGGAACCGCAGGGCGGCGGCCTGCATTTCGGCGTCGGTGCCGCCGAGGATTTCGGTCAAGAGCGGCAGGGCCTTCTCGCCGCCGGCCGTCACGAGGCCGCGCAGCGCGGCTATCCGCACGTGCTTCGGCTCGGTGGGCTTATACATTTCCTGGTAGATCGCCGTGGCTTCCTCAGGCTTCTCGGCGACCAGGCGGTCGGCGCAGCGCATGAGGGCATCGCAGATGGTCGCCTTGACCTCAGGCTTGGCGTCGCCCAGGCGACCGCCCTGGAGGGCCTTGATGGCCTCCGGGCCGCCGATTTTGCCGAGCGCGGCGGCGGCGGCTTCCGCCACCACCGGGTCGGCGTCGGCCAAGGCGGCCGTAATGGCCGCCAGGCTGGGGGCGTCGCGGCGCTCGCCGAGGGAGTTAATCAGGCCGACCTTCTGCTTGCCGGAGGCACGGGCAAGGGCCGTCCGCATGGCCGTTGCGGCCGCAGGGTCGGGAATCCTTTCGAGGGCGTACCGGGCCATGTCGCCCAGTTCAGAGTCGGCCAGGAGGGCCGCCAGGGCGGGCACCGACTCGGCCGTGCCGGCGATGCTCAACTGGCGGCAGATGAATCGTTTGCCGTCGGCCGAGGTGCTGCCCGAGAGCATGGCCGTGAGGCGGGCGACGAGTTTCTTCCGCCCAACGGGGTCCTTGAACGAATCGCGGACGGCGTCGCCGATCATCGTGAGGGCCTCGCGGCCCTGGCCGAACTCGTAGGTCGCCAGGGCCTTCAGCGCCTCGTCCAGGTTGGCGGGCTTGGGCGCCTCGGCGGCCGGAGCCCGCCTAGGCGGGGCCGCGACAGCGCTCGCGGCCGGCACCAGGCACAGCCCCAGCATCAAGAGACCGATGAGAATCCTCGTGCACCCCTTCATGGCTGACTCCTTCTTATTACTTGTTGCTGCGAGCCGCCATCGGCTCACAGGGCAGATTGTGACCAATGCGGAGTGCGGAGTTGACGGCAAACGGCAAACCGTTTCTTTTTTCACTCTGCACTCCGCACTCCGCATTCCGCACTCAAAGGTGCCACGGTGCGCGCATCGGGCGCGAAACCCACATCATCCGATTCGCGGCGTCATCGTCAATAAATCTTTCAGTTACCAGGTCCCACTTGAGTTTCCGCTGAAGGATGCAAGCGATGAGGCAGAGATGGCAGAAGGAGGCCGTGCGGTGTCCGTCCTCGGCCGGGGCCATGGTCGGGCCGCGCGTCCGGATGGCATTGACCCAGTCGGGTCCGTGTCCCCGGCTGCGGCCCAGGTTGACCTCGCCGGCCCCGATGACGGATTTCAGAAGCCCCGGCGGGTCGGCCGCCAGCGCCCCGCCGTGGACGGCGACGAAGACCCAGCCCTCGGCGCCCTCGAACTTGACGCCGCGATGTGCTTTGGTGATGCTGCAAATGGCGTTGCCGGGCGCGTCGTTGCTGTCGACGATGATCCTCAGGCCGTTGGCGTAGGTGAACTCGATGTGGTACTCGTACGGAACGTCCCACAGGGGGTCCTTCAGGAACGTGCCGCGCCCCTCGATCTCCACTGGGCCGACCAGCAGCGGCCCGGCGCCCAGGAGGGCGATGTCGTTGGTGTGCGCCCCGCGGTCCGTCAGTTCCCCGTCCGAGTAATCCATGATCCAACGGAAGTTCCCAGGGAGGCGTTTTGAACTGTAAGGTGCCCACGGGGCCGGTCCGAGCCAGCGATCGTAATCAAGGCCCTCCGGGATCGGTTCGGGGCCAGTACAGCCTGAACGCATGTTGCCCGTGGGCAGCCAGGTGCGGATGGTGTGGATCTTGCCGAGGCGTCCGTTGCGCACGAGTTCGCAGGCGTAGCGGCTGGTGCCGGTGGACCGCTCCTGGCTGCCGGTCTGGAAGACGCGGCCGTAGCGCTTGATGGCGTCGGCGGCGGCGCGGCCGTCGCCGATGGTCGAGGCCATGGGCTTCTCGCAGTAAACATCCTTGCCGGCCTTGGCGGCCAGGGTCGTCAGGAGTCCGTGCCAGTGGTCGGGCGTGGCGATGACGACGCCGTCGACGTCGGGCCGGTCCAGGATTTCGCGGAATTCCTTGTAGTCCTTGCATCCGGCGTACGTGCCGGGGGCCTGCTGGCTGTAGGCGGCGTCGACGCGTTTCTTGGCGCCCGCGCGGCGGTTGTCATCGACATCGCAGACGGCCAGGACCTGGACGTCGCCGTCGCCCAGGAATCCGCTCATGAGGCCGCTGCCTCGGCCGCCCACGCCGATATGGGCGATGCCGATGCGGTTGGAGGCGGCGGGGCGGCCTCCCGCGCCGAGGGCGCTGGAGGAAATCACGTACGGACCCACAGCGCCCGCCAGGGCGATGCCCCTGAGGAAGTCACGGCGTGTAAGGCCAGGCCGACGCATCATTCCGTCTCACCTCCCGGGCCGCCCCGCTGGGGGGCGGGCCCCGCTAAGAACTGAACAGGCATCCGGTCCAAAGGTGTCGGGCAGAAACAGGGCGTGGCCCGCCCCAGGCAGGCCACGGCCGCGATTCCCTGCACGTCGGGCAGATCGTCATCCGTTGCGTAAGGGTTCAGCCCATGCCTGCGCCGGCAGGCCTCACGCCCTGGCCGCCGGGCGCCAACAATTGCGGATTGCGAATTGACGGCAATCCAAGCATAACCGGCGGCGGTTTCGTTGTTGTTCAATCCGCAATCCGCAATGGCCCCGGTGCCGCGGGTCACGCTTGCTGCGCGCCGGCCGCGGGCATCTGCAAAGTCCTCGACTGGAGGCCCACTTTCGCCAGGATCAGGTACAGAACGAAGCCGACGACGAAGGCAGCCACCGGCGGGCAGGGTATCTTGCCCGACACCTGTTCCAGGCCCGGAATCTCCGCAATGAACTCGACCGCGCCGACGGCGAAGCCGATGATCCACGAGATCAAGCCCGCGGGGTTGAAGCCCGCCCTCGGCCCGGCCCACTTGCAGCCCGAAAGCAGATAGTCGGCCATCATCGCACCACACACGGGACCGAACGAGGCGCCGATGACGCTGAAGACCTTGATGGCGTCGCCGGCCCATCCGGTGACCGCCAGCATGATGGCCACAATCGCTCCCAGGCCGCACGAATACAGCGGCTTCACCTTCGGCATCGTGGCCTTGAAACTGTTGGCCGCAATCAGCGACGAGAAGCACGCCGCCGGGAAGGCCGCGATCGCCAGCAGGTACATGAAGATGCCGGCGGTCTGCTTGCTGCCCATGATGGCCTCCATCAGGGCCGTCGGCTTCATCGCGCTGCCGGCCTCAATCATCTTGCTGCCGTAAGCGCCGGCAACGATGAGCATGGCCACGCCGGCCGCGAAAACCGTGGCGAGGGCGATGCCCACGAGGCCGCCCAGGTGCACGTCCTTGGCGTTGCGGTTGCTGGAGGCGATGTCGGTGCCCGCCGCCCCCGCTGTCGCGAAGAAGCCGACCACGTACGTGCCGATGAGCGCGAAAATGGCGAACGTCGACAGTGCCGGCACGGCTTGCGCGCCGGCCTTGGTGAGCGCCTGCGTGTCGAAGTCGCCGATGCCGCCCGCCGTCATGGCGAACAGGATAACGAGAATGGCCAGCGGGATAAGCGGCAGGAACGTGGCTACGCGGGCCACATACTGGATGCCCTTGACGCCGATGAACGCGCCGAGGATGATCCACACCGAGGCCACGACCATGTGGGGCATGGAGTCCTTGGCGTTCTCAACGAACGGGTTGACCAGCAGTTCGCCCGTGAAGTATCCGTTTACCGCCAGCCACCCGAACTGGAGGACGCCCATCAGGACGCCGGGCATCAGGAACCCGCCCTGGGCACCATAGGTGGACGTGCCCACGATGTACAGCGGCAGGCCCGTCTGCATGCCCAGCAGGCCCGGCACCAGGTAGAAGAGGAAGTGGCAGACCAGGGCCGCCGCAATCAGGCTCAGCAGGCCGACGGCCAGCCCCTGCCCCAGGCCTGCGCCGATGGGGAAGTTGTCCCAGAACACGAACCAGAGCATGATCCCCGCGTACGTCTGGGCCGTGGTCTTGTACCACGGCGCCCGGTTTGTCGCCGGGTTCGGTTGGGCGGACGCCAGGTATCCCGGCAAGTTTCCATTAGCCATGTGCTCCCCTTTCTTCAAGATGTGACCCTGAGGTTCCCGGCCGGACGGGCCTTGAGGCATCGGCGAACCCGTCTCAGCCGCCGCGCGGCAGTACTCCGCTTGCGTATCTCTCGGTTCTACTCGCGCGGGCGGGCAAATCAAGTGAAAAAAACACGGAGTTGTTGCCTGGCGCTTGCGGTTTCTCGCGGGGGACCCTATGATAGCCTGAAGGTGCCACGGGGCCGGCGAGAGAACCGGCCAGAGGCGGCCCGGAAGTCGCGCGGCGGGCAAGACTGCCCGCCGCGCTAATCGCCAAGTTGCGCTGTAGTGCTGGGCGCCAGGGGGCCGGCGAGGCCGAGCCCGCTGCGGGAGCAGCGGGGCACGTTAGAAGATAACCCGACGCTCCCGCGTCGGGCTCGTGGGTGCACCATGACGAATCGCACGCGGCTCATCATTTTCGTGGTCGTCGTCGGGGCGGTCTTCTGGGCCTCAGGCAAGGTGGCCGTCCTGTACGCCGATTACCTGTGGTTCCAGGCGCTGGGCTACCAGAGCGTCTTTACAACCGAACTGTGGGCCAAGGTGGTGCTGGGGGTCTCCGTTTTCCTGCTGGCGGCCCTGTGGCTGGCGTGCAACGCGTTTATCGCCGGCCGCCTGTCGCCCGGACGGTACATCGAGTTCAAGGGCCTGCCGTGGGTCATCCCGTCGGAGCGGCTGAAGCGCCTGCTGCGGCTTGGAGGCGCGGCCGTCATCCTTGTGGCGGCGTTTTCGTTCGGGACGCACGCGGCCGACTACTGGTACGCAGCGCTCCAATTCCTGTACGGGCAGTCCTTCGAGTGGACCGACCCGATCCTCGGTTACGACGCCGGCTTTTACGTATTCACGTTCCCGGTCCTGGTGTCCCTGAAGAGCCTGGCGATGATGCTGATCGTGCTGGGTGCGATTGCGGCCGGCGTCGCCTACGTGGCCGGCGGGGCCATCGCATGGCCGGGCGAAGCGATCACGCGGCCGGCCGCGGTCCACCTGGGCATCCTGGGGAGCCTGCTCCTGGCGGCCATCGGGTTCGGGTATTGGCTTGACCGGTTTGAGTTGCTGTTCGGCTCGCGCGGGGCCGTCTTCGGCGCGGGTTACGTGGACGCGACCGTGCGGATGCGCGTGCTCGCCGCCATGAGCGTCCTGTCGGTCGTGGCGGCCGTGCAGGTTCTCGGGGGGGTCCTCCTCCGCCGCCGGCGACTGGTGTACGGAGCCGTCATCGGCCTGGTCAGCCTGCATGTGGCCGCCGTGGTCAGTTACCCGATGTTCGTCCAGCGCTTCACGGTGGAACCGAACGAACTGACGTGCGAGGGGCCCTTCCTGGAGAACAACATCAAGGCCACGCGGTTCGCCTACGGCCTGGCCGACGTGGAGGTCCAGCCTTACTCCGCCTCCGGGACCCTGAGCCTGGCGGACGTCCGCGGCATCACCGGGACCGTCGAGAACGTGCGCATCTGGGACTGGCGGGTGCTGCTCCAGACCTACAACCAGATCGAGTCGCTGCGCCCGTACTACCATTTCAACGACGTCGACGTCGACCGGTATCACGTGAGCGGCCAGTACCGGCAGACCACGTTGTCCGTCCGGGAACTCGAGCCGCGCCTCCTGAACGAGGAAAGCCGCACCTGGGTCAACCTGCACCTGCTGTACACGCACGGGTACGGACTCGTCATGAGCCCGGTCAACGCGGTGACGGCCGAGGGCATGCCGGACCTGTGGGTCCGCAACATCCCGCCGCAGAGCAAGGTGCCCATCCCGGTCGCCCAGCCGGCCATCTACTTCGGGGAACTCACGCGCGACGAGGTGTACGTCAAGACCACCCAGAAGGAGTTCGACTACCCGCTCGGCGACGAGAACCGCTATGCCGAGTACTCCGGCAAGGCGGGCGTCAACGTCGGGACGCTGTCGCGGCAGGTGCTCTTCGCGTACTACTTCGGCGACTGGAACATCCTGTTCACCAACAGTTTCAAGTCCGAATCGCGCATCCTGTGGCGGCGGCAGGTGCACGAACGCCTCAGGGCCGTCGCCCCGTTCTTCGAGTATGACCGCGACGCGTATCCCGTGGTCTGCGGCGGGCGAATCGTGTGGATCGTCGACACCTACACCCGGACGGGCCTTTTCCCCTACTCCAGCCGCGCCCGCAACAGCGACAGCGGCCTGAACTACATCCGCAACCCCGTGAAGGCCGTCGTCGATGCCTACGACGGCACGGTGACGTTCTACGTGGTGGACCCGCAGGAGCCCCTGGTGCTGGCGGCGCGGACGATCTTTCCGTCGCTGTTCCGCGACCTCGACGAGATGCCCGAGGAACTGCGGGCGCACCTGCGGTACCCGATCGACCTGTTCGAGGTCCAGGCCGAGCAGTACCTGGCGTATCACATGATGGACCCGCAAATCTTCTACAACAAAGAAGACCTCTGGCAGCGGCCGAACAACGTGTCCGAGGGCCGCGCCACGCCCATCGCCGCCTACTACTTCATCATGACCCTGCCGGGCGAGGCCCAGCCGGAGTACCTGGTCATGCTCCCCTTTACGCCGGCCCGCAAGGACAACATGGTCGGCTGGCTGGCGGGCCGCTGCGACGGCAGGGAATACGGCAAGTTGCTGTGCTACACGTTCCCGAAGGACCGGCTCATCTTCGGCCCGAACCAGGTCGAGGCCCGCATCAACCAGAACGATGAGATCTCGCCGCAACTCACCCTGTGGAACCAGCACGGCAGCCGCGTCATCCGCGGCAACCTCCTCGTGCTGCCGGTGGGCGACTCCATCCTGTACGTTGAGCCGCTGTACCTGAAGAGCGAGAACGCGCCGCTGCCGGAACTGAAGCGCGTCATCGCCTCTTACCAGGACCGGATTGCCATGCGGAGCACGCTCGACGAGGCGCTGGCGGCGGTGTTCGGAGCCGGGCCGCCCGTACGGGCCGCCCAGCCCCCGTCGGCGCAGCCTCCCGGCGTCCAGCCTCCGCCCGCCAGGCCGCCCGGGCCGGCCCAGGAGTTGCCGGGGCAGGCGCAGTGGCAGAGGGCGCGCGAACTGTTCGACAAAGCCGACCGCCAATTGCGCAGCGGCGACTGGGCCGGCTACGGCGCCACCATGAAGGAACTCCGCAAGGTTGTCGCGGAGGGGGCTGACGCGGCCCAGGGGAAGTAAGCGGCACGCGCCGGGGCACAACGCCGGGCCGGCCTGTCGGGCCGGCGGAAGCCGCGGGCGCTCCTCAGTCCGTCTCCAACTATATTGAGTGACTTCTGTAACACAGGAAAGGGGCACGCGGGTGGCGGATCTTCCACAATCGGCCAGGGACGACGCCCGGCGGCAACTGGACATCCTGCGCCGCGGCGCCGTCCAGATCTTCACCGAGGAGGAACTCCTGGGCAAACTGGCCCGGGCCGTTCACCTGCGGCGGCCCCTGCGGGTCAAACTCGGCATGGACCCCACGGCCCCGGACATCCACCTGGGGCACACCGTGGTCATGGGCAAGATGCGGCAGTTCCAGGACCTGGGGCACAAGGCCGTCCTCATCATCGGCGACTACACGGCCCGCGTCGGCGACCCCACGGGGGCCAACCACACGCGGCCGGTCCTTTCGGAAGACCAGATACGCACAAACGCCCGGACCTACTTCGAGCAGGCCGGCAAGGTCCTCGACACAAGCCCCGCCAAACTGGAACTGCGGTACAACAGCGAGTGGCTGGCGAAACTCACGTTTGCCGACGTCCTGCGCCTGGCCGCACACATGACCGTCGCGCGGATGCTGGAGCGAGACACCTTTGAGAAGCGGCACCGCGCGGGCGACCCCATCGGCGTCCACGAGTTCCTGTACCCGCTCATGCAGGCCCGCGACTCGGTGGTCATCTCAGCCGATGTGGAACTGGGCGGCACGGACCAGACCTTCAACTGCCTGGCCGGGCGGGAACTCATGCGCGACGCCGGCCTGGAGCCGCAGATCGTCCTGACGATGCCGCTGCTGGCGGGCCTCGACGGCGTAGAGAAAATGTCGAAGTCCAAGGGCAACTACGTCGGGGTCACCGATTCGCCGAAGGAAATGTTCGGGAAACTCATGAGCATCCCGGACGCGCTGATGGAGAACTACTGGACGCTGCTGACGGACGTGCCGCTGGCGGAGGTCCGCGAGGTCCTGCGGTCCGCGCACCCGCGGGACGCCAAGGAGCGGCTGGCCTCGACCCTCGTGGCGCGCTACTACGGGCCGGAGGCGGCCGGCCGCGAGGCCGGCGAGTTCCGCCGCGTGTTCTCCGAGAAACAGAAGCCCGCGGACGTCCCGAAAAAGTACATCCCCGTTCAGGGCGAGCAGCAGGCCGTCGGCCTGGCCTCCGCAATCGTGGCCTGCGGCTTTGCCTCCAGCACGAGCCAGGCCCGGCGGCTCATCGAGCAGGGCGCCGTGACCTGGGGCGACCGGAAGATCACCGACCCCAAGGCCACGGTTGCCCTCTCCACCGCGGGAACGCTCGTGCGCGTGGGCAAACTGAACTGGGCCGAAGTCTACCCCGAGATCAAACCCGGAAAATAGAGGAAGCGCCGCATGTTCAACAACGTGGCCGTTGCCGCGCGCACGGGCGCGCCGCCCCAGTTGCCGCTCAAGAAGTTCGTGCCAAAGGCGTGAGGTCGTTCCCGGCTCGATTCACCGCGGAGGCCGCAGAGAACGCCGAGAAATAACTTTATGTCTTTTTTTGACCTAAGTAGTTTGTTTCTCTGTGCTCTCTGCGTTCTCTGCGGTTAAATGAACGCCGCAAGGCACTGCCTCCAGGGTAAGCCATGCCGCTGCCGAAGGTCGCCATCGTGGGCCGTCCGAACGTCGGCAAGTCGAGCCTGCTGAACATGCTGGCCCGGCGGCGGATCTCCATCGTCGAGCCCACGGCGGGCGTCACGCGCGACCGCGTGGCCGCGCTCATCGAGTACGAGGGCCGCTGGTTCGAACTCGTCGATACGGGCGGCATGGACTTCGAGACCGGGGCCGAACTGGCCGCCGACGTCCAGCGCCAGATTGAGTACGCCATCCAGGAAGCCTCGCTCATCCTCTTCGTGGTGTCCGTCCAGGACGGCCGCACGCCGCTCGACGTGGACGTGGCCCGGCGTCTGCGCCGCGCCAAGGCGGCGGTCATCGTGGCGGCGAACAAGGCCGACAACGACCGCCTGGCGGTGGGCGCCGCCGAGTTCCACGCGCTGGGCTTTGAGCCGGTGATTCCCATCAGCGCGAAGCACTCCGTGGGGCGGCGCGAACTGGCGGCGGCGATCCTGGGGCGCCTGCCGCCCGAGGCCGCCGAGGCGCCGGCCAGGGTCGCCATGAAGATCGCCGTCGTCGGCAAACGCAACGCCGGCAAGAGCACCTTCATCAACGCCCTGGCGGGGTCCGAGCGCGTCATCGTCAGCGAACTGCCCGGCACGACGCGCGACTCCATCGACATCCGCTTCGAGAAGGACGGCCTGACGTACATCGCCATCGACACGGCCGGCATCCGCAAACGCAAGAGCATCTCGAGCGACATCGAGTTCTACAGCCTCGCGCGGGCCATGGAGTCCATCCGCCGGGCCGACGTGGTCCTCTTTCTCATCGACGCCCCGACGCCCGTGAGCCAGGTCGATAAGCACCTGGGGGCCGCCATCGAGAAGGAGATGAAGCCCGTGGTCCTGGTCGTCTCGAAGTGGGACCTGGCCAAGGGCCGCGCGGGCGCCCAGGAGTTTGCGGATTATCTGGACAAGGTCATGCCGGGCCTCGCGTACGCCCCGGTGGCCCTTGTCTCGGCGAAAGACGGGAAAAACGTACTCGGGACGATCGACCTGGCGCGGAACCTCTTCAAGCAGGCCTCGGTCCGCGTGACCACCGGCCAACTGAACCGGGTCATCGAGCATGCCGTGCGTCTGCGGCAGCCGCCGTCGCGCACCGCCACGCTGCCGAAGGTGTATTACGCGACGCAGGTGGCCGTCTGCCCGCCGACCATCGTCCTCTTCGTGAACAACCCGGACCTGTTTACCGAGGACTACCGGCGGTTCGTCGAGCACCGGCTGCGCGAGGAACTGCCGTTCCCCGAGGTGCCCCTGCGGCTGATCCTGCGGGCGCATTTTGAGGGCGAGAAGAAGAACCTGCCGCGGAAGAAGACGCGCAAGGGCCGCCGCCCTTGACGGCGAGGGCGGCCTTTGCTAACTTCTCTGTATAAGCCTTGGCTTGAGGATGCAGCACATGAGCCCTCGCATTGCCATTGCGCAAGAGGCGGTCGCCGATTTCTGCCGGCGGCATCACATCCGGCGCCTGGCCCTCTTCGGGAGCGTCCTGCGCGACGATTTCCGGCCCGAGAGCGATGTGGACGTGCTGGTCGAGTTTGAGGAGGGACACACGCCGGGCCTCGATTTCTTCGCGATGCAGGACGAACTCTCGCAACTCCTGGGCCACAAGGTTGACCTGAATACCCCAGGCTTCCTGAGCGCGTACTTCAAGGACCGCGTGCTGGCCGAGGCCGAGGTACTCTATGACCGAGCATGACCCGAACGTAAGCCTCTGCCAGATGCGCGACCACGCCCGTGAGGCGATGCAACTGGCGCAGGGCAAGACGCGCGAGGAGTTCCTGGCGGACCGCACGACGACCCTGGCGGTCGTCCGCCTGCTGGAGATTGTCGGCGAGGCCGCCAGCCGCATCCCGCCGTCCGACCGTGACAGGCACCCGCAGGTTCCATGGGCGCAGGTCGTTGGTTTGCGTAACCGCTTGGCCCACGGGTACGACCGCGTGGACCTGGACATCGTCTGGCAAATCGTGACCCGTCACCTGCCGCCGCTCGTTGCGGAACTCGACAGGATAGTGACTTCCGGTTAGCCGATTCGTTTCATCTTGCGGGCGCATGCGGAAAAGGACGCCAAGGAACCCCTATGCAGTCGGCCTCGGCCAGTAGTGATGCAACGCGGCTGACGGAAGGGCGGCCGGTGATGCCCTGGGATCTGTCGCCACATACCTGGCGCTCAAGATTCGGGGTCTACGTTGCCATCTTGGTGCTGGTACTGGTCGGCATTCTGGCCCTCACGATCGCGATTCTCGGTGTTGCTCTCCTTGTGGATTATCCCAGAGCGCGTCTTCTGGGCACAGCGTTCCTTTTCGGAGGCCTGTTGGCGTGCTACGTCGTTCTGTGGGGTTTGATGCGCCTTCGCCGGCTATTGCAGGTATGGCGACTTGAGCGCAAATCCGGAGCCAACGAGGTGCAAATCTACTTCTTACCGGCATGCTTGGCCCGAAACTACTCAGGACCGGGAGCAGTATTCTCTGATCAATGGGAAATCGGCGTTGTGGGTGTGCTGGGCCCCAACCTGCTTCCGTCGCTGCTGGTGGGTCTCGCAGGCCACATTGTGCCCGCAATACCCCTTGTCGCCGGCGCCCCTAAAATCGCCGTCGGTGCCCTTGTCGCCCACCTGGTCGCGGCCTTCCTACTTCACGGACGTGCTCAGGTCATGGTCACTGGCGTAACTCCGGAGAACATAAGAGGTTTGCACTGCAGGGGACCCGTGGTGACGATTGAGTTCAGCAAGCCTCCTCATGCGAGATTGAACAGAGTGCGTTTCTTTGTTGCGCCGGCCGCCAGAATATCCGTATTTCGAGAGATCGAGAAAGCGTATCCCAGCCTCCTGCCCAAACCGTATCGTGAGGCACTGGATGGGGCCTGAAGTTGCGGCCGTACTTCCAGTTTTCCCGCTGGCCCCGTGTTCACGCAATCTGGAGGCGGCTGCCGCGCGGTAAGGGCCTCCAACTCGGGGTTGTCTGCCAAGAACTTATCCAGCGCGGCCTTCTCGGAAACAGCGGGCGATTCCATCACGTGGTTCTCTCGCGCATCACCGATACACTTCTCGCCTGTGGCGAATGCGGATGACGACAATCAGAAGCCTGTCGTCCTCCACTTGGTAAATGACGCGGTAATCGCCGACACGAACCCGCCACAGGTCGGCGGCGCCCTTAAGTTTCCTTGTCCTGGGCGGGCGGGGTGTCTGGGCAAGGGCCAGTATGCACGCATCCACCCGGCGGGCCACATCTCTTGGGAGGACCAGCATATTGCGGCGGGCCTCGGCCGTCATGACGATCCGGTACGCCATTTACAGCCCCAGTTCTTTGCGGACCTTCTCGTAGGGGATTCTCTCGTTGGACTCAGCCAGGGCTTTCCTGGCCGCTTCAATATCCAGTCGGTCCTCAAGGGCCTCAAGAGCCGCAAGGTCCTCTGCCGGGACGATTGCCGCCACCGTCTTCCCGCGACGTTTGAGTGCAACCCGCCGGCCGCGGTAGGCGGCCTGGTTGATCAACTCCGCGAATTGCCCCCTGGCCTTGCTCACGCTGAGACTGGTCATAGGGTCACCCTCCCTGATTTGTCCCTTTGGCACATCTTGTACAAATTATACAGCGCATTGGCTGCCTGTCAACGGATAAATCAGCCCCGTCCCTGTTTCCCAGCACTTCTGGAAAACCTGGGGAAAACCTGGGGACGCTACCTAATGGCATTAGGATAAGCATTTTGAAAACCTGGGGACGCTACCTAATGGCATTAGGATAAGCATTTTTGCCTCGCTTTGTCACGTGGAATGGTGAGGAAGCAGTAGCCGACGGGGTCTCGTTTGACGAGCCTCGGTTCGACGCGGCCGGGGCGGTGCG
>Ga0315279_10006389_pt1 | contig 14885 bp, 16 predicted proteins | sample YL17G06_20_MG_FD_203694 | JGI IMG/M metagenome (GOLD analysis project Ga0315279, IMG submission 203694) | Sediment microbial communities from Yellowstone Lake, YNP, Wyoming, USA - YL17G06_20 | ecosystem: Environmental > Aquatic > Freshwater > Lake > Sediment | place: USA: Wyoming | collected... | reverse complement strand
AAGCCCCATGAAGGAAAAGATGGAATTTTTTCGCCGTATAACAAGCCACCTGTTATAACAAAAGATGAGTAACCCCGCGTCGCTTAATTCAGGTCGTCGTGACAGAACCGGATAATGGTGGGCCGGGACGGGCTCGAACCGATATGGGTTCAGGTCTGATATTGTGAGACGTGAGCGCATTTCAAATATTCAAACAAATCCTAAGGTGCCATCTGGTTATGGTAGATGAGGTAGAGCTTCGTGATCGCGCGTTGACTTCAGCCGTCATCGCGCGCGCGATGAGGGCAGCGTAGGCGTCTTGACGCCGTCAGTTTGAAGCCCTTCCGCCCCTCTGGAGGAACTGCTTAGTGTAGCTGTGGCTGGGGAGGAGGTGGAGGTAAAGGGGCTACCCTGCTTCTGAGGAACGGTGATGTAATCGAATAGACTCTCTTCTTAGGACATCAGCTTGATTACCCCTGAATTGGCCTTTAACCACTAGGAAGAACAGTGACTCTCTTGACAACGCTGTTGAAATCTAAAACCAGAATACCAGCCCTGGGCGTGGTAAAATCTAAACTCCAGACGACACGACTCTCCCTCGGCTGAACCGTTGCGAATCGGTAGATATAATCCACATAGACGGAACTAATCCTCCACTTCTCCATGGGCTCGTTCAAATAGCCGAAGTGAAGCTCGTATGGGCTGAAATATTCATATGAGAGGGGGCTAGAACCCGAGTTGTAGATTTCAAGAGTAGCCGTCCCACCCTGACCAACTGTATATACCTCTCTGTCGGTTGTGACCCTAGCAACAAGCTGACCTGAGATGATCTCGACGCTGCCCCTTGTACCGTTGACGTCTATGCTGAAGACCCCAGGTACAAGTGCAGGGTAATGGAAGCCCGCGCGCGCGTATGTCTCTCCGGGACGCAGAGTTATGGCCTCAACCGGGCTAACTCCACGTATCCGGCGTTTAAGGAACTGACCCTCATATCCAGCCTCGACATATAGCATATTTGCTGGCGTGAAGGTTACTGGGTTTGAAGTTGGGTTGTAGTACTCGAAGGTGGCGTTGACTGGTTCAACCGCATTATAGTACTCTTTGCTGAAATGTAGTCTAGCTATCAGCCCATTACTTAGCGGCGTCCCGCTGATGTAAGGTGGCACATTAACTGTTAAAGCGGCCGCGAAGGCGACAGCTACTATAAACGATGTTAGGGCTACCCACTTGGTAGATGAGTCCATAGCTGTACTTCCTTGAGGCCCTCTTAAAGTCCTCTTGAAATCAAGTTGTTTGCCCTCGTATAAGATTCTGTAGATTAGAACAGTTCAGAGGAGTGTGTTTGTTCTGATAGACATCGTAGGTGATGATGAATATTGGTCGGCTATGGTGGAATCGGGGTCAGGCTGGAGATGTTCGGCCACCAGATCGAGTGGGGCACCTTCAACGGCGCAGTCAGGATAACGGCCTCGAGCATCGGTGTCTTTAACTTCAAGATGATTGGCCCCGACGACGAACGCACCTGCGAGTGGTGCGGCGAGCACATCGGCCGGGTCTACAGGACTGGACACTTCATGCCGGATCTGTCGAAGAACGTCAACTGCCGGCACTTCTGGGACTTAGCCTATCGAGGTGAGAGGAAATGAGTGAAAGCGGGATAATTCGAGATACGCACTATCGTCACTGTACTGAGCAATTCAGAAAATTTGAAATAGCCAATAAAGTTATGTGGTTTTTGGTGTTCTGATGGTAAAACTTCCAAAGAGGGCGCAAAGCCTCTACTTTTCAGCGACAGGAAACACGAAGAAGATCATCGGAGCCATTTCGAAAGGCTTAGACATTCCGCTAGCTCAACCTATCGATATAACCTCAAAGAAGAGCAGAGAAACATGGTTGGGTGAAATAGAGGGGGATATGCTGCTAGTTGGCATACCCGTATGGCATTCCACATTCCCGGCGGTCGTGCTCCCGACGCTGAAGAAGCTAAATGGGGAGGGCAGGTATGCGGTACCGGTGGCTGTGTGCGGACACGCCAAATTCGGAGCGTGCCTTCCACAGGTCGCGGGGATACTCAAGAAACAGGGCTTCAAGATAGTGGCAGCGGGGAACTTCATTGGTCAGCACTCTTACGCAACCGATGAAAGTCCACTTGGAAACGGGCGACCAGATGAAGATGACCTAAGTAAAGCTAGGCAGTTTGGGAGGAGAATAATCTCCAAACTAAAAACCGACTCATCGGAGGTTTGTAGCATTGTTCATAACAGTGACACTGCTTGCATTCAGATATACCAAGAGGGAAATACCTCTGCACAGGGGCGGATGCTTGCTGAGTCTTATTACCCCTTCTTCAGAGTACTGATCCAGCCAGATGCTAAGGAGTTGTGTAGTCGCTGCAATAAATGTGCAGAATCTTGCCCCACTGGTGCTATAGACGCTGATACTTTACAGATCGATAACAAAATATGCACTCGCTGCTGGGCTTGTGTGACCAACTGCCCACAGGGCTTCCTTCAGAAGTTCATAAGCTCGGAATCACCTGCTCGTCAATGGTTCAAGGAGCAAGCAGTTCACAGAGGAGAACCTCAAACATACCTTTAAGGTGATTAAATATTGACTAATGTAAAACTAGACCATGTCAAAACCCAGGATTATGAATTCGCCTACGTCTACCACAAGGGAAAGAACCCTCTAACGCTGGTTATGCTTCACGGACACGGCGCATCCAACGAGTACTTGAAACCTGTCTTCGACTACTTGGAACTCACTAAATACAGCATACTTATCCCTGATCTTATCGGCTTCGGCGACACCCCGGCTTCAGCGGGATTCAGCTTCAAGATGGAGGACCAAGCCCGAGCAGTTAAGCAGCTAATAGACGAACTGGGTATAGAAGGCGATCTTGTATTATTGGGTAGTTCGATGGGTGGCGCAATCGCGATAATGCTCGCTGAGATGCTTGGTGGCAAAGTGAAGGGGATCATCAACGCTGAAGGTACAATCGACCTCAACGACTGTAGTGCACCGAACCAAACCATAGCAACGCAGCCCTACGAGCATTACGAGAAGACAGTATTCTGGCAGAGACTCGAGGAACTCAGGGCGGACCCTGAGTACACGTGGGTAGTCCGCAGCCAAGAGAAGGCGGGGCCTATCTCATGCTATAAATCCATAGTGGACTATGTCAGAGTCGCGAAAGAGGACACCTTAACCATCAGGCTAGCAGACCTCAAAGTACCGATCCTCACGATATATGGCGAGAAGAACAGGGGTCTCCGCACTTCAGAGAAGAGGCTAGGAGCCATCAATAAGACCAGTGTCGTTTACATACCGCAAGGAGGGCACGTCATGATGAGGGATAACCCAGATGCATTTTATCGTGCTATTGATGATTTTCTGAAAAAGATAAAAAACTCGTGAAGAGAACCCTCCACAGCCGAATTTATAATTTTTTTCGTAACATATTTGTGGACTCTTATTAAAAAGTGCTCACGCACACGCGCGCTTGAATTATGGTCCATGTTGGCGAAAAGAAATGAGCGAAAGAAAAATAGGATTTGATCGAGCAACCCTCGGCGACAAGATCGCTGAGGAGACAGATGCGCGCGCGAAAGGCGATCGCCAGGACGGCTGCAAGCGCCTTGATCGCCAGCTGAGCGGGGATGCCCCTTGCAACCGTTTGCGCGCGCGCGAGGCAGCGATGGATTCAATCACTCCACGAAGTGCTTAATGCTCCTCATGAGACCAGGCGCTCTAAACCTCACAGCCGCTAGAGCGCGCGCTGGCTTGTCCCGATATTGGTCTAAAATGGTTTTAAATCCGTATTCACCTTTACAGTCAATTAATGGACCCTATTGACGAGAGGATCATAAAACGCTCAGGGACAGCGGACCCAGGGAACTCCAGGCATTTTCCTCAGCGAAACGGGGTCTACCACAACACACTGAGCATCCGCCTCAGCTCACCGGCGTTGCGAGGTGCAATGTGAAGGGCAAGCGGCCGGTGAAGGGCTGTTTGAGGCCTAGATACGCTTCATCGGTGCCTCTCGGATCCGGTAAGGTCTCGCGGATACTCCTAAACCCGTCGACCGGTGTTGTGTCGTTGAGTTTTGGTGGGCTGAGCCAGATCTGCAGGTTCGAGAAGGGTGGGTTCTGTGATAAGGCTGGGAGTTCATGTGATGCCCAAGATAGCCCTTAAATTTGATGAGGGGAATTAATACCGTTTAAAACCATTTTAGGGACAAGCCAGCGCAGGGTAGTAGATTCTATCTAATTAATTTCACTGGTTTATGTTAGTTTCTAGTTTTTTGTATGTTTATTGAATTTTGTAGTGCAGCTAATAAATAGAATAGTATATTGGCTGTCAGCTGGTGGTCAGGGTTATTTTGAGAGTGTAGGATACGGATGCATCATTGTTATTTGCGACGATTAGATAGATGTCGTTGGCGTTGTGTTCAAAGATGGGTGACTCTGAGATGCTATATCCTGATGCGGGTTTGGGTACGAACCCGGAGGTCCAGATCGCCTTTCCTCCTTCCACGATTGTTATGCTCAGGGGGTAACCGGGAGGGGTGAGGGCTTCAACCGTCCAAGTCACTTTTCCCGGTCCGAATGGGCCGAGATTGTTAGCGTAGACCACGAATGCGTCACTTGGGCTTCCGGAGAGGGTGCCGGATACTTCAACCTGCTGCTCCCAGACCCCTGGGCTGATTTGGACTCTATCATGATGCACCACGCTTGTAGCTGGTACGAATTCGATGTGCCCCAGCTTCGGCTCCTCAGTTGAAGCCTTGGGGGTTACGCCGTTTGGCGACATGCCTGCGATAATAGTAGGGATTAATAAAATCGATGACGTAGCGAGCGCCATGGTCACCAGTAGGACCGTCGCTATCAACCATTTCTTCATCACATCACCAAGTTCAAGCTCACGGACGTTACTTTTAACCCGTTTTGAAAAGAAATGTCATCAAGAAACGCATGCGAGGAGTCTGGGGCTTTGGAAAGGTTTCTTGTCAAAAACCCTTTTCATATGTCAGGCCATATTGCCTATGATCTCTATGAGCTTCGAGGAGGACACCTACTCAAGGATATTCGCCGCCCTGAAACACCCTGTGCGAAGGAGGATCCTAGCCATCCTCAGCGAGGGGTCGCTAACATACACAGAACTGCTCAACAGGCTTGACGTCGAGACCGGTTTCCTGAACTACCACCTCGAGAACCTCAGCGAACTGATCTCGAAGGACGGGGAGGGAAGGTACCGTCTCTCAGAGTTCGGAGCAGCAGCTCAGTCTTTAACCGCCAGAGTTGAGGCGCCTGTTAAGAGGAGATCCAGCTCGGTGAACATATTTGGCCACAGGATCGAAAGCCGGATGCTAGCATTTGGAATAGTCTCCATTCTGGTGCTATCAAATGTCTTCTTTATTTTCGTTGTTCAATCTCAGTCGGTTGAGAGGGGGAATGCCATTGGGGCGTCATTGATCCAAGCGAGGGGACTCATGGTCGAGTCAATAGGCACACTGAATATAACGATCTTGAGGGGAGACTTGGGTTACGCTGATCTCGATGCGTTTTACGGGAATCTCGTGAAGACTACGAGTCAATGCGATTTCCTCTCTAGGCTGGACACAGAGCACGCCGGTTATTGGATTCAGGTGAGAGATGCACTGGAATCGTTATCTGTGTTCGCATTGCAGCTGAATCAGCAGACATCGTTTAGGCGGATATCCAATAGCCCTGATTCCACGAAACTCTCTTGGATCAAGGTGGATAGCATTGCCAGCCTAAGGGACGACCTCATTATTATATTGAAGGCGTTTCCGGCGGACGTTGTGACTGGTTCAAGCCCCCAAGTTCATCTCGATGGAGAACTGCTTTCGGCTGCGGCTGATTCTTCAAGGAAAATGATTGTCGGTATCAAAGATGCTAGATCGTCTTTTGGCTTTGGGGAGACGTTCAAGCTTATGGAAGTAAATGGCTCCCTTTCATTATTTCCGAATTCATCTGGAATTAGCCCGTGATTAGAAACGGTCGATTAACCACCTTCAGCGCGCACACTTTTTCGAGGGTTGATCGACCTGAATGAATTTCGCGCGCTAAACTGTTCAAAAATTGGTTTTAAATGACATGCGCGACCTATTACGCTCAGCATCCCTCGATTGAAACCCTTTGTCCAAACAAGCACGCATCTTTACTAATCTAAAAGGTTAACCGAGGGGGAGTAAAACCGAGGTTAATCCGAATTCTCTATAGCTATAACAAGAAAATTAGGTTTTTCGGAATTATCTTTATATTATTCCCAACATAAAAACACATGATGACCAGAGGTATAAGACAACTTACTTTCTGTATCCTCGGTATAGCTATCTTAATCACCCAGGTCTCCGCCGATCCAGCACAGCTTAAAGTCGGCGTCAAGCCAGGGAACTGGATAAAGTATGATTACCTTTTCATTCAACAACGGATTCATCCGATAAACTTCGGGGATAATCACACGGAAAATATGATCTTCGAATGCCTCATCGATGTCCTCGACGTCGAAGAGAACGTCATCACTTTTCGAAGATTACTCATAGAGTATAATGGCTCAAAGATGTCGAACTTGACCTACATAGCTGACCCTACGATACAGAACAACGAGCATCCGGAGATCGAGGTGCACCACTTCTTCTTGCCGTCAGGCTTGGAGGCCGGTGACAATGTACCTGAGGTGATTGACTTCTCGTGCAATGTTGGGGAAATATACGCTCCTCCCTGGTCTCAGCGCATAAACGAGACGATCATGTCTAACGTCTTGGAAAATGATAGGCTGTCTAACGTCTTGCACAATGATAGACTTGTTAACTGGATACATTGGAAAGTAGAGAATTTAAATGAACTTGGGTCGATGGTTGATGAGCGTGAATGTGTCTTCGACAAGGAGACGGGAATAGTCCTATCCTTCAAGCAAAACTCAACGTTCTCCTTTCTCGACGAATACGGCCGCTGGCACACCGGGATTGAAGTCCATGAATACTTCATAAAGGACACTAATGCGTGGCCTAAGCCTTATTGGATGAGTAGAGAAATGATCCAAGTTTTGGCTGTGGTGGTTATCATCTCTCTATTTTCATTCATCTTTTTGACTTTGCGGGCAAGGCGCCCGCGCTCATTGTTCTAAAGTCTAGTATTATACCCTACATTAATACCTATTAGCCAAAGGTAAACCACATGAAGCCGAGCCACATCGCCCTCCTATTATCGATCACACTATTGGCTATTACCTCAACAGCCCTTTACACCAGCCTCACCGAACTACCGGCCAATCCAACGCCTACGACTCCGTCAACTTTAACGCTGGTAGGGGTTATGGGCTCGAGGACCTTCCCAGTCACGGTTCAGGGGGCAGGGGCAGCGACTGGTTACTCACCTCCATACCAGGACTCAGATGTCCTCGTTATGGAGCACCGAGAAGGCGACATCTCGAGGACCTACTACCTGTACAGCCCTGGATTCCACAGGGAGATGATGATGGCAAAGTCGGGTGGCAACGGCTACATATGCGGATTGACCCTCGACGAGATCAACGACGCCTACACCAACGGCCTCAGAGTCGAGATCTTAGGAACACCCCTCAGGCTGACCCGAGAAGGCAGCGAATATGACCTGCTGAATGTGACAGCGATCAAGATACTGGACACGCATAACGCGCCCCTAGTCGTCTATCACTCCATCAATGTCACTGGCATGTACCATACAATCGAGTACCTGGGTAGGGTAAACCTCCCTCAGAGGTTCGTCGCTGAGAGAAACCAGTTTCAGTATGGCACGCGCATACATAGCTATCAGATACTCTTGAGTGTGGGAGACGCTATCGGTTTCGAGTTTAATTCCACTCAACAGGTAGGATTCAGCATCTACACCCCTGACCCATCCCTGAGATGGTACTCGGAAAATACCACTCACCTGAGGAGTGGCTTGATCGCTCTCAGGAGCGGTGTGTACAATTTTGTATTCACAACCATCTCTCCAATTGATGCGAACATTATTTTCAACGCTTGGAGGATGAAGTGGGATAGTAGTGATGTGCTCTTCAGAGAATCGGGTGCCAGCAGCAGCGGCTTTAGTGCGATTGGTTTTGGGTCTTTTTACTTGGAGCCTCTGCCGAAGAACTTCGTGGTCGGCCGAACGTGGAGTGGGATGTATTGGGGCGATAGGTCGATCAGCTTCGAGGCGACGCTCAGGGAAGGTACAGAGATTACCTATGGATATAACGCCACCGAGCCTGTGATCTTCAGCTTTAGATCGGGTTCAGGGTCAGTCATCGGCCACGACGATTTGTACTCATATCAGAGTACATTCAGGGTTCCCTCGACGGGATCATACATCTTCAGCTTCGATATGGTGGAATCGAGGACGGTCATCGTCGCCTTCAGATGTAGAGCGGTGAACGCTAGCAGTCTCAGTTACCCCGAAGACGCCGCAGCCCTGATCAGCGATTCGCAGAATGGCGAGGTGAAGTTCAACTACCCCTTTCCACCAGCCATTAACCGAACGACAACAATTACTGGGAAACTCGGCTCCTCGACGTTGCCTGATGTAAGCGGGAAGGTGATGATCATTAAATCAGAGGATTCTATGACTAAAGCGTTTTTCCTCCACCTCGGAACCGTAAGTGAGTTGATTCCCGTTCCGGTCGAGGGTTTCACGATGCTCGGGAACGTTTCAGTCTCCGACTTGAATAACGCCTATCTGGGGAACTCGACCGTCTCAGTTACCGGTTTCCCCTTCCAAATCAGCCGAGACGGAGTAGTCTATGATCTTTTCCACGTTAACTCAATCGAGATCCTGGGACCCTACCCCCTCTACGCGAGAAATTCCACAGTTATCGTAAGTGGATATAACAACCAAGTATTAGATGGTGATAAGGTTGAGTATTTCCCGATCAGATTCGACCTCGGCTTCGACTATTACCCAGGAAACGGGGAGACATACTATGGTAACGTTGAGCGGTTCTACCACTCCTTCCTGAAGCAGGGCACCACCATCAAGATCAGCTTTAACGCGTCGAAACCCGTCGAGTTCGGCCTCTACTCAAGCAACTTCAACCCTGATCTCCCGAGTGTAATGACCTTCAACCTCGGGAAACCCAGCGACTACCTTATCCGTGAATCGGGGGTTCAGACCTTCGAGCAATTGTTCAATGCGCCCAGGAGTGGCTTCTACACGTTCGCCTTCAAGGCGTTCAGCGGGGTTAAGGCATCGGTCATTATCGATGTGAGTATGATCAAGTAATAAAGATGTGATGAACGCGGTTAATATGAGTAAGCTAGACGCTTATTCATCCAGTCTATTTTCATCCTCTGAAGGATATCACATTTTGCGTATAAGACGGGGGGCTACAGCGTAAGTTTGCTCTGCTTGGGTGGGGGTTCTGCGAGTTCGAACTCGTAGACGGTAACGATTATGTCCGGGTCCCAGCTCCCGTTGATTCTGATCCAGGCGTCGCGGAACTTGTCGAGGCCGCTGAACCCCTCCTTCCTGGCCTCCTCCTCGGAGACATCGCTGAGCTTCTGGGGGTAGACCTTCGTTATTCGGATGTATTCTCCGGTGGTCTCGATCCAATTCTTCTTTACAGCGTAGATCCTGCCCTTCCTAAGGGTGCGCTTGCGCCGTCTCCTGGTCTGTGTTTTTCTTCCGGAGAGAACCATCTCGAGGAAGTCCTTCTTGAACATCATCTCATGCGCGCGCTAGCCTGTTTAGAAATTCATTCATAGATCAGATGTGATATGAAATTCATCCTTTACCCAGAGGGTACACCACAATTTTCAAAGAATTGAACAGATAAAAGGCGCCAAAACCAGGAGTTCTAGATTACTACAACAATTTCTAAACACCCCAGCGCGCCTCAAGGTGTCCTCTTTGGTAGATTGTGCAGGGAGGCGTCCTCTCCTGTAGAGTACGTAGACAGAAGCGACCACGACGGCGATAATTATCAGTATCCCGGCGATGTAGGCGAGGCTCGACCAAATGGAAACTGTCTTAGGCGTGGTGATGACGGTGAAGCTGCCCTTCTGGTCACCCACCTGCACCGTGTGGATGCCCTCGGTCTGGGACGAGACCTTGAAAGTCACCGTGGCGGATGCTCCTCCCGCGAGTGTGCCAGTCTTCGTCTCCTTGATCGCACCGTCGAGCTTCAGCTCAGCAGAATAGATGCCTGACTTCTCGCCCGTGTTCTTCACGGTCATCGACACGGTCACCTCGGCACCTGACGTCACATTGGCAGGGCTTATGACGAGTCCCGTGAATGTGAAGGCTGCAGGAGTTGGAGGCGGAGTATTCATGACCGTGAAGCTTCCCGTCAGGTCTCCGACTTTGACGGCGTAGCTGCCTACGGTGGTCTTTGTCACCGTGAAACTGATCATTGTCCGTGCGCCGCCTGCAAGGGACACGCTCTTGGACTGCTCCTTGACGCCGTTGACCAGCAGGTCGACAGTGGTATTACACTCCAAGTCACCGATGTTGGTAACCAGAAGGCTTATGGTGACAACGGCAACAGATTTCTCTATCCACGCCTCACCTATCTCCCCGTGGGGCCCGGTGATGATGAGACCTGAGAGTGCGAACTCGGCTGGCTTCGCCTCGGCATGGACGCTCGGGATCAGGGCAAAGACTAAGGTCAGAACCACCAACACGAACGTGCATCCCTTATTCATCTTCCGTCTTCCTCCTCTGATTTCGACCCGTCTCAGAGTCTCTCCTCAGCGGGCTTCGGCTCTGGAGCCCCAGTTCCGACTCCGAGAGCCTTGACCTCGGCGCGCGCGGGGGCTATGTCCTTTAAGGCCCTGTATTTGTTAACCATTTGCATGGCTATGTCCCTGATGTATTCGACCTCGTTTCTGAGTGTGTCGACTTCGCCCTGTAGTTCCATGGCTACGGTGATGCGCTGCTCTCCGTCGGCGACGAGGAGGTCCCGGTTGGTGACTATGGGGACGATGAAGCCCCACCTTTTAATCGCTTTACGTAGGGCTTGGAGCTGCTTAATCTTCATCTTGTTGGGGTTCTCGCCGTCCAACTGAAGAACGTCGATGTCTATGAGCTCGGCCTGGGGTACTTCTACGTCCAAGATATTCACCAATTTGAAAATAGACCGTATACCTATATGGAGCAGTCTAAGTGGCTGCTACACCTGGAAACGTCATTTACCCGCCGGTCTTCGCCAAGAGTGTATAACTAATATCACCGCCACCAACAGCGATGCGACAGTGATTGCAGCGACCGCATAATTGTGAGGCATCGCTGAGGAGTCGATGAGTCGGTAGTCATAGATGAAGCTGTACCTATCGAAGTGCCCAAAGTCATAATACATGATACCCTCCTCCCTAATCACCGCGTGCAACATCAACCCAGTTGATTGGTCGAAGTCGAGCTGCCTATCCTCGTGGTAGTCGAATACCTGACCGTTCTCTTCGACGGAGTGTGTGTCCCTGCTCCACTCGACGTGATTGACGGTGATCGGGTTCAGGGGATCGCCCTCAATCGTCGTCGAATTCACCCGCTGGCTCCACTCGTGAGGCACCCAGTTCCCGACTGCGTTAGGCCACCAGACGACCTCGGGGAGATGATCCCCGACCCTTAGACCCGATGGCACCAGCATCATGTTCAACTCATTCTCGAGAATACTCGTGTTGCCATATGTGGAGTAGATAGGCTTGGTGGGGTCCACCGTGAAGGTGCCTCGCAGCTTCACAGAGCCGTTTTCCGTTCGTACCGTCTGGGTATAGGTTAACTGGGTGTCCTCGACGCTGAGTATCTGAAGCTCCACTATGCGGATGCTATTGATTGTGATGTTCCCATCCCTAACGTGCATGTTATCTGTCAGTTCCTCGTGGAATCGCTTCTGGTAGCGGGCCCAGTCGCCGGGCTTTACGCCTATGCTTTGAGGCTGGGCTGGGCTGAGTAGCAGTGCCAAGATGAGTAGGCAGGCTATCATTGTTATGTGTTAATTAAATTTAGATGGGTATAATGTTTTCATCCGTTTATCCTGTATCAGCTTTGTTGCTGTTGCGTTGTCCATTTAAGCGGCTCTGCTTGGGTGGAGAACCCGTAAGTATGAGTTCGATTGTTTACCCCAATATTGTGGGGCCTTTAGTTCAGGTACGTTTCTAATTCTTTTACTAGATTGTCAACCGTCATCCCTGACACGCTTGGAGTCCAAGACTCGTATCGAGGATACACCTTATCGTCCCTTACAAGAAACATGCTGAGCCCACCCATGCTTCGAATATATTCGGGCCTCAAAGTTCCATCTTCGTTCCTCCATTTGAGAAGGAAAAAGAGGTACTTTTCACCGACGTTCATCAACGGGTCGCCTGATACATCCGCAGTTCTGCACTCGTAATCGTACCCTCCCTGGGTTACGAGGATCTTGCTCTGGTTGAACGTTGACGGCTTCACGATTTGAAGCACTGTTATGTTGAATGTTGTGGATGGGAGTTCTGACCAGCTTCTTGAGTGAATTGCTTCAACCCTGCCCACGATTATGGCGTCTACTGATTGAGTCATCTCTTTGAGGCTGGCGTATCCAGGGTAATCTACGTTGATTACTATACTATTTTGGCTTAGGAGGCAGGGGTACCTCCAAACTATGAATAGGCTTAGTATAATGAATGCGGTTAGTGTGAGTAGAAGAGTTCGACGCTTATTCATTCAATCTATTTTCATCTTTGATAGGATATCACATTTTGTATACCCGGCGGGGCTAGAGCACTAGTTTGCTTTGCTTGGGTGGTGAGTCTGCGAGCTCGAACTCGTAGACGGTAACGACCATGTCAGGGTCCCAGCTCCCGTTGATTCTGATCCAGGCATCGCGGAACTTGTCGAGGCCGCTGAACCCCTCCTTCCTGTCCTCCTTTTCGGTGACGTTACCGAGTTTCTGGGGATAGACCTTCTTTATTTGAATGTAGTGTTCGGTGTTCTTGTACCAGTTCGCGCGTGCGCGCGCCGTCGCCGTGTCTCCTGGGTCTATGATGACGGCTCCGGCGAGAACATCTCGTAGGATCAGGTAATATGCTTGGTCTCCGTAGCTGCCAGTAGAGGCTTATCCAGGCTAAGCCGACCGCGCGCGCGGCTCAAAAGGGTATGAATATTGTTTGCAGAGCAAAGGAGACTATCTTATTCCAGAAGCCTTAATGCATGTACCCACATATAGTAAACCTTTTATGTTGACTCGTCAACTTATCCACGTTTAGAATGGCCGCCCCAGCAGGATTCTCCACCAAACAACTAAAGGCCTGGCACATGAGAAGAGAAGGCCTAACGCTGAACGAAATCGGGGGAAGACTCGGAGTAACCAAGCAGGCCATCTCTAGAACCCTCAAGGAGACCGAGTCCAAGATCCTAAACACTCTGGAGACAACCGCAAAGGCGGCTAACATAGCGCCAAGGCACATAGACGCCTCTAAGGGAATCCTTCTGGGCTTCAGCTACGAAACGGGAGAGAGCGTAGTAGTCACCTTCTCCGCAAGACATGGACCACACATATGGCATCATGGCTCACGAAGATGCGAAGGATGCGGTCTATACGGCGAATGCATGAAACTTATCCTCGATGAAGCCGAGGAAAGGGGAATCGAGCTGACGGAAGCGGAGCGAGCCAATTCACCGGCTGATATAGCACGGGAAGTTTTCTCAAGGGTCTTGCCGGGAGTGGAGCCGTGATGGGTTTCAGGGATAGGCTCGAAAGGTTCTGCCCGTATACTACTCTGAAAAAGGAGGCTTCGGCTTCTGAGAACCCTTTAGCGCAGCGTATTCGCGGGCGGAAAACAGCCTTCATTTATCTGGTTCTCGCTATTGGCTTGATAACCCCGATAGCCTACAGCTTTTTCTCGGAACCTCAGACGAAACTCGTCACACTGAGCGACCTTGAGATCAAGGTCGTCACCGATAAGAAGGAATACCGTGTCAACGAAACGATAAAAGCGGCTCTCTACGTATGTAACAATAATTCTTATCCTGTAAGCCTTGAGCCTATCAGAGAGATCTATATATCTGGTAATATTGTGTCTCAGATTATTGTGTCTGAGCTTGACAAAATTACGGGGATACTTCTACTTGATTATCCAGCGACATTTCAATACATCTCTATAGCTGCGAACTCTAGTCAGGTTATTCATGAGCAGGAGTTTGTAGCCAGGCTTCCAGGTGAGTTTCTCATAAATATGCTCGGAGCCAGCACAACGGTGAACGTGATAGATCATCTCGGGGCTTAGGCCTTGAAGTCCAGGAAGATCGTTGATTGGTTCAGCAACTGGTGCCTTAGGGAAACCCTGCTCAAAAATCCCTCGCCACGCAGGGTGTCACTCAACGTGATATCCTCGAGCAACCTGATTAGAGAGCACCCTCCCGGGGTGGTGCTAACGATCCTTACCCTGACAGCTGGGCTGGGGGGTATCCACCCAAAATTTTATTCCATTAGTATTTATTAATGAGTTGAGTACGACGGGCCGGACTTGAACCTAAATGGGTTCAGGTCTACTTTATTGGTGCATTGAGGGAACCCACCTAAAATTGTATTCGCGCGCGAACTCATAGAAGAGACAGCCATCGAAGCCCTGATGAGGAACTCCCCAGACGAAACAAGGCAAGCGATAGAAAAGCTGTTCTAATGCATGCGCTTTGAAGACATTACTTTACATCGAATGTTTTATTTTCATTAAAGCTATTGGTTTACCAATATGGTTCTCGGTGGGAGCTATAAAGAGTATCCAATTTACTTTGTATTTATGATTCTAATTGCTCTTATCGCAGTAGGATGTTTTGATAATAACCCCACAGTCATTGTTTTATCTGTAGTTGCCTTAATTCTAGTTTACATATATCTGCCGCGTGCCCTACGTACCAACCATGCGCACAGATTCAGTAAGTAGCCCCTTG
>Ga0315279_10006388_pt1 | contig 14886 bp, 15 predicted proteins | sample YL17G06_20_MG_FD_203694 | JGI IMG/M metagenome (GOLD analysis project Ga0315279, IMG submission 203694) | Sediment microbial communities from Yellowstone Lake, YNP, Wyoming, USA - YL17G06_20 | ecosystem: Environmental > Aquatic > Freshwater > Lake > Sediment | place: USA: Wyoming | collected... | reverse complement strand
AGCGGGTGCCGGCAGAATCGGCTACCCTCTCCGCCGACGTTGGAGGGCATAGGCCGGGGCAAGCCCCGGCCCTACAACCCATGATGGGCGGTGGCTGTCCGCCCCCTCTTCATCGCTGCGATGGTTTCCCCATGCCTCAGAAAACGCAAAGCTCAGGTCCGGCGACCACTATATATTGGGGTTACCCACTCCGAACCCGGAAGGACCCTTATTTGTTAACCTGAATCCTGCGCCCTAAACATCAAAAGCATTCCGGAAATCCTCGCATGAGTAGGGGAAGCTCGAATTCGTCCAAACTGATCGTTCTACTTGAGGAAGCGCGCGGTTACGCATCAACTCCGCGAGGGCCGGTTAGTGATTGAGTTCGACGCTGTGCTCGCCCGCCGGCACGTCAAATTCTCCGACGCCGCCGCGAATGCGAACACTGCCCGCGGGTTTCCCATCAACTTTCAAGCCCAGCTCACCTGAATTGAATTCCCACGTCTTGAGATGGGCAGGTTTCTCGCTCTTTAGCGTGAACGTGAGCTGAGACGGTCCGGGCTGATACTTCCGAACAACCACTCCTGCTGATGCCTCGAAACGAAGGGTTCCGTCGCGCGTGAGCGCCGACTTCGCGGGGCCGACCGCCACGTCGTACGTATGGCCTTGATCCCTGCCTCCGTTTGGGCCTTGTCCTCCAGGCTGGTGAGCAAGGAATCGAAGAAGCAATCCCATTCCCCCACGGCCCAGCCGCCCCAAGCGTGCGCCCAGTGGCGACTGGTGCTGGGGAATATCAGGTTGTTCGACGGGGCATACAGCGTGTTCCAGAACATCGAGTTCCCGATCGCCTCCGGCGCGCCTTCGAACAGGCCCTTCACGGCCGGCCGCCGGGCAGCGTAGCTTTCAGCTTTTTCCTTGAGGATCGCATCGATCTTCCCGGGCGCGAGCAGTTCCTGCCCCTGGCGAATCAACGCATCCTTTTCCCAGCCCAGCGCGGCCACGAAGTGGGCCACCGTACCGCCCGCGAACTCCAGCCCGGCCGCGCCGGCGTGGGGGTTATCCATAATTGCCGAGACCAGTTTGGCGGAGCCCTCCATGTTCTGACGCAATTGCGCGAGGGAGGGATAAGCGCCGCTGCCCGTGAGCGGCCGGTCAACCATCACGACAAACCGCGACTCAGTACCGAAAATGTTGTCAAAGTTGCGCTCACCGATCATCGCTTGGTGGGATTCATCCACGGAGTAGCGCCCGGGTGCTCCCCATCCGGCGCCAAATGGAGGGAAGTAAGTCTCCAGCACGAACTGGAAATCCTTTTCGGCGGTGAGCCGTCCCACCACGGTCGTCTGGCTGATCCGTGACCACTCGAGAGTGACCGGAGTGTTGCGGGGAGGATGCCGCCAGGAGACCCGGCAATAGGATGCATCCGGGGCATGCGGGCCAACTTCGCCTACCGCATCAAAGATCTGCTCGCCATCCAGGAACCCCCAGTGCCACGAGCCGATGCGAAGCGCAAACGCTGAGGGCTGCTGGAATGCCTTGGCGAGGAAGACGATGCCGTTCCATGCGTCCGGATCGAGCGAGTCGATCGCGACGCTTTCATAAGTTGGAGATGATTGCCCGAAGGAATGGCCAGGCAAGAGAAGCACGACGACCGCCAAGGCAAACTTAAAGCAGCTCAGCCTGTCTGCACTTTGGGTCGAAAGCGAAGCCATGAATAGCCTCCTGAGCTGAAGGAATCTGTTAACAGGGGTATGCCGACCACTGCCAGTCAAAACCGCCGCAGTGCTCCCGCTTTAGTTTAGCTGCACAGAGCCTCACGCGGAGTGGGATTCTTCGTACCCCTGGACGACTGTTGCGGGGATGGCTCTGCTTGAAGCGGCGTGCGCTGGGTTGTGCCATGGCGCGGGCGAGGCCCGCCGCTTGTGGCTCACATCTTCGTTTCGCTGATCTGAATGGTGGGCTGGGTATTCGTGAAGCTCGGGATGTCACCCAGAATTCCCTGAGCGTCGGGGCCGAAGACGGCCAGAAAGGTTTCCAGCAAATCGAATAGAAGGTGTCCCATGGCCAGGTAGCAGGTAGCCATCTCTGAAACGGCGATGCCGTGTCAAGCCGGTTTTTGGAGACACGGCGCCGCTGCAGCTCTGCTTCATGCTTCACCTGCTCTTGCTGGGCAGGAAACAATCGCGCCAGTGGCTCTGTGGTTTGACAGTGTTCGGGCTATGGCCAACAGCAGGGTCCGATTACTTCGGTGCAACTGTCCCTCGCCAAAACTGCATCGCACGCAGTTTCAGAAACTTGGGAGTGAGCTCTTAATATTGTTAAGAGCCACTCAGCGTAGCGCGCGATCTTTGCGGGTCGGAATTATTGCGGGTCACAGCACTTCCGGAGAGGGAGAAGTGCGGCTGCCCTCGCTTCCGGCTGAGGGAGGCTGGTCGCTCCGCGACTTAAAAGCAAAGAACGAGCAAAAACCCTTGACTGCTGCGCCCCCTGCATAGATGCGCCAGCCACCGTAATAGCCAGGCTGAGCGACACAGGACGATCAGCAAAAGCCTGCCCTGGGGACTATGGCCACGCCACTCCGCCGTTCTCGTCATAGAACACTTCGTCGATCTTGGGGCCGTCCAGATAGAGCATGGCGAAGCCGTTGAGGACGCGTTGGGGAATATCCGGATCGTTGGCGGGGCGATTTTCGTACCAAACCACGTTGGGATTGTTCGCCAGCTCCGAGGCTTGACCCCACGGCAGAGCGCCGTGCCCGCAGCAGCGGCACAGCGTTTGACCGGTAGTTGCAGTCTGCTTATACACCACCCCGGCATGCACGTGTCCCCAATACCAACAGGCGGGGCCAGCACCCGCCGGAAAGGCGCTCATCACTTGGTCCCATAGGTTGAATGGGTCCGAAAGCGGCGAACCATCTTCCTCGAGGCCATTGTGGTGGGTCAGCACGATCACTTTCTTGCCCTTAGCCACCTGCGTCCGAAGGAATCCTAACTGAACCCCGTCATCGCCCAGAGAACCCTCCAGGTACATTCCCGCTTCACTGGCATAATAGGCGGAGTCCAGCCCGACGATCACCCAATTCGCGTTCTCGAGTGCGAAGAAGCTGCTCTTCTGCTGCAGCGCAAACAACGGGTCGGCAAGGGCCACGTCGAAATAAGGTGTGCCTCCGGAATACATCTCGTGGTTTGAGTTGAGCGTGAGGGATCCGATGGAACCTATGGGCCAGAGGTTCACCAGCAGGTGTTGCTCCTGCTCGCTGGTCCCGGCGTAGTATACGTCTCCGAGATGGAAGGTGATGTGCGGTTGCAGGAACGCCATGTGCCTGCAAACGTCGGTGCTGGGCGAGGGGTCTGCCGCGCTTCGCCAATCCCCGGTGCCCCAGTCGCCCGCCAGCGCGATCTGCACGGCGTCAGGGATTGTGATGGTAGGGGGATTGTTGGGGAAGGCATGTTTCCCCTTGAAAACGTTCTCCAACCAGACGGCAGCCGCTTCCGCCCAGCCCGGATCCAATTGCTGGTATTTGCCGGTGCCCCAGATCTGTCCGCCGGAATCCACATCCACCACCACGCCAGCTTCGAGGTTGTTCACCACTCCATCGCGATCGCCGGTCAGGGCCGCGTGGGCCAGCAGGAGATTGTGGTTCACAGACGGGTCGGGTCTGGGGGCAACCTTGTTTTGGCTCGCTGTCACCGCCTGTTGGTGCGCGTTCAGGAGCATCGGCGTGATCGCCTTCTGTTGGGCCGCTGAGAGCTTCGCCCACGCTTGCTTGATTCTGCTCGCCATCACCGGATCGATGCTGATTTTCATTCCATCCTCCTCCACCGAAAAGTATAGCGTGAAGTCGTTCTATAATTCGCGGGTGGCGGACTCGTGCCGCTGTTTGGCATGCGTGCGGTCACTAAGCACCCAGCCGGAGCCGGACGCGATTCCAAGTGAAATGGCCAGAGCCGCTGGCTTTTGAGTGGTGCGAGAGGCTGTGGGGTTCGTTGTCACGCTGTACTGCACGGCGTGTTTTACATCGCACACTTCACAAGCCGTGGCGCAGGGCCCACCCCCTGGCTCTGCGGCTCTTCAAGTTCCTCCTGAAAGAAATCAAATTGCCGCAGGGCTTAAACTTCGAGCCATGCGCTACGGCTTCGGTGTTCGATTCGAGGGCGAGACTGTCAAAGTCCGGCACCACGACGCCAGCCTCCCCCGCCGACCATGTGGTCGCGGGCGGAAGCGCGTAAATATTCTCAAGCCCCGCTCCCTTGATGCCGGGTATAACAATGCAGGGATGGTTTGGATTGGGCATGAAATCCTCCTCTTGAGGTTGCTTGTGCCTGCTGTGCAGCCATCCGATCTTCGAGCTAGCCGATCAACGTGCGACGGCTCTCAGTAATTTGATCGTCCCCAACTCGGCACTTCACGTCGGCTCAGCGGGTAGGCAAAACGCTTTCCGAGTCTCAGGCGGGTGTTTTCGCTTCGGACCAGGCACTCTCGATTTCGCCATTCGCAAATAGCTGTTGCGCTTGGTCGCGCGGGCTGGCTCCGAACTTGCCCGGTTAGCTGAAGGTGCGGCCAGTCGGGGAAGGTACGGAAATTTGCGGCGCAAGTAAGCCCCAGATTCCTGGCCTCTCTGACGATCTTCTGCCAAGTGGGATGATTTTCATTCCACTCATGCTGGCCGTCGGCATCGAATGGAACGACGTCCAGTGCGAGACGGAAATTATGCCAAGAGCGCCCAGGTTGGGCGTTTGTTACTACGTTGCCTGACGCCGTACGACCCGGAGCGTAGAGCGCGGCCTGCTCGTCCCAGGCGCGGAGGCCTTGCGTGACGCGGATGGTTATTCCTTCGGCAGCAACCGTCTGCGCGAACTGCCGGACTTTGTCAGCGAGACTAGGAGGTACCCTAAGCGGCTTTCCCGGCAACCGTCAAGGAGTTTCAAGCTTTCTCGAGGAGTTTCAGTCTGCGGGAAAGCCGCAGCGAGCGCACCCAGGATTGGTCCGATAATCCGCTGATCGCCCGCGCAGAGAGTTTTGCAGTTATGATTTGACGGCCTGAGGCAATGTTCCCGGCGCCGAGTCCCTGGAGGTAAGTCGATTCCGTGGGGCCGGGGTTATTGGCAGTGTGGATAAACACGTCAAACTCAGCGGCGTCGGGGTCTTGAACATCCGCCAAAGCGCTAGCCAGCGAGGCATCCACTTTCTGCCAGTTCATGCCAATCACCAGAACCATTATACCTCCACTAGCCCGGCGATCCTCACTTTCAGAGGCGGGAACAGTCAACCAAGCCGAAGCCCCACTTGATGTCAAATGCCCCACCGGCCTGCCCGGGGATGGAGCTGGCTTGGTAGAGCAGCTTCTTCACGCTCGCAGGGTCCAGCGTGGCATCCCGCTCCAGCAGCAGCGCCACCATCCCCGTGACGAACGGCGTCGCCATGCTCGTCCCGGCGTTAATGCGGAAACCGGGAGCCACAGCCCATTTCGGATCCACTTGCGACGCGGAAGAAAGCGGAGCAGCGATCATGGCGCCGGGGGCGGTCACATCCGGTTTCTGCTTGGCGTTGCGCAACGGGCCGGGGCTACTGAAGCCCGCGATGGTGTCGATCGTCAACCCCACCGCTTGGAAATTCCCCTGCATGTCCGCCCATCGATTTTTCGTCGTGTATGCCGCCACCGTCACGGCCGATGAGGCCGCGCCGGGCGAGCCGACCTTCATGTTGTCGCTGGCCACCGCCGCATCGAATGCTGCGCCGTCCGGCGTCCAGATGTCCACGCGCCCATTCGTTACGGTCACTGCCTTCACTAGGACTTGCCAGGCGGGAGGATCAACCGGTGGCTGGTTTGAGTTGGGTATTATCTCAATCTGGAAATTGAAATCCCCGTTGTTGGGGTCGGGCCCGGGTGTAATGACACGGATCTGGCCTTCGGGCAGCGTGTAGTTCTGCACCGGGTTTCCCGTTGTGATGCTTCCTTGGAAAGGCGTTGTGGACCCCGAGGGGGATTGAATCGCAACTTCAAATTGATCGCTCCCCGAATACCATCCATTCAATTCTGCCTTGGGAGCAGAGATGGGATCAGAAGGCGGGAGCAGGGTAAAGTTTGCTGTGCCGGTCGTGCCCGCGGCCATATTGACCTGGGCGTGAATCGTTTCCTGGCCTTCATTACCTGCGGCGCAACAGACGATCCTGCCCGGCCCGGTTTCCGGATTGATCGCGAGCGAGAGGGAATCCGTCCCGTCGTGGGCATCGTATTGGCCGCCAAGGCTCAGATTGACCACCGCTGCCCGCTCCTGCTCGCGGGCCAGACGGAAAATGTAGCGCACTCCATCGGAGATGTGAGTGTTGGCAAGGTCGGATTTCACTATCACCAAATCGGCCCCTGGTGCCACGCCGTTGTAGGTCGGGTCGGAACCGGCGGCGATTCCGGCTACGTGGGTCCCGTGACCTTCTGTATCCTGCGACGCGCTCACGCCCGCGCCCATGAGTTCCCGCCCATAGGAACCTTCCACGACGCCTGGCCCGGACAGCGTCTGGTCCCAGATGCGCTGGACGCGCCCCGCAAACGCCGGGTGCGCGGGGTCGATCCCCGTGTCCACGACCCCCACAATCACTTCCTTTCCACTCAAGCCCAACTGGGTGCGGAATGGCGGCAGGTTCACCTTGGCGGGCGCCACATCCATCGCCAGCTTCAGGTAGCGTGAGGCCACCACCCGGCTCACAGCGGGCTCCTCGGTTAGCGCCTCGATGCTTTCGAGGGGGAGGAACGCCGTGCGGACGCGCCCCCGCCCCTGGTTGATAATAATGCCGTATTTGGCAAGGTGATCGAGCTTTGCCTCACTGTCGCAGTGGAGAAACACCGAGACACGCGGGGGCTTCGGGCTCTCCACCGGTGCGATGATTCCCAGCGTCCGCACGTGCCTTGTGAGGCCCTGCCGGCCTCTCTCCTGAAAATCGCTCAGAACCGAAACCAGACTCGCAGAGACCTTTTCGTATTTCATAGCCATTCCTCCTTGTGGCAGCTGGCTGCTACCCTCCTACACTCGTTGCGCAGAATGTGCGGTCGCTCGTCAATGGATTCGGAACGTGAAAGCGACTAGAAACCCTAACCCCCAGTTCTTGGTGATCGGCGGCGAGCCCACACCGCTGGGCACAGGATCTCCCGGCTTGAATCCGCCCGCCAGTTTCGCCTCCCGGCCCACTTCTCCGCCGATAGTAATGAAGAGCGTTCGCGAAAATGAAAAGCTGATGCCGAATAGATACTCTGGTTCGTTACCCACGGCGCCGGAGGTGAGGCTGACGGCGGCGCCCGTGCTGAGGTGCAGCGCGACCTTTTCGTTGCACTCGTAAATCCGGGTGTTCAGCAGGACGGCCGGAAGCACCCGGAAGTTCGAACTCTTGGTGGGGCCGAACTGCGACACGGTGGCAGGATTGCCGTTAGTGTCATTGGGCCCCTTGGCTTGCACCGTGCCGAACTCCTCCTCGCCCAGTGTGCCCAGACCGAAACCCGCGCTCACACTCAAGGGCGAGGAGCAAACCACTGTAATAATCTCCTGCGACGAGGCCGAAGTAGCGTCCGAAGACAGCCGGTCGTGTTTGTTCAGAAGGATTTTGATTTCCTTATTGTTTCCGAAGGTGAAGCCGCACCCTTCGGGTTTGCTCCAAATGAAGGCCTTTTCGCCGGTGGCACCGATGCCTGTCAGGTAGGGCCGCCAGAGGCCGAGTTTATGAATCGCGTCTTGGTAGGCCTTATCCTTGTCACTATTGCGGTCTATCTCTGAGATTTTGGAGCGAAGGTCGTCCAAGTCGGACTTCAGCGTATCGTATGCTTGTTTGTATTCCGGCACAGCGTACCAGTCCGACCAAGCGTCGGAGAAGGCAATCCGAGTGTTCTTGGGGTGGGGCTTGCTCACAATAATCGCCAGATGAGTGTTGTCGGGGACGCCGGCCACCTGGACCATTTCCAGGTTCGGTACAGTATCGACGTAAATCCAGGTTCCTTTTCGGAAGCCGGAGGAGTCCGCCACATCAATTTTCTGCCCGGCCGGACTTTGCGCTACATCCCTAGTGGTCATGGTGACGACGGCTGGGAAACCTGGTGGCCTCGTGGGAAGTTCGTTCACATCGGCCTTGAGTTTGTCCAAGCCCGCTGCGAGTTGCGCGATCTCATCGGCCGGCCACGGGGCCTTCAGGGCGGGGCCGATCGTACCTTCAAGCTGGGACACCGATTGCACGAGAGTGCTTCGCCCGTCCTCGGCTTGGAGAGTAGAGTCCGACGCGCGCACAACAGCTTCAACCGCGGATGTAGCGTGGTTCACGGTGTCGACGGTGCTACTGACAATTCTCCGGAGGTCGTTGGTCTTGTTCCGGAGGTCGTCTTTCTTGTTCGAGAGGGCGTTGAAGGCGGCGACCAGGTCGGGCGGAGGGCCGCCCGACGGAATAACAGTCAATCCGAGAAGACTGAGCGGCTTCTGCGTCTTAGGCGTCACACCTCCAGAAGGCTTTGCTTCCGCGCTAACCGGCGGGATGAATCCTAGCTTAGACAGATCGGGCCCGGAGGTGAAAGTGACGGTCTCCCCGATGTTCACGTCGTAACGGAGCGTATTCACATTGTTCAGGATGATGGTGACCGGCCCTCGAATCTTATCGCCCGTGGTCGCGACGCGGGCCACGTTAATGCACAACGTATTCTTGTCCCGGCAGGTTGGATCCGCGGCCTCGGCGAAAGGCGTTATCGAGGAGAGACCCGGCAACATATACAAGAAGATGAACAGTTTGATTTTCACTTGTGGTCTCCTCCTTATGTGCATTAACCCCCCTCCACTGCTCAAGGGCGGGACGAGCGAGCTTTGGCAAGCATTTGCGTGCCCGTCTGCGTGAGGCCCAAAGACCACAGGAACACTTCGATGTAGTCTCTAGCCGAACCGAATGTGAAATTCCCGATGTATTTCGTTTCCACTGCCACCAGCAGAACAACCAAGATGATGACGCCGCGCTGCAGCCACGACATGAGGATGATCTCTTTTTCATAATCCTTCGCCGATGCCGCCTGTGAGGTGGTCAGAGTGGTAACCGCCGCGACCCTGATTGCGGCCGGAGGAGAAGGGGGATGCGGGGCGGTGTGCTTCTTAAGTTTGTCGTCAAGCGCGGTCCTGTACTGATCAGCGGAGATGTTGGGCGCCACCGCGTCGAAATCGGCAATGGCGGCGGGCAGATCTGTCGAATTTGAAGCCAGTAGCGTGGCGGCCACCTTGATATAGGTTTCGAGGACCGAGTCCAGGACAGCGTGGACAGCGAACTCCGCCGCCTCCTTGGCAAGCTGGTCCGGGTCGGTCGAACGCGCGCGGGCCACCACGCCCTCGAGCAGCGCGAGGTCGGTCAGGAGATGAACTCTCGTCTGCGTCAGGTTGTGGAAATCATGCGGGGCCTCCCACTTGTCGAGGAAGGATCGAAAATCTAGGAAGGCCTGTTGGGAGTTGCGAAGGCTCACGTTGGCCTCGGCGCGTTTCAAGCCACCTCCCGAGAACCAGAGTTCGAGCAGCCAGGAAAGTCCTCCCCCGGCTGCAAGAATTACAACAAACAGAATCAGCGGAAGGTAGGGAATGATGTAGCGCGGGCCGCGCGAACGCACGGTCAGCGGGACAGAGTTGTAATTGCGACCGTTCAGAATCAAATTCAGGGTCCCGGTGTAGGCTCCCGCCAGCACCGGCTGGGGCAAATTCACTTGCACGGTGCGATACTGCCACGGTGACCAAACCTCGTGACCGATATCAACCGTTTGGCGCGCTCCCGGCGTGCGGTTCCCGTGCTGCGTATCTGTCAGGTTGAAGGGCTCTGCCTCCACTTTCGTGATGGCTGTCTTTCCCGTGTTGCGAAGACGAAGCGCGATTGTTCCGAGCTGCAGCGGGTCCGCGATGGCATCGATCTTGTCAGGGCTCACCTCAACCGAGGCCGCGGAGTGCTCCACGAGCGTGAATTTGATCACCTGTTGCGGCGCGTTGTCGGGCGAAGCGAAAATGAGGGCGCCCTTGTATTCCGCTTCCGGCTCCAGCACTGCGGAATCCTCCACGCTGATCTGACCCGTCAGCACCTGCACGCTGGATGACTGGATAAGGGATCCCTGCCACTCGAAGTGCATATTGCCGGCCGAAATCTTGTTCGTGCCGCTGTAAGCATCTGTCAGCGTGATGCTCTCCTTAGCCGGCGGCTCGGTGTTGGCCGCGAGGGAAAAGATCAAGCTGGCGGTGCGTTTCCCTTCTTGTAAATACACCGTCGAAGGTTCTGGGATGATCAATCTAAGTTTGTCGTCCGCCGCAGCCAGGGAATGGAAAAGGATCAGCAGTGCGAGAATCGAGCAGATGCGTGCTGTGGTCATGGCCGTTTCTCCCGGAGTTATGGAGCGGCTTGATATCGCGCACACAAGGCCGCTCGCACTTTTTCCCCCTTGTAATCCACTAACTGAACTGTGATTCCCGCCGCGACACCGAATTATCTGAGATTTGCCCTCGCGCACCTGCCACCCTCTTCACTAAGTCCTCCTCCTAAGCCGTCTGCACCTGCACGTCATCCGGAATAAGGTCCTGGCCGCGCTGAGGCGCGGCCGTGAGATCCGGCAAACCGCAGCGGTTGCTCATCCGATCACTGCCGCCAGATCAGCCTGGAGCGCCGCCATATCGAAACCCGCCGGCGGCCGCCAGTCCGGAGACAGCAGCGCATGAGCTTCGTCGCAGTAGGTGCCCCAGAATCCCCAGGTCATCTTCTTTGGCGCGCCCCAGGTAATGCACGTCAGGCCGTCGGAGTCGTAGTCCGGCACGAAGGCGCAGTGTCCTCCCCACGATCCGGGCTGCCCATTGGGCGAATTATCTACGTCCCACACGTCTTGAGTCTTGGCGCTGTTCGGCAACTGCACACCGATGTAGAGGCCTCCGAATAGCGCGATGGCTTGCTGCACGTGAAGCGTGTCCTGTGGGTCGGGATCGGCAAAAGCCAGCAATTGGTGGCCTGAGAAACCCTGCTGGCGTCAGTCGTTGAGCACATCCAGCTCCACTCCTCCCTGGTCGCTCGCAGGATTACTCGGATCGTAGCCATCCCATTGCTCGTAGTATTGAAGGACGGTCGGATCGGGAACGGTGACCTCGTTCCCATGCGAAAGCGTCCATACCTGGACGGCGTGAGCCACGCCCGCAATGGTGCAATCTCCAAGGTTGTCATTGAGCATCATTCCCCAATTGGTGATGCCTTGAGAATTCGCTACCGAGGGCGGCGGAGGGGGCAAGGCTGGGGTAAGATACCGGGCGAGCCTGAGCGTGCGGCGGTCGTACCGGCGCGTCTTCTTGCCGAGCTTCATTCGAGAATGGTCAGCCATTTCCTGTCCCCCTTAAAGTCAAACCAAGTGGCTCGAGTTTTTCCCACGCCAAACCGCTTCCAAAAGCGTTCACTTGCCTAACGCGGAAGCTCCCAGCCAAAAGGGAAACGTCCCTCCGGTCTATCCGTGCAGGGGAGAGAGGGAGCCCGCGCAATGGCTGATTCCCGCACATTCGAGGGCACAGATATGAACCCGCAGGGTAATCGCGCCGGTTCCTGGAACACCTGGAGGGACACGCTGGTTGGCCCCCTTTCATTATTCTTCGGGCTAATACCAGTAGATAAATTTGTGAGCAGAATTTGACGGCGGGCATACTACGCTTTTGGCGTGCTATTGTCAAGCAGAAAATTAACGAGGGCTCCATTAACGCCTGCGAGCAAACTTGTACATGCCAATAATTGCGTCCGCACTGAAATCATTGGGGTTAGCGGCTTTTAGCTGCTAGAAGCTACTTCAAAACCTCGCCCAATGCGTTACTTTTGGGGTACGGGCACAGGTCCACGTTTTGTTGCCGATCTGCGCGACATCTTCGAACGCATCAGCACCCATCCCCAAAGCCGCCTCGCTGAGTTGCTTCCCGACAAATGGATGGCTGCACGACGGGCGGCTAGTACCTCCTGATCTCCGCACTTCTCAATTTCTCGACCCTCCTGCCCAGCAAATCGCGCAATGGCTTCAGGGGACGCTTACAGGCATCGAAGCAGACGCTTGGCTGGTGGTGCGATGGGTCAGAAAGGTTTGTATGAACTCGCACTCGTGCGAAGGGATCCCGACTCCAGCCCGGAGTTGTTCGAGCGGGCGACCTAGGCCTTGCCCGAGCTCCCGAAAAGACCGATCAAGTCTTCGACAACCCGTCGCATGGAGATCCTCGCGACCTCGAGGACGTCCTTTTCCATACCGGACCCTACAACCTCGTAGGGATTGTAATCCCCGCCAATCTTCGCGACTGCGGAACTCAACGCTTCGAAATACGAGCGCTTAAGGATGCTGCCGACATTGACCTTTCTGATTCCTAGTCGAATCGCTGCCTGAACGTCGGACCGAGATATAGATGTCGCCCCGTGCAACACCAACGGAACAGATATCGCCTTCTTGAGTTCCTCAAGTCTTGTCAGGTCCAACCGTACCTCGACGCGGCCGTGCAAGTGGGCTTGTCCAACATTGACGGCGAGCGCGTCCACGCCCGTTCGCTCAACAAAAGCCTGGGCGAGCCGAGGATCCGTAAGGTGCTTGTCCATGGGAAGCCCGAGGAGCTCACCACCAACGCCTGGCAACGCGTTCACTTCGCCCTCGACTCCCACGCCAACACGGTGAGCTGCGGCCACCAGTTGTGCCACACGCTCCGATTGGGCATCAAGGGCGAGCGTTTCGTTGCTGAACATTACCATCCCGAATCCAAGGTTGACCGCCTCCAGCACAGTTTCGAATTCGGGGCATTCGTTGAATATCAGACACGCTGGCACGGATAGCTGTCGGCACATCTCGTTACCGAGAGCAGCATATGGGGCGAGGCGTACCTTCGTCCGGCGTTGAGGGTGGCACAGGTAGATTCCACTGAATCCCAGAAGAACCGGGGACCGCATGGCTTCGGCAGCTTCCGCAACAGCTTGGAGGGATTCCAGGTTCCAGCTCTCAAAGTAGCCGACAGCATATTGGCCAGACTCCGCCTCTGCCATCAGTTGCTTGAAGGAAACTATGGGCACTCTTGCTCCTTAGTGGAATACGTGGTCGCACTCTGCAGTCACCGTAACCCTGCGCACCTAGTTGCTGTTCAGGAGGCTCAGGCCAAGGATTGGCCTGGTTCCAGGCCCAGTTCGCGAAACAGCTGGGGTGTGGATTTCTCCAGGCCGGGATCTACCCGGACTCTCCGCACACGCAAAGCATCCTTCCCCGCAGCCACCGAGCAGCTAGTTCTACCCGTATGAATGAGGACACCCGGTGCCAATTCACTTATCCGTGGGACGACCTCAGCATCCATAAGAAAGACTCGCCGGCCGGCGATGTCTGCGAAACATTGGCCCGGTGAGGTTTGAATCCAGCGCCGCAATTGCTCGGCATCCCGAGACCAATCGACCTTGAAATCCTCGACGCGGGTCGACGAATAGTAAGAGGCCCCTTGTGCGGGTTGCGGAGTGCGCCGGATTTGCCCCCTCTCCACATCCTGCAGCAGTCGGCCCACCAGTCCTACGCTGCGGTCCATGATTCGGTCATAGAGAGTCGATACCGAATCCGCCTTGCGCGTGCGGACCCGCACTTGGTGCAGGATGTCGCCGGTGTCGAAATGGGGATCCATTACATGCACGGTCAAACCTACCCAGCGTTCGCCGTTCCGCAAGGCCCAAAACACCGGGTGTTTGCCTCGATAGGCCGGGAGCAATGACGCGTGGAAGTTGACGGCAAAAATGCGTGGCACCGCCAGGAGTGAATCCTTGAGCAGCTTGGTATACCCAACCGCGAGAAACAAGTCGGGGGCGAGATCAGTTAGGACCTTCACGAAGTGCGGCTCGTTAGGGCTGGCAGGCTCCCAAACCGGTATCCCCCCAGCCCGAGCCACCTCCGCAAAACTCCGAAATTCAATCTGCGGGCGCACGTCGGTTGAGGACCAGTTGGAGCGTGGGGTGTCAACCACACCCAGCAGTTGGCACGGTATCTTCTGCAAGGCCTGAAAATGGCGGTTACTGAACAACGTCTGGGAGTGGCCAAAGAAGACGACCTTAAGCATCAGGGAATTTTTCCAGTCCGGGCGGGCCGGTAATGGATGTTCTTAAATGCCCGGGCGCGCTCTTCCAGCGGCTTCTCGATAGCCAGCCGTTCAATGCTCGAACCCACCTGCACCCCGTGGCAGTCGGAATGGTCGAGCATGTACTGGGCATCACTCGGATCGACGAGGGCCGCACCATGGGCTAGCAAGATGACATCGGGCTTAAGCTTTTTGGCAATTTCGTACTTCGCTTGGCTTCGCTCCGCAGTTTCCTCAAGGGACCGCCCCCAGGCATCGCCGGTGGTTCCACCACGAGTGATTCCGGCATGGAAAATAAAGATGTCGGGAGCGGCTTCCCGCATAAGCGTTTCCGTGTCCGCTTCATTAAAGGCATAGCCGATGGTCAGCATATCGAGTTGCCGTGCCGTATTGAGCATGGCAATTTCCAAGCCATATCCTAACCCTGTCCCCTCCAACGTCCGACGAAACTCCCCATCAAACCACGCGACGGTGGGGAAATTGTGGACTCCCGAAAAGCCTATGCGTTTGCAGTCTTCCAGGAACAAGCGCATATCGCGTAGCACGTCGACTCCGTTAAGGCCTGCGATCACCGGCACCTCCTTCACTTGCGGAAGGATGTCTCTTCGCCCCATTTCAAACACGAGTTGGTTAGCGTCTGCCATAGGGAGCATGCCGGCCAGCGAGCCATACCCTTGCATCCGAAAATAACCGGTGTTGTACACACCCAAGATATCTAAACATAGCGTCATAAGTAATTGCGCATGACGCTCGAATGTGGTTTCATAAGGGCATGAGACCTCTTAGTGTGGTCGATGCCCCCAATGTTGTCCTGGCGCTT
>Ga0315279_10006387_pt1 | contig 14888 bp, 27 predicted proteins | sample YL17G06_20_MG_FD_203694 | JGI IMG/M metagenome (GOLD analysis project Ga0315279, IMG submission 203694) | Sediment microbial communities from Yellowstone Lake, YNP, Wyoming, USA - YL17G06_20 | ecosystem: Environmental > Aquatic > Freshwater > Lake > Sediment | place: USA: Wyoming | collected... | reverse complement strand
CGGCTCATCGTGGTGGACGGGCCATCCTATCGCACCCGTCATCTCGAGGTTGACAAGCTGTCAGAGACACGAAAAGATAACGCCAGAATATCTGGAAAAAGCACGCCATAATTTTCGGAACCCACAAGCTTCTGTCTTATCTGCTCGACCACGCCCTCAACCCGTCGCGCGCAGCGCTGATCGATGCTGGCCAGCGTACCGACGCTCAGCGGGATGGAAAACAGATCAGAGAACGCCTGAGCGGTTCGATCGTAGGAGAGAAACCGTAGTTCTTTAGATACACTGCAAACGCTTTCAGCCGTGCACCATACTGTGTCGTGCGATTCACCCCATCGGGGAACGCCGCTACCGATAGCTCGCCGCAGTTGGGGCAGCGCTTGATCTGCGCTCGGTGTTCGGTGACCTCAACGACAATGGGGGGAATGTCGAAGACTTGCCGCGGTTCATACCCTCGCGGCTTCTCATGTTGCAGCGACCTCCCGCACCCGTGGCAATTATTGACTTGGTGAATCTGCATTTGCTGCGGGTGTTTCACCATGGCAAGCGTCGTGCCTTCGTGCCCTTTCTGGCCACCGGGTTTCTTGCCGCTGGGCTGCCGTTTCCTGCTGAACCTCCGGGCCAGTCCGTCGCTGGAGGGAGGCTTGTTGCTGTTGTGGCTGTCCTTGTTAATTTTCTCCTCCAGCGCCTGGATCCTGGCGACCAACTTCTTGTTGGTCTCCGACAACTCAGCCAGTGCATTGCTCAATTCATCCAAGGATCCCTGGAACTGCTCCTGCAGATACTCCACGAGAGAGACAACCGCATCAGGACCGGCTTTGTACGCATTGAGGATATGCTCCCTGCTTATGCGCGGCAGCCGGCTGGCGCTATTTCCTCCCATGGACTGGAGTGTTTCATAGTTTTAAAAACTCCGGAAGCCTAAACATTTGTCCGGTATTCCGGCTCAAAGCAGCTGAATAGTTACGCCTGGAGATTCTTCGAGGTGTTACAGTGTATTGGCAAAGATGTGTTGATGAATACCAACTACGTTTGGTATACTTGCAGGAGAGTTGGGGTGCCAAAAAGTGACGAGCAGATACTCAAACTCTACGTAGGGGCAGGCTGGATCGTGCTCGGCCAACGAGGCTCACATGTGAAGGTAGGGAAGGGAGAGCTTCGCGAAACCATTCCAATGCACAAGGAGCTGGCGATCGGACTCGAAAGGAAGCTGCTGAAGCGTCTCAATCAATCGAGCGTTGACCCGGGAGAAGGCCGATGACCTACCATTTCAGGATCCACGAAGGGAAACCGCTTTGGGCAGAATGTGTTGAGCTGGAGGGGTGCGTTACTCAGGGCAGGGATCGATCGGAGTTGACTCGCAATATGAGGGAGGCGCTCAACCTGTACCTGCAGGAGCCGGAGACATCCGCGGCGATCTTTCCTCCGCCTCTGTCCAGAAGAAGCGGCTCCCCTATGGTGCCCATCGAGGTGGAACCCGCAGTTGCTTTTTCAATGCAGCTCCGGCAGCTTCGGCTCCGGTCCCGCTTAACGCAGAAAGAGGCGGCAAAGTGCCTTGGCATGCGCAGTCTCTACAGCTATCAGAGACTTGAGCGGCGATCCAATCCGTCTCTTGCCACTATCAAGAAGGTGAAGAGGCTCTTTCCGGAGTTCTCCCTTGACTTCGTGCTGGGTGAATAAGCCGGTCTGCACGGCATGAGGGACCTAAGCATTGGGCCCCCTGCGGCTTTCCGCGGCTGCGAGCAGTCCGCTCAGGATGGCGTTCATTCCAAGCTCGAACTCGACCGCGAAAGGGTTGTCCGACGGGGCTTCCCTCATCACGCGGTGCAGGTTGGGAAACTCTTCGGGAGGAAGCTCGTCCATCGGCATCGGGCCGTGATCGTGCAGCTCCGAGCCATGCAGGTGCGCGGCGTAGGTTTGGGCCCATCCCATGATGTAGTGGCCGCACACATCGACAAACGCGATCGACTCCTGCGGCGTGAATCCCAGGCTGGCGATGACGGCAAGCATCCGCTCTATGGGACGGAGGGAGGCCGGCGTGCGCACGGGCCGCGTTGCCACCACAGGAAGCGCGTTGGGGTGGGCGAGCAGCGCATCCCGGTACGATAGGGCCATCTGCCGGAGCTGCTCGATCGGCGGGAGCTCGTGCCCCGAGCCGGGGCTGGACCCGAGATCCATCTCTGACATCACCGCTTCCACAATCGCATCGTAGAGCGCTGCCTTGTTTGGCAGGTGGTAGTAGATGGCCATGGGATCGACCCCGAGCAAGGCGCCCAGGTGCCGCATGGACAGCGCCGCCAGGCCGTCACGGTCCACGATCTGCACGGCGGCCTTCACGATCTTCTCGCGCGTGAGCGCCGCAGCAGAATCGCGAACGGGCCTGCCCCGGGTTTTTGAGTGACCGGCCTGGCCTTGCACCTTGCGAGCGTGGAGGCTCCCTTTCCTGTTTCTCAATCCTGCGTTCCTCTCGGGCGGGCTACCGCGACGGGTCCCAGAGGGCCAGCTCGGTGAAGTAGTCGCGCAGAAAGCCTCGATCCCTGGCCAGCAACCGATCAGCGTGCTCGAGCGCGTGGGCGCCAATAAGGAAATCGGGCAGTATCCGGCCCCCTTGCCGGAGCATCTCGCCCGCACGGATCGAGCTGCGCAGCGTGGATGGCATGAGCTCCAGGCCCCAGTCCTCGAGAAACTAGTTGCCCGTGATCGCACGTACCTCGGCCAGCAACCTCGGCACGTCGTTCTGGACGATACCCCAAACCAGCTCTGGAGATGTGCCTGAATAACCGTGTACCAGCCGGTTTCGGAACGCGATGATCAGGCGGACATCAGTTACTCGATCAGCCAGAGAGGGATCGAGGTCCACGGCTTGCTTCAGCGCCTCACCAGCAATCATTGACTGGCGCTCCACCGCTGATTGCAGAAGCTCATTTCCCAGGAACGCCTCGCGGTTGACCCCCCGCGTAAACTCAAGAATCAGAGCCTGCAGGCTTTTTCCAGATCGAAGAGATACTTCCTGATATCACGCGGATTCATATACCGGCACCTTGGTCTGATCCGCCGCTTGCTTGAAGTACGGGTTGTCGATGGCGTCGATCTCCACAAGGTCGATCCGGGCATGGAAAAGCTCTTCCAGCTTCTCCGCGAGGGGAAAGTAGTTGTGCGCGTACTGCCCGGAACCCATGGGCTTGAATCGAACGAGGAAATCAAGGTCCCGGACGTCGGCCAAAGTGGCGCCAGACGCAGCGGAGCCGAACAGATACAATAGCTCGACACCCAGATCCCTGCAGAGAGCGGCGATTGCTTCTTTCTGGTCGGCAACTTCGCGCACCATGCCTGGATTGTACATGAGAGGGGCAGCTGGTGTCACCAACATGCAATAGCAATACGGGCCTGCTGCCACTCTGCTTGCGTACAGCTGGGGAGGATCTATGGCGCCGAATAGGCACCACCCGGCCCCAGAGATCCGGCGCTGTCGAATTCGACCCAGGGACTCCAGTCTATGGTGAAAGCTGCCATTCGCGCCATCTTTGCATATTGGAAGCCTGCATTCCAAAATGCAAAGAAGTGACTTGAGAGGCTCGCGGTGCCCTTTGCCGACACTACAGCCGAGGTCCGCGATGGTATAGAGGAAGCTGATATTCTATGCTGATTGGTCATTGTTCGCAAAGCGCCGGTGCCAGTTCTCGCAGGATGTTCCAGCGCTCAGCTGAACGTTCAAGAGCGACGAGGCCGTTGAAATCATCAGATCTCGCAAGCCGCAAGGAGAGCTCGGAACACCGCAAGCGCAGTGAAAGAAACGCCCGTGATGATTCCCTTGGAGGCTTAGATGGCAATGCCGCTTGGCAGTATGCAAAATCGTGTGTATAATCCTGCACGGGGCAGCCGGATGGATCGAATCCGCAGGAACATCATGATTCCCGTGAGCCTGGACAATGAACTGGAGGCCTTGGCGCAGACGCTCGGGGAAACGCGAAGCGGCCTCATCAGTAAGGCTCTCGCACGCTACCTGGACGCGCTTGACCTTGAGATCGCGCTGGAGCGCGCACGTCTGCATGAGCAGGGGAAGAGCCAGGTGCTGACGCCGGCCCAGATGCGCAGGGCGCTTGGATTGTGAACCTTGTCTTGGACCCTCGTCTACGAGCCGGGCGTCGCAAAAGATCTCAAGCGCCTTGACCGCCTGGAGCAGCGGTTCATCTTGGAGAGCCTCGACAAGTTGGCAGCCGGCTATTCGCCGGCCTTGGTCACCGAGCTGATCCGAACCGGCAAGCTGAAACGTCTGAAGGGCCAGTGGAAGGGATTCTTTCGCCTGCGTCTGAGGTCCTGGAGAGTCATTTACCGCGAGTACCGTAAGAGCCTTCTCATCCTAGTGGTCCGAGTTGGCCACCGGCGCGAAGTGTACGAATAGTCTGTTCGCTGACTTTGGGTCAGAGAAAGCGCACGCACTGGTTGACTACAAGATTACGCAAGGTAAGGCGATCGGCACCTGAAGCGGATTGATCCCATCCACAGCACACTGCCCGAAGCAGCGCGACGGAAGACACCTGTTACCAGTTCGGCCCGCATCTCAAGCCTCGGCGGCGTACGCTCTCAGTCGCCTGAGCGCGGGCGAAGCGGAAAGCCCACAGCCGCCGAATGAGATCCACGCCGCCCGAGGACGGCCAGATCTGCCCTTGAGGAGCCTCGGTTCGACGAGGACTTGCAGCGGAGCACGCGACCCGCCCGAGGTGGAAACGAACGCCGCTGCGCCGCCTTCAATCGCCACCCTCGGGCGGGACACGCCCAAACAAACAGCTAGTTTGACGACCAGTATAGCCGTACACTCGCTGCCTACCGCCAGGAAGGCCATCCAGCTACTGTTTTCGCTGCGCGGAAGCTGTTGACAATGATAGCAGAAAACGCTATCATAGTCCGTTGAACAAGCAGAGCGGACGCTCAACGCCATGAGACGGCACCCTCGGCCGTCCAACCTGCGGTGGGCGGACATCGAGAGTCTGCTGGTGTCGGTGCCGTGGTGAGGGAAAGGAAGGGATCTGCCATCAGTGTGACCTTGAATGGGATCACCGCATACTTTCATCGGCCTCATCCCGGCGACAAGGCCAGGAAGTGGCAGATAGAGATTGCTTTGCAGCTGTTGGAAGAAGCAGGCGTAGACCCTGACGGGTCCCTGTAGAGAAGCCCCGCAGGAGGCGACGCTTGATAACATACAAAGGGTATGCCGGCCAGGTGGATTTTGACTCAAACGCGGGAGTGTTCGGCGGAACAGTTGTTAATGCAAATGTGCTGATGTCGTTCGAAGGAAAAAACGTTGCCGAGCTCAGGAAGTCGTTCAGGGATGTGGTTGACACTTACCTTGCGGACTGCAAGGAAGCAGGCAGGCAACCCGAGAAGCCGTACAACGGAACGCTCATCATCCGCGTAGACCCCGAGATCCATCGACGCGTAGTGCTGAAGGCAGCCGCCAGCAGGAAATCCATGAACAAGTACGTTGAATCACTCCTGCAGGAAGCAACGAAGGATCTCGCGCCTTCAAGATAGCACCATCCAGACGCCCTTGAACTTCGCAGAAGAGTCAAGAGCTGTTCGAAGAGCACATACTGGTCACCGAGCGTGAGCGAACCGCTCGATTGGCGGGATCTGGCTCACCCTTGTGTGTTCCGCTTGTAGTCTAGAAAGAAGAGCCCACGGAGATCGTCAGCAGGTCCAACGCTGGCGCTGCGGGATCAGGAGGTTGCTTTCCAGCAATGCAACGGCGAATATTGACAAAACTATTGCGATATGGCAATAATTGTGTCAATGAGACTCTGGTCCTCGAAAGAAGCGGCCGAAGCGCTGGGCGTCAGCACACAGCGGGTGCGGGCCTTGGCACGTGCCGGCAGGCTCGAAGCCCAAAAGGTCGGAAGTCGTTGGATCGTGGAGCCGGCCTTAGGCAAGAGAGAGCCTCGATCCGGCCGTCCGATGTCGTCGGCGATCGCCTGGGCAATCCTGGCTGAGCTCAGCGGCGCTCGGCCCGACTGGGTCCATCCGTCAGCGCTGTCGCGCCTGAGGCGGCGCTTACGGGATCCCGAATGGGCCTTGCAGTCCCTGCAACACAGCCAGGCACGAGCCCGCGTTGTGCGCTGGCGTGCACTTCCCGCTGACCTCCCCAGGATCAGCAAAAGGACGGCAATCGTTTCGACGGGGCTTTCGGCGGTCACCAGGGAGATCGACATCGTTGCTTCAAGCGGTGAAATCGACGCATACGTTGATCGTAGTATGCTTGGAGTCATTGAGAAGCAGTTTCGACCCGCCAAGGAGTCCGACGAGCCGAACCTTACGCTGCGAGTGCCGAGCCTGCCGTGGATCCTGTCTTTCTCCCGGGCACCGCTGGCGGTTGTTTCCGCGGATCTCCTCCTCAGCCCTGATCCGAGGGTCTCACGAGCGGGTCGGGAAGCTCTACGGAAGCTCCTGCATGATTGACATTCCGGACCTTGGAGAAGGCTTCTATGCGATGTGGCAGGAGCTCCTCTACCTTGGGGAGAATCCCCCCGCACCGTGGACGCTGATTGGGGCCCACATGCTCGCTCTGCATGGATGGAAGATGGGTCGGAAGCAGCCCAGGGCAAGTAAGGACGCCGACATCCTGGTGAACGCACGCGTCGTCAGCAATGGGACGGAGAGGGTCAGCGAGACACTGCTTTCGCGGGACTTTTCACTGGACGGCGTGTCACCGGAAGGGGTCGGCCATCGGTTCGTCAACGGGCAGGTTCGTTTCGACATCCTTGGCCCCGATGGCGTCGGAGCGCGGACCAGGCTCTTCACGTCATCCGGTGCGAGAACCGTAGAGGTCCCCGGCGGCTCGCAGGCATTGCAGCGAACCGAAATAGTCGAGATTCGAGTCGGGAAGATCTCCGGCATGATCCCTGTTCCCAACCTCCTCGGGTCGATCCTGGTGAAGGTCAGGGCGATCCCTGTGGACGAACAGCCTGAGGCGCAGAGTGGTGATGTTGCTTTCCTGCTGTCTCTTGTCGACGATCCCGATCCACTGGATGTCGAGATCTCAAACAGTGAACGTCGATGGCTCCGTCGCCATCCGGAGTTTTCCGATTCCGGTTGCCCCAGCTATCGAGGAATCCCACATGCCGCGGATGCGACAACTGTCTTTCGACGGCTTTCACGAATGGGATGATCCATCGCGGCCCACGGCAGACATGAAACTCGCGAACCGCGTGAGGGATGCGGAGGGCGCCGAGGGGCGAAAGCCCCGAAGGCGGTCCGTAGCAGAAGTCTTCTCCTGATCGACCTTTCCCTTCCTCTGCCAAAAACAACGGGCGCAATTCACAGGACGATTGCGACCATACTTCCCTGGTGTGCAATACCTGTTGGCTGCCCGAGGAGGTGGCGCATGCACTCGCTGAGCGACCCCGTGTCCGAGGATGTCCTCCTCTCCAGGTTTCTATCTGTCAGGGACAACTACTCCGGCCACATTGCGGACTTCGTGCGCTACCTCGAGAGCAACCACCTGAGACTAGACCTTTCAGCGGTGCGAGCATATTTCAAGCATCTCAACGCCCTGCCGCTGGCCGCGGCGACTAAATGCGTGCGCCGGCAGGCTGTGAAGGCCAGGCTGCGAGCAACGCTCTTCAGCACGGATTTCAACCGGCAAGCAAGGCTCGAGATGACACTCCGCTCCCTGGATCGTGACAGTGAAACCAAGGCTCCAGGATTCGTCATGGCAGGAGTTCCGGAAGACCGGATTGTCACGCAAGGGCAGTTCGATCTCCTGGTGTCTGGCACATCAAAGCGAACCTCGCTATTCCTGTGGTTTCTGTACAACACGGGCTGCCGCGTGGCAGAAATGCGCAGCGCTCGGCTGGACAAGTGTGAAGACCTGGGCGACATGGTCAGGCTGACGATCACGGGAAAGGGCAACAAGGAGCGGAAGGTCGACATCGAGAAGGCCCTATTCGAGGCCATTCGATCGACTTTTCATGGAAAGACCTATCTCTTCCAGACCCAAGGCGGCAAGCCATACCGTACCACCTACGTGAGCTACGAAATCACAAAAGCTGGCAAGCGGATCCTCGGGTGCAGGATCTCGGCTCACAGATGCGCCACAGCTTCGCCACTCTGGCAATCCGCGACGGTGCATCCATAAAGGCCGTCTCGAAGTACCTCGGACACAGCTCGACCTCAATCACCATGGACATGTACGTGCACGAAAGCCTGGAGAAGGTTCAAAAGGTGCGAAGGTCGTATGGCTGCCCCGTCTAGCGGATACCCGCAACGCCACGGGTGGGAGCCATGACGGCGCTCAGACGCGGCGAAGTGTCACCAGAACCTGGTTCAGAAATGCCTGCGCACCTCGCCCCGTCCGACGAGATTGGCGAATGTCCGGAAATCCTTCTTCGCGTGCTGGATGCGGCCCGCTACAACCGCTGGGTGAACGCCATGGGCATGCGCATAATCGACAACTTCTGCCGCGGATAGCGCTTCGCGTTTGTCCAGGTCGAAGTCTTCTGGCAGGAGCGCTTTTGACGCGAAATTGTCAGCATCACGTTCCTGCGCAGAATTCGAGTCTGTCAGATCGAGATCGTCTGCGATCCAGGAGCTTTCAGCCGAAAGGTGTCCGAGCTTGAGGTGTCCAAGCTCGTGGAGCAAGACGAACCAGAAATTGTCCAGCCGATCATAGCGCAGTGTCAGGGCGATGACAGGGCTTCCGCCTTGCCTGAGAAACACGGCTCCGTCGAGATACGTATGCGCAAGGTGTTGCAGGGCAATCATGACTATGCCTGCCTTGTTGAGGTAATCGCGCGCATGACGCGGACCATCGTCCAGAACACTCAGGGAGACAAGAGTTTCGATGAACCTTTCGGAGAGGCATTCAGCGGTGAACCGCTGAGGAGTGCTGATTTCAGAGGCCTCCTGGAGCACTTGGAGACCCCAGCCGAGCAGCGCGTAGCGATTGAGTTTGGCATTCAGCCGCATTCCGTCGTTTTTGCGCAAAGCAAACTGCGGCACCGCGGAGAATCCCCCAACGCGGCCAATTAGCCAACGGATTGCTTCCTCGGCCTGCTCTCCAATATTTCCTTGCCCAGCGGCGAAGCCGCGAAAAGCGCCGCTCTTCTCCATCTCCCGCACAGGGAACCTGGCAAAATCCAAGTCGGCCAGGCCTTTTGGCAGAGGCTCCTGGGGCTCTCTGATGAGAACGTCAGCCGGAATTCCGACGTGCTTGTTGAGCGACCGGATCATGGCGAGTGTGAGCTCACGTTTGCCGGAGAGCACCTCTGAGACCCTGGAACGCGAACCGAGATATGGAACCAGGTCCTTCTGCGAAAGTCCCGACTGCTCCATGCGGAACTTTATGGCTTCCACAGGATCGGGCATATCGATTGGGAAATGCTCATCCTCGTAGCGCTCAATGAGCACGGCCAGGACATCCCTTTCATCGTACCCGGGTTGGTCCGGCTGGGCACCGAGGAGAGCTTCGAAACGTTCAATAGCCGCTGAATACTCAGCTTCCGTCTTTATTACCTTCAGTTGGCTCATTGTAGGTCTCCGCGTTTATGGCGTCGTACTGTTTATGTGTTCCGATGAACTTGACAAACAGGATGCCTTGGCCGAATAAAACCTCGCAGACGAGCCGGTACTTATTCCCGCAAATGTTGAAAACGACTCGTCGCCCTTTGAGAATGCTCGCGCTGCGATACTGAGCCTTGATGTGCTGCGGAGTCTGCCAGGCTGCTCGCTTCGCTTCATGATACCAGGACCTGAGCTGTTGCTCGCTATCCCGGTACTTCTTCCAGAAGAGCTCGAGCCTGCTCCGCGCGATCACTCTCACCTGGAAAAGAGAATATACTGTTCCCAGTTGATTGTCAAGTAAATATTTCCCAATTTGGGAACATAGTAATTTGCAAGTTGAGGAAACTTGCCTGGCTTGGCATCCGTCAAGGTTCCGATCGAAGAGAGCCCTTTCAGGGCGACGCATTCGGCTTGGGCTTGCCCGCCAGCTTGCTGATGATCTCCCGAGAGTGCTGCGACCGACTCGTCGCGAAGGTGCGCGAAGGCTCCTGCGCCGCTGGCAGGCGGTTCATGTAACCGATCAGGGTGGCGCCCTTCCGGAATGACCACCTGTTAGATGTTTGCTGCCTTGGGGTCAGACAAGGTTCTCATCGATTCCAGCTCTTTCCTCAAGGCAATCCGGCTCTCTTCAAGGTCGTAGTCATTCTGCAGGCCGAGCCAGAACTCTGCTGTATTGCCAAAGTACTTGGAGAGGCGCAGCGCAGTTTCTGCCGTGATGCTTCTCTTCATACGGATGATTTCAGAGACGCGCGTCTGCGACAGCGCGGTCTCTTTGGCCAGTCTATAGGCGCTGATACCCATCGGCTTGAGAAACTCTTCGAGAAGGACTTCCCCCGGATGCACGTTCGGAAGTCGCGCCGCGGTCATTCGCCTATGAGTGATAGTCGATGATCTCGACCTCATAACAATCACCATCCTTCCAGACGAAACAGATACGGATCTGATCATTGACCCGGGTGCTATGTTGTCCTTTTCGGTCTCCTTTCAAAGCTTCCAGACGGTTCCCAGGGGGTATCAGCAGGTCTGTCAGCTGGGAGGCATTGCTGAGCATTCGCAGCTTCCGCCTGGCAAGGACTTGCACCTCAGATACGTTTGTACTCCGATTGGCCGCTGCGCACAATCTGCGCATTGCGCCGGCGTCTTGAAGTCGACAAGCAAGCGGTGCACTGAGCGTGAGCGGACGGAGGGGCGCGAAGCGGTCCGAGCGGAGCGAGGAAGGAACCCCCGCAGCACGCGAACCGTCTGAGGGGGAGAAGAAAGCACCTTTGCCGCTTACGATCATCACACTCGGGCGGGGCACGCCGAGATCCCCTGAGACCAGATCGTCGATTCGTTACCGCGACTAGAAATGGCAGACAGCAATCGGCCGTTGGTCTCTTCTTCGTAGGGTCACGGCCGGCTCGTGGGGGAGAAATCTAGAGGATCCTGAACTTAAAGAGTGGTATTGAATAATACCGAAATGGGTGGTACACTATTGTGAGTAGACCATTCGCAGCGGCGCTGTTCATCAAACGTCTCAAGCTGCTCCTCGCGGAAGGGAGGGTGGTCTTTCAACCTCGGAATCGTCGCAAGACGCGAGACTTCATGCTCTCAGAGGGCCTGAATGAAGAGGACATTGTTGACATTCGCGCTTGGGTCCCGAGCACTTCCGGTGGGGTCCGGAAGATGACCACGATGGTTCAGGCGGGAATGTGATGCTGTTCTTCTATCTGTACGGTAAGAAGACGCTCTCCATCAAGCTTAAGATATGGACCGAGAAGCGGGGCGATGCCTGTGTTGTCCTGTCGTTTCACGAAGAGGGAACGCATGAGTGAGAGACGGCAGTGCCCGCAGTGCGAACGGGTCCGGCAAGTCATGCTCATCGAACGGGAAGAAACCGCCACGATCAAGGGCAGGGAGGTCCGGTTCACCGCGCAAGCTTATCGCTGCAATCACTGTGGCGAGCAGTTCGAGGCTGCGGGCCAACTGGACCGAAACCTGGACGCAGCCCGGGAAGCGTACGCCCGGGTGTACGAATCGCCCACTCCGGCGCAGCTGGTCGCGCTCAGGTCCCGCTACGGGGCAAGTCAGAAAGCCTTCAGCCTAGTCCTTGGCTTTGGCGAGCTGACGATGAACAGCTATGAGCAGGGAGCCCAGCCTGATTCGGCGAATCGTCTTCTGCTTAAGCTCGCCGAGAATCCCGCCATCTTCAAAGCGATGTATGACCTCAACAGCTCGCGAATCGGCAGGCTCCAGAGGCAACGCATCGAGTCATCAGGCGGCTTTCGCTCAGCACAGCTCTGGGGAGGAACACGCCGAGCCTCGGGTGGATGACCTTTGCACATGCGCCATCGCTTTGAGAAAAGAGAAGCAGTGCAACCATAGTTTCAACCTGTGTCCAGAGCGTGCGCGGGCGCAGCGGAAAGGCCCGCAGCCGCATAAACCGGTCGACGCCTCCCGAGGAAGGCCGACCCTGATGTCCGGGAGATGCAGCACGGCGAGGACTTGCAGCGGAGCACGCGACCCGCCCGAGGGGCAGACGGATGCTGCTACACGGCCTACAATCATCTCCCCTCGGGCGGGGCACGCCCAACGGTCCGTATGGGGCATGCGCGACGCGAGTATGGAAGGACATGGGCGGCTTCCCAATGCTGCCCGTTTCGAACCTGTTCGAACCACAGTTCTTGCCACGACGATTTCAAGCGCCAGGCCTGTATTGATCGTACTGACCCTTGTGGATCCTGACTGAGCTGGCGTGGCGTCCCCGCAGCCGGGATGACAGGCACCTGATTGAGCGGTTTCTTGACGGCGTCGGTGGAGGAGCGTATGCTGTTGGAAGGAAGACGGGAGAAGCTTTTGCGCTACAGGATCCTTATTACCGAAGACGAGGATGGCGAGTTCACTGCGGAATGTCCCAGCCTGCCGGGATGCATCTCTCAGGGCAGGACCAGAGAACTGGCGCTCGAGAATATCCAGGATGCCATCAAGGGATACTTGGAGAGCCTGAAAAAGCACGGGGATCCCATCCCTCCCTCGATCAGCGAGGAAATTGTCGAGGTGAACGTCTGAGCAGACTGCCCCGTGTTTCGGGGAAGTCGCTGGTTGCTGCTCTCCAGAAGCTCGGATACGAGCTTGATCACCAGACCGGAAGCCACATGATCCTGCGTCATCGTTTACCCCCTTATCGCCGTGTGACCGTTCCGAATCCCAAGGAGATCGCCAAGGGGACTTTGAGGGCGATCATTAGAGAGACGGGGCTTAACGTAGAAAGAGTCGCTTCCTTACTGTAGCAACATCAAGAGAGACGAGGTTATTGAAATCATCCAATCAAGCAGGCGCGAATCTCCTCGCGAGAGGTGAGGCCGGTCGCTACGGTCGACGCCTCAGGTACACATTCGCGCAACCTTCCGACCGGTGGCCTCTACGCAATCCCCAGCGCGATTCCCACGGCGCTGTCGAGCTCGCCTGTCTTGGCGGGGCTCAAGCGACCGACGAGGTCAGTCAGGGCGGACTTCCGGATGCTCACCAGCTCGTCACAGTGGACGGAACTCTGATGCTTGAGACCCTCGTCCACGCCGACAGCTACTTGAGTGGACAGACCATCATACGCAGAGTAGACGGGTGCGCAAATGACTGAAGAGAACCGGGAATCAACCAGGACCTGACGACTGACAATCACGAAAACGCGCGATCTGCGTGGGTCGTTGCTATTGCCCTTATAGACTCGATAGAGTTCCGCCCTTTTCAACTGCCCAGCTCCCGCTGGTAGCCCAGGACGTCGTCGGCTTCCTTGTTCAGTTTCTCGGAGAGACGATTGATCGTGCGGAGATCTCGCTGGTCTCTCTTGCTCCGCTGCAGAATCTGGAGATACGTCCGTACTGCCAGTTCGATGAAAGCAGAACGATTCATTTCACCCTCGGCGTGCTTGTCAATCAGGGCTACAAGCTCCCTTGAAAGCGTGACCGAGGTCTTGATTTTCATACCGCAAGTATACCACCTAAATACCACGCTGAGCAATCGGTATGCCCTGGACCGTGTTGCGAACAGCCGTACCTATGGCCGGCCTCGACCTTTCCGTTCATCTGCCAAGAGTAGCGAGCGCAATTCACAGGACGATTGCGGCCGTACTTCCCTGGTGTTCAATATCGGTTGGCTGCCCCGAGGAGGTGGCGCATGAGCTCGCTGAGCGACCCCGTGTCCGAGGATGTCCTCCTCTCCAGGTTTCTGTCTGTCAGGGACAACTATTCCGGCCACATTTCGTACTTCGTGCGCTACCTCGAGAGCAACCACCTGAGACTGGACCTTTCAGCGGTGCGAGCATATTTCAAGCATCTCAACGCCCTGCCGCTGGCCGCGGCGACTAAGTGCGTGCGCCGGCAGGCTGTGAAGGCCCGGCTGCGAGCAACTCTCTCAAGCACGGATTTCAACCGGCAGGCAAGGCTCGAGATGACACTGCGCTCCCTGGACCATGACAGCGAAACCAAGGCTCCCGGATTCGTCACGGCAGGAGTTGCGGAAGACCGGATTGTCACGCAAGGGCAGTTCGACCTCCTGGTGTCTGGCACATCAAAGCGAACCTCGCTGTTTCTGTGGTTTCTGTACAACACGGGCTGCCCGCGTGGCAGAGATGTGCAGCGCCCGGTTGCACAAGTGCGAAGATCTTGGAGACATGGTCAGGCTGACGATCACGGGAAAAGGCAACAAGGAGCGGAAGGTCGACTCTACAGTTGCATTAGGCTGATGTTCGACGGGTGACCTAAACAAAAAAGTGGCGTCCTGATATAGTAAATCGTGATTCTTGCAGGAGTCCGATCTACAAACCAAGAGGCCACCAAAGGTGAAAATCAGTAAATCACAATTCCACTCAAATGTCCATAGTTTCCCGGAACTTCACTTCGAAGACCAAAGGCTGACTTCGTTCTCGGGCGCTGTGGTACTACCAGGCTTATTCCAAAAGTTGAGGCTATCGATTCGACTGCAGGAGTGCTTCACGCACAGAAGCGAAAGGCTGATCGTTGGATTCCGCAGTGTTGCTCTCATTTTAATCGTACACCTCATGCTGGGATTTCGACGACTACGCGACATCGAGTTCTACCGAGACGATCCGGTCATCCTTCGGGCTTTACGTTTGAAGAGGATGCCGCATGTATCCACAATCAGCAGAACCCTCAGTCGGACAGATCGCGGCAGCGTTGAAAACGTGGGGCTGCTATCGCGCGAGCTTGTATTGGAGCGGCTGGTAGCAGAAAAACTACCACGGGTGACGATGGACTTTGACGGCTCGGTGATCTCTACCGGCAGATATGCTGAAGGAACCGCGATCGGATACAACACGCACAAGAAGGGGGAGAGGAGCT
>Ga0315279_10006386_pt1 | contig 14890 bp, 14 predicted proteins | sample YL17G06_20_MG_FD_203694 | JGI IMG/M metagenome (GOLD analysis project Ga0315279, IMG submission 203694) | Sediment microbial communities from Yellowstone Lake, YNP, Wyoming, USA - YL17G06_20 | ecosystem: Environmental > Aquatic > Freshwater > Lake > Sediment | place: USA: Wyoming | collected... | reverse complement strand
ACAGTTTCTATAGTAGCTATTACCAGATCGCCAGCTTCTGGCCACTCTTGGTTCTTAGCCGCCATTGCAACGTTCATCTCTATTCAAAAACGGCTACTATTTCGCCCTTGACTTTCGCTTTTCCGCCAGAAGGCTCCGCCAATTCAGCTCCACAGACGTTGCAGTTGACTTTGTTCGCCGCGCTGTCGAAGACTACTTGTTCATTTCCACATTTTGGGCATTTCACACGCAAGAAACTGCTTCTCGGTCTCGGAATGAGCTTTTCCCATTCAGCCATATAACTCACACCTCACATCTCACGCAATAACTAGCTTTCTTAGTCGCACACCATCTTTATGTCTTGTGTAACCGCAAACCTTGCACTTCAGCTTCAAAGTCTGCTTCTTGGTTGTCTTGGCAAATTCTCGCTGAAGTGGATATTTCTGCCCGCCGTACCCTCTCTTTTTTCTCTCATGTGCCCGCGCGCCCTTCGCCATGGGTCGCTTCTTCCCGGCCTTGTAAAGCGTGACTGCATGGGCTTGATGCTTCCTGCACTTTGGGCAGTAAGTTGTGACCTCTTTTGGAACGTTCACCTTAACCACTACCAGCTTTGCATAAAGAAAACATGCACGCACTTATACCTTTTCCATGTCTTGCGCAAACGCGAGATCGACTCTGAAGAAGTCACCCTGAAATTGTGCCAATTAGGTCATCCTTTTAAATGGCCATCAGATAATTATTCTAAGATTCGAAAGAACGTGAAAACACCGATGTCAAGCATCGTTCAAAGAATCAGAGAAAACACAAGCGCCCTTTTGAAATTCTCGCCACTCGTCTCATTCATCGTACCAATCCTCATATTATACTTCTATCAAACTGCCGCATATCCACCTTACCCGAAATACTACTACCTCCCAACAAACAGTTTCGAAGTGACATGGAAAGGCCGAACCTTCTACCTATTCTTCTTGTGGTTAGCTTCTTTGGAACTCATAATCAACTGGGAAAGACTCCAACCTTACAAGATCAGCGGTTTCTCTCTCAGAACAATAGCATTAATTCTATCTCTCTTGGTTCCCACAGCATATGTTGTTGTCTCTAACTTTTGCGGATTGAATCTTATGATCACACACTGGGCGTGGGAGAACCACATTGCCCAAGTGGACTGGATGGCGCTTTCGACAGAATATTTGGTCTTGGGGGCGCTTTTTATGTTGATAGTCTTCTTGCAGTACGGAGTGAAGGGCCTGAAGGATTCTCTCCTTTCTCCGATTTTCCTGTTGACTATCGGAGTAGTATACACAATTGACAATGTCTATCAATACGGAAGTTTCACACCCTTTCAGATTCTCGTTCCTGCAACGGCAACCTTGGCAGCAAGCGTTCTCAATCTCATGGGTTTTCAAACTCGATGGGCAGGCGAACTGTACGGCACGCCAGTTCTAAGCGCCTGGAATTCAAAAAGCCCACCGGTTAGCTTTGGCATAGCTTGGCCATGCTCTGGTATCGAAAGCCTCTTGATCTACACAGTCACGATTCTTTTGTTTTTGAAGAATACCTCTATCCCATGGAAGCAAAGGATAATCTATTTTGTGATTGGAGCAATAGTCACGTTTTTCATAAATGTCTTAAGAATTGTCACCATCTTCATCATTGCAATAAATACAGGTGGCTGGACTGTCGAGGCGCAACGTTTCCATGACTATTACGGTCAATTATACTCCATAGTATGGATAATTTCGTACCCATTGATCATAATTGCGGGCCGAGACCTGTGGGGACGAATCAGGACCATGCGAAAGAACACACCGCCCTCAGTTGAATCATTCAAACCCGACTTGACAGATAAACCGCTTCACCGTTAGACAATTTCGATTTCTTCCGCCAATCCTTGCTTGACAAGTATTCTGGCGTTTTCAACTGGCAAAGACGCTATATCCTCAATTTTGAACGGGCCATACGTCTTCATGTCAGAACCAATTATGGCAGGAACATCCTTCAGAAAACGCAAAACAGTCCTATTGCTCTCTTGCTTTGCATCAGTTCTCGGCACATGTCCCTGAAGAACATCTTTAACGAGACTTTGAAAGGCTTCGGAAAAAGGCGAAATGCCAGCGCAAATCCTTTCTTCTTCAACTGTCAGAATGCCCGATCCAACCTTTTCCCCCTTCGCCATTTTTCCGGCTATTTTTCTGTAGCGCGACAGAAATAGTTCACGAACAATGCGTTTGACATTCTGCAGTTCTTTCTTGAGAAGACCAGCCTTTGCGGTCCTTTTGTCAAGCATTCTGCCTTCTTCCCTCAGCCTCCTCAGATAATCAGCAACTCTGGAGTAGAAATCAGGAGGGAGTTTTGCTAGTTCAGCGTTTTCGAACTCTTGTTTCCAAACCTCATATAATTCATTGTACATTCCAGTCTACGACCCCTGCTCTGCCTTTGCAGACAAGAAAGACGGCTGCGGCAGCTGGCAATTCAACCTTTTGATTTCTGTAGGGACCAAATGTTTCATCACCGAGCCTGAATTCAGGCGAGTCAGAAACAAAGACAAGGGCATTTCCCTTCTTAAAAGCTACTGCGCTCTTGAACGGGTCAAAATCGTTGATCTCTGAAAGTGGAAGCTCAATTTTCCTGAGACCCGTCTTACCATGCAAGCTATCGGTCAGTCTGATTAGTCGGTGTATGTCTGTCGTGACGGCCGTGTCTATTTTCGCGGACTGTGAATTCAGACATAACTCAACTATTTTCTTCCAAGTTCCAAAACCTACACCTTTGATGACGCCCCACCGCCTTGCATCGTCCCAGTTTTTCAAGATTGCGTCCTTGTTTTTCATTATTGCTTCGATTATATTGCTTGTCAGTCCTGCATTCCTGTAATCCTCCGGTTTAGCGTTCAGAATGAAGTCATGCATGCCTTGAAACATTCGTTCACGCCAACCCATGTGGTTCAGGCTTGTGTTTCCAAGGAAAGAGGAGGTTTTCATGGCTTCTTCGTCAAAGCCGTGAAAGACGGTGTCCAGTCCTAAGCCGCCGACATAATCAACAATTTCTCTTCGAGCGACCGCGTCAAGCTTTTCAATGGCTTCGTTTTCAACATGAACATGATATCCACGATGGCCTGAGAAGAAGGCGTGTATCTCCTTTTCGGAGAAGCCGAAATCCCGCGACAGCATATCCAAGAGTTTGACTGCTTCGGCCTTGGCGGAGTCTAGACAAACGTTGCAGGGCCAGATTTTGACATCAAACTTTTCGGAACCGCATGCCGGGCACCTATCTGGCGTGAGGCCCTTGCCCACGAAGCCACAACCGCCACAGGACCATTCATCATGGACTTTTCCGCAAGGAGTGGGAATGTGATCAGCGTCAATGTCAAAAACCAAGTCGGCCCCCAGCCAACCTTTCCTGTCCATGTCCGCCGTGGGTTGATCGTAGTAAGCGCACGAGAAGTAAGCATCTGAGGGAACGGACTTTTCTAAGAAGCTTTTCAATTCTCCTGCAGACTTGAAGCTGACGTGTCGCAACATGCCTCGTTCATCAAAAATGACGAAGCCAAACTCTCGGCTTTCGATACGAGTTGGAGTCGTCAGAATAGTCGGTCTTCTATAGTACTCAGCGAACATACTCTTGACAAATTCGCGTGACTTCTGAGCCTCTTCCATTTTTGAATAAGCACCCAGCATTCCAAAATATAATCATCAATATTCGATTATTTAACCTGTACAAAATTCCGCCACGTCTTGTAGCCGTCGTACAATCCCTTAAATACTTTTGGCACCAAGGCAGGTTCGATTTTCAGCTTCACTCCGGACTTCTGAATATAATCCCTTGGAGGAAGGAACATGCGATAAAAGAACAGAGGAAGACTTGTCTTGTATTGAGCAAAGATGTTCTTGAGATAGAAGTACTCGTGGTTGCGGACGTACCAGTAAGCCCAATCACTGTTCACATGTTTTCCCCTGAACTTGTGCCAAACCAATGCTTTCGGATGGTAAAGTAATCGACAACCCAGCTTTCGGATGCGCATGCAAAGGTCGGTGTCATCTCTGTACCCAGTTCCCATATAGTTTTCATCGAACCCGCCAACCTTTAACAGTAGTTCCCTTCTAAAGGACATGTTGCACCCAATGAACGAATCAACTTCGGTGGGATTCTCTGACGGAAGATCAAAATTACCTATTACAAGACCACTGTTGAGGACTTTCCCAATATCATTTTCACGCGTCTTCAAGTGAAATTCTTCCGCGGTCCCGTATGGAACAACTCTTCCACCCACACCTGCCGTGCTCTCATCCAGATATGGTCCAACGATCTGACCAAGCCAATCCTTGCAGACAACGACGTCATCGTCCAAAAAAGCAACAATATCCCCGCTTGCCATCGAGATTCCGAGATTACGAGCACGTTGTCTGTTTCTTTCACTGATCGACACAAATCTTGTTGGAAAACGATCCTTCAGTTTCTTAGTATCATCCGTGGAATTGCTGTCGACAACTATGACTTCGTGGGGCTTAGTCTTCAAACAGGAAATCGAGTCCAAGCACTCTGCTAGATCTGCGCATCGATTGTAAGTGGCAATGACTATTGAAACCGCATGACTCAACTCAATCACTTTGTTCTCCTTGCCATGAAAGATAGTCTGTCGATATCTCCTCGAACTGTAAACTTCCGGGGCGTTGCCACAAGACGCTTAGGTGAGCGTTTTCTTGAAACTTCAGAAACTCAATTTGGACTTCGTGGTTGCCCTTGAGTAGAAGAGCGTTACTCACGGTTTTGTTAGAGTCTTCAAAAGGGCTTATCACGAGTTCACCGTCGATTAGTAAAGACATATCGTTGTCGGTCAAGGCTTGGAACTTGTAAACTCCAGATGTTGGGACATATAAGTAGCAGTTGGCAAAGGCGCTGTAGTGGTTTCTGTCGATTGAAACAAACGGAGAGCCGGAGCCCCAATCCCACTTCATGCCAGAGAAGACCGAAGAAACATCAGGTTGTGTTTTTGCATAGAGGAACCTCGCTGGAATTTGCTGGATCGAAGTCTCCCATGGGGGCTTCCACAGCAAGCGCAAGAGGGGAAGGTAAGGGCTATCTTTTGCGTATTCGATTCTCGCTGAGTGAAAACCTCTTTCTAGGCGTACTTCGTTGTTGACCACTGAATTGTTTGTGTGCAGGATCTCTGCGGCGTCAAGGAAAAGATCAGAAACTCCTTCGCTCTGCAATTGAAACAGGTAGTCTCCAGAGACAGGGGCATAGAGCCAACCTTCGAGCAGCAATGCAAAAGTGTTCTTGGTTTTCCATGACTGGGGAATGTTTGAGCCAGGAGTGGCATCAATGGTCCATGTAACATTCTCACTCCATGGTTCACCCTCAAATGAGGCGTTGTCGAGGAGTTTCAGTCTGAGGCCTTGATTGTAGAAGCTAACGAATGTGCCATTGCTGACAAGATAGGTTGTTTGCCCAGCATAGTCCTTCTTGAGAAGCCAGATGCCGTCAGCCGCGTATTGAACGGCATAGCTGTCGGTCTGAGTAAGGTTACGTACTAGACTTTCAAGAGAGCCCATATACCAAGGTGATGTTGTGTCTATGAGGACATATTCAAAATTAAGATTCGCAAGAAGAAGCTGCTGAAAATCGGCACTAGCATAGCCATATAGTCTCTTGCTTAGATGAGGAAAAATGTCATTTTGGGTTAGTATGGATGCGCCTGAGGGAACGAGTCTCGTGAAGGCCCCTAGAAGGCGGTCGTGTTCTGATATTGAGGGAATCTTTGCGTTGATGCCAAGAACCGTGACGTATGAGACCCCCATGATAAGAACAAGAAGGATGACGGCCAGTTTCCTCCAATGAGGGATTCTCATAATTTTTCCAGTGATGACCTTGAATCTCTTTTTCGGAACAAAACGGTTCTTGAAAGTCAGAAAACGCTTTGCACCGTAGACTGCGGATATGAAAATGAACGGGCTGACAAAAGCGACGTATTGATACCCTACTGGCAAGTAGTAAGGCGGATAATTGGATAGGAAGGCAACCAAGAACCATGGCGCCCCAATCATTAGTGATGGTAAATCTAGAAATGACAAGAAGGCTAGTGGAGCAAACAGTCCATAGATGTACAGAGTTTTCTGATTGACAGGAGCGACGAGGATTTCAAGGCTCTTAATGGGATTAGCGAATACATTGAAGATGAATCCTGGAAGATCGTGGACAGGATCTCCAATGTCCTTCCAATTCGGGTGCGGAGGCGAAGACGGGTTTATGGACAAGGTTATGGTTCTCGCTACAATGAACCAAACAATTCCAAGTACGATCGTGACTATCGGGAAAACTATACCTCTTTCGTGAAACAATTCTCTGAAGCGAGAGCCTTTGACATGCCCCCAAATCTCTTTCCTGTTCACCCACAATCCGTAAAGCCCGAAGAACATAACTATCAACGGAACAAATTCTATAACCATCAAAGACAAAATGATGAAAAGGAAATATTTGCCCCATTCTTGTTTCTTGAAATAATAGAAGGCGGAGATGAAGAGAAGGGGCAGAAAAGCTTGCACGTGAAAGTCGAAGCAGGCCACGCCATATATCGGCGGATAAGCCAAGTAGATTAGGCCGAATATTAGGGCTTGTTTTTGGCTGTGGGTTTCGTAATGTACAAGCTTGTAGAGGGGGATGGCCCCCAAGGCTAGGGAGGACACTTGCAGGATCAGCAGTGTTTCAGTTGATTGGAAAACTGCGTAGATAGGTAGCACTAGGAAGAGGATGGGCGAGAAGTGCATGCCGAAGAAATTGCATGAGGGGTTTATTGCAACTTCAGGCGTGTACCAGAAAAGCCTTCCCGTGTTTGCTGTTGACCACAAAACCTGTTCGTAGATGCCCAAATCCCAAGCCGTAGACATGAACGCATAATGCCTCAGGATGGTGAGGTACGAAAATCCTACTATATACAAAAGAACGGCGATAAGCAAGATAGCTGTTGGGTTCCGCCGCAGCCAAGCCGCAATATCTACCCCCATCCCAGTTCGCACCTTGTGATCATTGACTTAGGAAAGAATTAAAAGTTTACTTACCAAGAGTGAACAGCAGATGAGCTCTCATGCATGACGCCTTGAAAGTCACGTTTGTCTGTGACCCATTGCTGAGCGAATATGGTCCGTTGCGTCCAGCAATACTGATTGCCAAGAAACTGTTGGAAAAGGGCAAACATGTCAAGATGGTTTCCACCACTATTTCGGCAGAACAGGAAAAAAAACTGAATTCGATGAACATCCAGACGATCAACCTCGGAAAAGAACCCCTGTTGAAGAAGAATGAGTCTATTGCGTGGCTGGAAGAGTGGGTCAAAGAAGCTGCATTCGCGATGAACTCAAGGGGCATCAACCCGTTTGATGGGGTCGTGGTAAATTTCTCTAATACTATAAGCTTGCCAGCGCATGTATGGTACGCTCAAGGTCCACCGACCGTCACTTTGGACAACATGAAGAAATACCTTCCGCTCCATTACAGGATAGTCTATTCTCTCCTGTCCCCGTTTTTCAAGACTTTCGACAAGAGCTTCACAAGAAGGATTGCGGAACGGTCCGCATACGTTGTGGCTAATTCCAAGTATCTGACTACTGTCTATAATGAATTTGGAGTGAACGTGAACGGCGTCATCTATCCTCCTCTTGATTGCGAACAGTTCAGGCCGATGGCACCTTCACCTTCTGAGGATTTCATATTGACTTATTTTGGCAAGGAAACCATTTTCAGCCTGACGAAGCACGTCTTGGACATGGGGATAAAAGTCAAGGCATTTGGAGGCAAACTTGCACTAGCTCCCAGAAAGATACTGGAACATCCAAACCTTGACTTCTTGGGAAGAATAAGTGATGAACAGTTGATAGACTTGTATTCTAATGCTCTGTTCACCTTCTATCCCTTCACCGATGAACCCTTTGGCTACATTCCCATCGAAAGCTTGGCTTGCGGAACGCCAGTTCTAACGTTCAACAAGCAGGGTCCAAAAGAAACGGTGTCCGATGGGAAAACAGGGTGGCTTGCGAATGATGACATGGATTTGTTAAGGTTTGCTCGTCGAGTTTGGAAGAAGGGATATACAAAGAATGTTAGGAGAGCTTGCAGACAGAGCGCCGTAAAGTACGACGTTGACGCAATTGCGAGCGACTGGTCAAAATTACTGGACGGCATACGTTCGTAAGAAAAGGGAAATAGAATTTCCGTTATCTCGCATCTGGATTCTGGCTTCCTAAAGTCTTTCTCTAGGGGTGAAAACATGAATGGATATGAAACTGGTAGAAGACTGGCTCTCTGGAATCCCAAGCAAATATACTCGAAAAAGCTACATGAGCGGAACCAAGAAGTTTGAAAATGAATTCTACCAAAAACCCATTGAAACATTAATTAAGAGTCCAGAAGCGGGGAAGGTGGTTGAACAATTCTATTGCTGGATTAGGGAGAAACACGGACAGAACACGGCTCGCAACGTTGTGAATTCAGTTATTCAATTCCTAAAGTTTCATGGGACAGAAGTCAAGTATAGAAAGGCTCTCCAAATCTACAAAACCGTTCCGACTACCCGTGACCATCGAGCAACAATTCAAGAAATTCAGTCAATGGCTTCAGTTGCAGATTTACGAGAGCAAATCCTACTCGAAGTCTATCTTCTAGGCTTTCGAATTGGTGACGTTGCCTTATTGGAGTGGCAAACATTTACTGCGAACGGGCAAGTGCCCACACCGATAGAAGTCAACACCAAAAAAGAGCAAGTAATTGCTCGAACGTTCATAAGTGAAGAATTTAAGGGACTCCTTGACAAATTTCTTCCATTGCTTGACAAGTCAAACAGATACTTCTTCCAGTCCAAAAGAAGCGGTCACTTGACAACCAAACAGATAGCCAATATTTTCAAATCTCTTCAGAAACGAGCGGGAATAGTGAACCACGGTCTGTTTCGATGGCATACTGGCAGGAAATTGTTTCTAAGGACTTGTGCAGAATTAGGAATTTCCTCTTGGTCAGCTAAATTGATGTGTGGTAAGGCAATTCCAGCAAGTGACGATACCTATGTGCATGATGCCGAATTGAAAAATGATTTCACCAAAATCTCGGAAGTTTTGCGGCTGTTTCCAAAGACGATACCGCAAGCAATTGACCAAATAAAGGATTTGGAGAACGCACTAAGACAAGTTGAAAGTGAAAATATGGCATTTAAGACCAGAATAGACCTACTCCAAAAAGAAGTCCAAACTCTCAAAGAAAGCGTGGAAGGACTATACCTAATAAATGTTCATTACCCTATGACTGTGAAACGAACCCTTTTCAACAAGAAAACTAAAAAGATGGAACAATGGGACGAAACTATCAATACTCCAGAAGAGTTAGAAGAAGCCAACAGAAGGTTTCTAGAGAAAGTCAGAAAACTGGCAGAAGATGAACCCAAAGGCTAAACAAACCTAACTGTTTAGGACGTTCGCCATCCTTCTTCTTTCAACCAGATAATTGGATGACCAAACATCCACCATTTAGTCTTATGTCTTTTATCCGTGGACTCTGGCAACATGTTTCTTGTTCGCTATTTTTTTGGCAGGGGGCTCCTCGATAGAGCATAGAGAAATCGGAAGTTAGACTTCTGTTTGTCTAGGAAAAGAGAAATGACTAAAGGTGACTTTCCCATTTTATATGAATGGTTCAAAAAGGGGGAAGCCTATGAGCGTCCCAAAAGCTACATAGGGCCTTCTGAAGAAAGCAACGTGTCGATCTACATAGGGCGAAATTTTGACTCCATTTTTGAAGACTTTTTTCTTAGTCTTTTGGAGAAAACTGGTGAGGAAATCTGCAAGCAACTTTTAGCAAAACAAACTGAAACCAAAAACTGAAATCATAAACGTTCTCAACTAAGTTTGAGTCGAAATCGTCTTTTGGCAAGCGGTCTAATAGAAATTTGTTCTTCAAGGGGGTGGGAGAGCTTCAAAGGATTTTGTAGATGGTTTAACACATTTTGATAAACGATTATTTGTTAACATCCACCGACTTGTCTTTAAAGGACACGAACCCGTCCCTTTTTGAGGGTCTGAAACTTATTCGGCATTCATAAAAGACATATCTCTGCTTAAGTCTAGGAGAGCCTGCAATGAAGATAATTGATTACAAGTGCACGGCATGCGGACAAGAATGCACTAGAATAACATTTGAGAGTGGGTCAGTTTGCGGCATTGATATATGTTGTAGGTGCTGCAAGAAACAAGGTTTACAGTCTTTAGAGTGTGAAATGGCTCAATTAGAGTTTGAACGTTTCGCTCAAGACAAAAGCCTCAACGAGAATGACTTGAAAGGTTTTTTGATGGAGAAAGCAGTTAGTGATACGTTGGATGCTTTGAAAATGCCTCATGACCATAACCCTTTCAATAACACTTATCCATGCTATCAAAATAAACGTCCAGATATTGTTATAGAAAAACTAAGACTGGTCATTGAATGCAAAAATCTCAGCCAAAAACAAGTTGACCATACTTTGTCCCAAGAATGGCTCGATGAGAACATAGTAAAGAGACCCTACTTTGCAAAATATAGACGCAAAATAGCCTTTTTCAGTTACAAGCCTCGGCAATCAAGCGTTGCATATCTGAATATGCATGGCTGGCGAGTTTATGGTTTAGGCACACAAATAACCACGTTGAGGCAACAGAAAAGGGCAATAGGAAAAGTTAAACAGAGGGTCTTTTGGTTACAAAAAGAGTATTATAAAGAACGCCCATTAAGACAAGAAGGTCAATTACACTAAGTTAGCAATCTAATAATGGTAACATCCATAAAGACCAGACAAAAAACAAAAACCCTCCCGTTTTTTGGGTTTATCTATGGGTTGTGTTTGTTGTTATTAGTTGACTACTCTAACATTTAGCATTATAGGATAGTGACTAACTGTCTACAATTTATTATTACATTAACTAATAACTAATCGAATTATATAAGGTAGATATTATTGCGGCAATGCATGGAAAAACAAGAGAAATATTTAACAAAAAATGTATAATAGAATGTTGAAGTGCATGATGCCCCCTTGATATAGATTTCTTAACATCCACAAAACTTGCTTCAAAGAAAACAGATGCACTCCCTTTTCTTAGGCAATTGATTTTTTAGCTTCTCGGTCTAATACTGGAAAACATAGAAATTGTTAAACGGAGAACCTGCCTAAGTACAGATTATGAGTGAAGATTTCACGAAACTTCTTGAAAAATATATCGAAGACGTTAAAAGAGTGACAAGTGAAGCAAACAAATCTTTCTTTTTCATTCAGCTTGTTCAGAATACCTTTAGAGCCAACATAGATTATCTGGAAAAGGTCTTCCCTCAGATAGAAAAATTTGTTAAATTCAAAGGGAAAGTTGTGGCTTCAAAAGGTGAAATAGATAGTTTACTCGGCAACGTGGTAATTGAATTCGAAAGCAATATCGAGAGAAAGAAAAATGAAGCTGAACAGCAGTTGAATGGATATATTGCTGTACTCTGGAATAGAGAGACTAAAGAAATCAAAAAAAGAATTAATTACATTGCAATAGCTACTGATGGTTTACGCTTCTATGTCTACAGACCAGAATCAGCAAAGGAAGATGAACTTTCGGAAGACGATGTGTCCCTCATATCGATAGAGAACTTTGAAATCGAAAAAATGCCTCCACGGGAAGTATTAATCTGGCTTGACTATACGTTTCTTTCTAAAGAAGCAAGGATTCCAACGACAGAGGGTTTTACCGATGCTTTTGGTGTTGGAACTAATTTTTACAAGGGTGTTTACAAGGAGTTACAGCTTGCAGTCGAAATTTTTCAAAAAGAGAAGAAGGAGACATTCAACACCCTTTTTTCTGAATGGAGCAGATATCTCAGCATCGCTTACGGAAGCAGTGTTGAGAGCAGAGACTTCTTTATCAAACACGCGTATCTCTCTGTATTGGCAAAACTTAAGTCTACGTTTCTGAACAGGGTTTCAAGGGTCTCGTGTTCATCTTGTCCCGCTAGGATTCACCTCCTAAGCTTGGACGTAACTAAATACGAGACCTCAACTGCATTAATCAATTTAGGGACAAGCCAGCGCGTGAAGTAGGATGCGGAGACTGCTAATGAGCGACGAATTCAAAACACTTTTTATTATACCTCCTTTAAGAACTGTGTTTGGAGAAGAAGGAGCAGGTGTTCCTGAACACCCACATGTTGGTGTCGCATACTTAGTTGCTATGTCTAGACAGAATAATATTCGTTGTAAAATCATCGATATGTGTCTGGGTTACACATATCTTCAAGTCCTTGAATTCATAGAGCAATACAAACCAAACTTAATTTGCATTACATGTTTTAGCTATGGTCATGACAAAGCATATACGCTAATAGAAAGAATTAGAAACGCACGCTTTTCCTCCAATTTACCTATCGTAATAGGAGGTCCCCATTCTTCTGCAATCCATAGTAAAATTCTTGAAGAAACTAGGGCAGATTTTGCTGTTGTGGGGGAGGGCGAACACGCTATCATTGAACTTATCAACGAATTAAGAGGGCCTAATCCTTGTTTTGAAAATATAAAAGGATTGATTTGGAACCAGAATTCACAGATAATAGAAAACAAAGAAAGACCATATATACAAGAGCTGGACAAGCTTCCGTTTCCAGCCTATGATGACTTTGAAATAGAAAGGTACATTTGCCATGACGACAGACGGTTACCAATCATAACTTCTAGAGGCTGTCCGTATCAATGCAATTATTGTAGTGTTCGACTTTCAATGGGGAATTGTTTCAGAGCTAGAAGTCCTGAGAATGTGGTTGATGAAATTGAATATTGGTACAAGAAAGGGTGGAATAAGTTTGATTTTAATGACGACACATTCACTTTAGATATGGGCAGAGCAGCAAGGATCTGTGAACTATTAAAAGAACGTAAGTTAGGTATACGGTTTTACTTATACAATGGTATTAGAGCTAATAAGGTAGATGAGGATTTATTAAAATTAATGAAGGAAGCAGGTTGTAGATTTCTTGCATATGGTTGTGAGTCGGGCAGTAAAACTGTGTTGCGTGTCATAAAAAAGGGACTGCGAGTAGAAGATGTCATAAATGCAGTAAATATGACTAAAGAAGTAGGTATCAAACACGCAGTCAATTTTATAATAGGACATCCAACAGAAACCTATGAGAAAGCGATGGAGAGTATTAAACTGGCTAAAGAGCTAAAGTGTAATTTCGTAAACTTCTATAATCTCATACCATATCCCAATACCGACTTATTTAAATGGATCGAAAAAAGTGGAAATGCCCGATTCCTTTATCCAGTTGAAGTATATCTTAACAAACTGTCGTATAGAGATATTACTCCTGTGTTTGAAACGAATGAATTTCCAGCTGAAGACAGGATTAGAGCCTTAAGACAAGGGTTTGATTTATATGAAAGAACTGTAATGCAATTTAGATTTGGTAAACATGCAGGATATTTAGCGTATTTACTTGCAAGAAAGAGATGGATATTTGAAAAGAGTCGTCGCATATTGATGCATACGAAGACCGGATCTAAAATGTATAGATGGATTACTAAACAATCTTATTAAAAAACGAAAACCGAGAAATAAACTGGAGACTGTGTGTTGAAATAGAAAGCTTTGAGATTGTTAACCCATAGGAAAGAAATAGTTCCTGATACGCTGTGGCTAGGGCATCTGCGTAACTCGGGCGTTCTTTTGCAGAGAAAACTTGTAGATATTGATCTGGTCAATGCATTATTCGGCGATGCGGTCAAGATGGTTTGGGAGAAAATAAAGCCGCTAACGCTCGAAAGGGAACCGTTCGAATACCTCTACAATGAAATGAACAAAAGAGAACAAATGCAGTAGAGCTTTCCTATGTCCGTCCTTTTAAGCCAGTTTGACCAGTTGATTCTTGGGGAAAGTAGAAATCGGAAGTTAGATTTCGCATTGCGTAAGCACAGAAATCTGGGAAAGAATTGTACGATTGTTCAGTCAGTGTTGTGTCAAAGTTGATGTCGGTGTTCTAGCATTGCCTTGAAGAGCATGTATGAGAGAAATTGTGCTATCTCGTTGAAACTGAGCTTTGATTTTCCGTTTTTCCTGTTTGCAAAAGTTATCGGGATTTCTCCTATTCTGAATCCCCTCAGATGTGACTGCCTGATTGTTTCTATTTGTATTTCATACGTTTCGCTGTGTAGGTCACTGATTATGGTGCGGACCAGTTTTGATGAGTAGCACCGCATTCCGCTTGTGTAGTCGCATATTTTTACTCCTATCAGAAGTGAGGCAATGAAGTTGGCCGCCTTGCTGATTGCCCTGCGAACCAAACTCCAATCCACCGTGCTTCCGCCCTCACAATATCTGCTTCCGATAACGAGATCGCTCCCACTTTTCAGATGAGTGATAAGGCGCGGAAGGTCTCTGGGGTTATGGGAATAGTCAGCGTCCATTGTCGCTATGTACTGCGGCGGATTCCTAAGTGAAAGGAAAATCTTGAACCCGTCTGTGATCGCCGTGCCAAGCCCAAACTTTCCCGGCCTCACAAAAGCCAGAATGTTGCCATACTTCTTCTGAAGACCCCTAACAACATCCGCCGTGCCGTCCGGGCTTGAATCATCAATAACCAGTATGGAAAGATTCAAGTTTAGGTTTTCAATCTCATCGACAAGCTTACCTATGTTCCCCACTTCACAATACGTTGGAAGGATTATCCCAACCTCGGAACTCACTTCGAGGTTTCCTTCCACTGACCGAAAACTCATCTTGCCGCTTTCACCTTTTCAATGATAGTGTTCAGTTAATCAGACACTTGCTATATAAACTCTGCCTTTAGACAACCCAACCCCAAAGATTCAGGTCAAGCCGTCCGGGACTTTCTTCGATAATAACCAAGCGGATGACGCACTCTCCGA
>Ga0315279_10006385_pt1 | contig 14890 bp, 17 predicted proteins | sample YL17G06_20_MG_FD_203694 | JGI IMG/M metagenome (GOLD analysis project Ga0315279, IMG submission 203694) | Sediment microbial communities from Yellowstone Lake, YNP, Wyoming, USA - YL17G06_20 | ecosystem: Environmental > Aquatic > Freshwater > Lake > Sediment | place: USA: Wyoming | collected... | reverse complement strand
TTAAGATCATCCACAACCCTCAGCACCGCCCTCCTTGCCTGTCGTTCTGACTTCGCTCCTGTACAAACCATCTTTCCAGATCTGAAGATGAGAGTCGTTGTCTTCGGCTTCTTCAACCTGAAGACTAATCCTGGAAACGATTCGGGTCTATATTCTACACCCGGGAATACTCGGACGATGGAGTCTAGGTCCAATTCCTGTCCTAAAGTTGCCGAAGCCACAACATTCTGGATATTCGTGATAGCCTGGGGCACTCCCATCGGTCTATTCTCCTTTCATTTCAGCAGCGAAGATCTTCCTCGCACAGTCAACACATCTCCCGAACTCGAAAGGGCTGGCCTCCTCACAAGAGACATTCAAACGTCGAAACAGCCCCCCAACTATGCTCCTTTCGAGAACCACAGCTCCTTCTGAGAGCACTGATTCCAACCTGCGATGAAACTCTCTCGGATTTTCGACGTGTCGATCCAACTTGAGACGGAAGAAGAGGAACTTCGTGGCGCTTTCACCAATAAGCTCCTCCAATTCGTCAAGGATACATCCATGAAGCAACTTGGCGAAATCATTGTTCGCTAACGCTACCGCACCACCAACAGCAGCCCCACATAGTTCATACGCATGCATGGGAATATGGGGTCATAGGTGCCGCATACTGCTACTTCATCGAATCTCAAAACTCTGTCACCCTTGAGTCTGTCCAAGGCTTTATCAGAAGGGTCATTTTCAACATCAGTGCCGTAGTAAACTTGGGGATGAGATGAGATTGTCGATTGCGAAAGCGTATGACCAAGTCAGAGAATTTCACAAGTTTCTGTTTGCCCTCATTGAAATGAGAGATTTTGGAGGAGTTCATAGTGAAGGAAACCGGTAGCCTTGCTGAACGAACAGAGCACGGCCAAGCAAAGGAGATATTTCGCCGCTGGAATGTGCAATCGGAGGGGCATCGTGATGCTTGCCAACGTATGATCGAAAAGGTGAAAGAACATACCTCAAACGAATGGTGCATAACCTGCATGGAAGACCATCTTCTTTCGTCCTATAGTTGGAAGAGGATAGTTGATGCGATTGTGATGCCAAAGGAGGGAAGCCTATCCGTCACAGACCTGTATGCAGTGGCCAAGAACCATCTGGCCATCGAGGGCGCCGCCGAGCAGAGGTATGCAGAGATGTCCGAAATGACAGATGATGAAGAAATGAAGAAGATGCTCATGAGCCTGTCAAAGGCTGAAAAGATACATCATGACGAAGCTCGAATGCTCATGGATACGCTGGAGAAGACCTACGGCGACAAAATCAGAGTGTAGGCAGAATCCTTCGCTCCCGAACGACATCTGAGTCTGGCAAGCGAAAGAGTTGGCCGAACGAATCAAACGAGGGGACACGCCGCGAGTTATGGGCCGATTCCTAGCGCTTTCTTCTCGTGATCTGTTGGGATCCTAGGGCTGGCGAAATCCAGAGCCTCGACAGGAATTCCTTCGTGATCTCCAGCAGGTCCAGAACGTTTGCCGAAGCGAATGCGCCATTCATCACAACATCTGAGGTCATGGCGCGCGCTAACCACCACATCCTCCGCAAACAATTTAGGAAGGCTGAGCTCCTCTACCAAAACCGGCTGAACAATAGTGGAAGAGTTCAAAGTGGTCATTTGAATGGATAATGAACTACCACTATTATGAATTACCAGGGCCGGTAGTTCAGCCTGGTATGAATGACGGCTTACTCAAAGTCGTCAGTACATACGCCGCGTTCGCATCACGTAGAGAGACGCGGAAGCCGCGGGTTCAAATCCCGCCCGGTCCACCAATCTTTGGGTTCGAAACCATAACCATTATTAGGATCTATCGTGCTCCGCTGTAGCTATAGGAGGAGGATGAATGCCGGCGCCAGTGGAGAGGGCGAAGCACAGACATCTTCTCGAGGATAGGACCGCCAAACGATGGTACGATAACTTGGCGCGGGGCTCAGAGATCACAGCTGATGTCTACCTCCGAAGGCTGGGCGCATTCTGTGAAGAGAACCGTCTGACTCCGGCTACGCTTGCTTCGATGAGCAGTCGCAAGATCGAGGATCTCCTGATGGATTATGTGACTGCCAAAGAGAAGAGGCATGCGGGAAGTTATCTCCAAACGACAATCAAGGTCGTCAAGTCATGGCTGAACTACAATGATGTGGAGCTGCGCCACAAGATCAAGATTCGTGGGGTCAACGAAACACCGACTCTGAAAGAGGAACGGGTGCCAACCAAGGAGGAGCTTCGGCGAATACTTCTATCGGCCAGCAAGCAGGCACGGGTAGCCTCAATTTTCCTTGCCCATGGCGGTCTGCGTCCAGAAAGCATCGGCGACTACAGAGGGCAGGACGGGGTAACGGTGCGTGATCTGCCAGAACTTAAGATAGGCGGCGGAGAGGTTAACTTCGAAGTCATCCCTGCGAAGGTCATAGTGAGACCGAACCTCAGCAAGGCCAGGCACCAGTATTTCACCTTCCTAACCGAAGAGGCATGCGGATACCTCAAAGACTACTTGGAAGAACGCGCGAGAAACGGCGAGAAGCTAACGCCAGATTCAGCCATCGTTCGGCCTAAAGTTGCAAAGAAGCCATTTATCCGAACTGTCAACATCGGCGATATGATGCGTCTCGCAATACGGAAAGCCGGGTATCCGTGGCGCCCGTATGTGCTACGCTCCTACTTCGATACACAGCTGATGCTGGCGGAGTCGAAAGGCCTCGTTCTGCGCGACTACCGGATGTTCTGGATGGGTCATAAGGGTGACATCGAGAACCGCTACACAACAAACAAACATCGGCTACCTGAGTCTGTGATCGAGGATATGCGTGACGCCTACAAGCGGAGCCAAGACTACCTACAGACCACAAAGGGAGAAATCGGGGAGGAAAGAATCAAGGAAGCCTTCAAGAAGCAGCTGCTGGCCGTAGCAGGCTTCAAGGAGGAAGAAGTCGTGAAACATGATTTAGCCAACATGAGCGATGAGGAACTTCACAACCTGGTCAGACAACGTCTGCTAGGCGTAATGAGTAATAATGGTAATCGCCAACGGGTCATACCTCTGGCTGATGTCGAGAAGTGTCTTAGCGAAGGCTGGGAATACGTCACAGCCCTACCGAACGAACGAGCCATAATCAAAATGCCATTTTGACTATCATTGCTTCTCCCTAACTCGACAACTTGGTCAGACGAAGACTGCTACGCGCCCTGATGGAACAACAAACTTGGTTGTACTTGTCAGCGAGATTGGACGATACGTTGCCTAGTGAAGCGAACACGTGACGTCGACATCGGATGATAGAACAACGAATGCCTTTTGAGCTCTGTTCTTTGAACTCCTTCTAGTCATTTGGGACTCGATGCCGAGGATGTGTCTTGTCTTCTTTTGGCCGGCCGTCAGCCTTGGCCGGGCGGCCGCTATATGGACACCGTACAGTCTCGAGATGTCCTTTCTTCTTCTTGCGAATCAAGACAGGTTCATATTATCCTTGCCAAGCAGACAAATATCGCATATGCTGAGATGCTGAAAACGAATATTCCTTTCGGTGTCGGCATTACGGAACGTATACTCCACTTTCTCTCATCGCCTGTTCTATGCGCTCTCTCTCGGCTGGCGGATACCCGGCCAATATCTCCTTAACTAGTCGTGAAGCTTGTTTCAATCCATCTTCAGTCAGAATATCTATCGCTGCAAATCTCTCCATTGTTGCACCCATGCTCTTTTCGCCTGATGGTAGCGGTACCATCACGCTGCGTCCGCGGCCAATTGTGAACATACCCGGGAGCGGTTTCTCCCCGGGAGGTCCGACAGAAAATACTAGCTTCTCTCTATCGTCATCAGAAATGAGGCTAACCTCTGCTTTTTCTCTCCCTTTCGCATCCTTTGTGACCCTAGCGTAGGCGTACGTAAATTCAATCCCTCCGAGGGATACAAGGCGGCGAAAGTGTTTTCCCAACACATCAGATACCTGTGCCATTCTCCACATTCTCACTGATTCATTTGTCTGTCTGACGAAGTCATCGGTTACGTCTTCTTTCTTGCGGATACCTCGTTTGCGTGCCTCGACTCCTATATCGTGATACATTGCCTCTTTCAGAATGCTTGATGGCTTTGTCATCGCGAATATTCGATCTGTTAATTCGATCAGAACCTGTTCTTGCGTTGCAGCCTCTGTTCTGTAGATTATCACTCCTGCCTTGTGCCTCGGATCCTTGTCCTTTTTGACGGCCCCGGTGGTTACGAGTTCGCCCAGATACTTGTGGAAGGTTCTGCGGCTTCCCCCAATTCTATCGCTCACAACATCGAAGAGTTTGTTGTATCCGATGGCCTTCTCTGGTGACGTGTGATCCTTCAAGGCCTCTAGAATTGCAGTCTTGGTCTTACTCGATTGTGACGGTTGGACCATTGTCAAATCCCACAATAGGTACTATCTAATACCTGGAAAGGTATTTATCTCATTTGGTATGGTACAGCAGTACCTGAAAGGAGACTATTTGGATGAGGAAGGTGCAAACATCCATCCTGCTAGAGCCGACTGAGTTTGACCGGCTTGCCCGAACCTCAGAGGAAACCGGAAAGAGCAAGTCAATGCTGATTCGTGAAGCGCTTTCCGCGTTCTTGAAGGCCAACGTCCTATTGAATGACAACTTGGCGACACTTCGAGAAAGATCGCGTGACGCAACGGACGATTTCAGTGCAGCGTCACATGCTGAAAAAGAAGTTAGATGAAAATTGCCCAGCATTCTCGACAGACCTGTAGTCCTTAGGATCATGATCGAACCAGGTAAGACGCTTGATGATGTTATGGCGATCGCTCGGACAGAGGGAAGGAAACGATTCGGATGCGATGTTGACATCACAGACATCCACAGGCGATCTGAAACCATCTTCTGGGTTGAAGTTGAGCCACGAAGGAAGTATCAAGGCCTCGATGTAGAGGCGCCCAAGATCTTGAAGAGTGACCTCTAAGGCATCGGTGGCACCGGAGTCCTCAACGGAATTCGCATTTCACGATTCAGACCGTTCCACGTTCCCACTTGGCACGAAGACTGTGAACATCACCCGCCTGAAGAGGTTCGCTGCTGAGAAATTGCCTCGTCACTCGGCCCTGTCTGATATCTTGATCACGGAGAAAGACGAGATCCCACTGGCTGACTTTCTTTCAAAACTGCAGATTTGGCTCGCGCTCCTCAGACGCAGAGATGAAAAGGCAAGGTAAGAACGAATTGATAGATCATGCGGATCGACCTTTCCCTATGGGTCTGAGGACGGTTCATGAGAAGTACACCGAGACGATCACCATACGAGTGACGAAGCAGGACCTGACCCTCCTACAAAAGATCTGCAAGGCGCGTGGCGAGGATGCGAGTGGCTTCCTGAGGAGAGCCATGAGAGTTGAATTCGCCAAACTTGGATTTCTATCTGAGGAGGAGAAGCAGGCGCTCGGCTTGCATCAGGATAACATGGAGACTCCACATTCTGAGAAACACCTGACGCGGTAACGGTGACCCCTATGGGAAGTCCATCTGAAGTAGGCTACTGTAGTGAGTGCGGTTCATGTGTGCCAGCTGATATGATCGAAACCAACGCCTGCGAGATCTGCAAGCTTCCGCTCGAAAACCGCCGCCTGCTCACACTGCGTGAGATGCGGGCGGAGGATGTTGGAAAACCTGTGCTATTCAAGCTTCACGTCGTCGGCGAATCCCAGCAAAAGGCATTGGAGGTGAAGTTCGCTGCTTCCTGTGACTGCGGGGAAAGCAGGGAGATTGACCTTCTTGCCGATGAGTTTCGCCCGGCGATGATTCAGTTGCTGACCAAATCTTCGCAACCCCAGTGGATACTCAAGAGGGTCTTGCCACAGGACATCCCTGACCATAGGCACAATTGGAAACTCACTCCGACCGGATTGGTCGACTACAGGAAGCTAAGAGTTCGCGATCTGGTAGGTCTTGAGGAGATTGCGGAGAAATCACATGTCGCGAGAGACTACACAGCCTTTCTCCTTAACAGAATGACTGCGGAGAAGAAGCTTCTCTGTGCAGGGGCAGTCTTCATTCACCCCCGCTCAGACGACCTAGCCCTTCTGATCGAGCATGCATGGCCCCTCGGTGCCTCAACCGAAAACTTTGCGCTGAACGATCCGGACCTAGTTGAATTGAGAAAACTTGAGCACCTCGATTACGAGCAACTCCTGGGGCTCATGGATTCAACGGTTGCTCCGACCATACGCGGAAGGGCCATAGCGAAACTCGCAAGCTTTCTCGGAGTCTGCAGCGTGAACTGGTTCATTGTCCAAAACAACGAGCTAGCTGTTCCGGGATGTCTTCGCGTCCTCTTCCTCGGCGACAAAAGGACCGGCAAGGGAAGCATCATCCGCTGGTATCATGACAAGCTAGGAATCGGCGAATATGGAATCGGAGAGGCCGCCTCGAGGGCGGGCTTACTCTATTTCGTCGACGTTGAGAACGGAGTGCTCGTCTGGGGGCTGCTGCCGAGAGCCGACCACGGACTCGCTTTGATTGAGGCGTTGCACGGTGTTCCAGCAGAGCAACTGCTAGAGTTCCGCGAGGCCCTGGTTCAGCAGCGCATAGTTGTCGAGAAGAAGGTTACAGGCGAGGCTTGGTGCCGCGCACGCATAGTAGCGGACGCGAACCCTCACAAGGGATTGAAGGAGTTCGTGGTTCCAGCCCAAGCGCTTCTCTCGGTCCGCTGCTTCCAAGACCCAGTCGACCTAACCAGATGGGATCTATTCATTCCCTTCGACGAGGATGAGGTCCCGCTCACCGAGATAGTCAAACTTGAACCGCCGCCGATGGAAGGCATGTCTCTGCAAGCCGTCTGCAAGCTCGCCCTTTTCGCTTGGAGCAGAAAAATCGATCAGATCCGCATTACCGAAGAGGTTCTTGACTATGCTAAGGAAGCAGTTACCACACGCCTGAGCCGCTATCGGCTCGGCGAAATCCCGCTTCTACACAACGCATCGCTCTGGTCGCTGCTACGCATTAGCGTTGCTTTCGCCGTCGCCACATTCTCTGTTATCGACAAAGAGATCGTTGTGGTACTGAGGAAACACGCCGAAATGGCTGAACGCCTTCTCACAGAACTGCTTGAACGCTGGGCCATTGAAGACTATATCGAATTCGCAGGCGCGAAACCTCTCACAGAACAAGAGCTAAAAGAACACGTCGACTGGGTGAAACAAAGCGACGTCATCAAAAGCATCCTCCACGAACTCGGTTCGCGACGATGGCAAGCAAAAGACCTCGCAGCCAAGATTGGCCACGAGTACAGCAGCGTCCGCCATTCACTAAGCGAGCTAAAGGCGAAGGAGCTCGTTGTCCGAAAGTCCGACGGCTACGATCTCACCCGGAAGGGTGTGGCGGTCGCAAAGCAGACCCTGTTCAACAAGCCCGAAAGCCGAAGCAAAGAGAATTATGCGGACCAGAGAGAGACCGCGCTCCGAGTGCTACGCGACATATGCAACGGGACCGACAGCAATCCAACAAAAGCCGAGTACCTTGCGAGGCTACGTAAGGAGGAAGTCGGAGACACTGAAAGCCTTCTAGTCTCCTTGGTAAGGTCTGGAGATGTCTACGAGCCGCAGCCGGGACGGCTGAGGTGCACTAGGCTATGACCATAATCACACCACAAAGACCACACTCACCACACCCAGCTGAAAGGCTACCATCAACATTCCCTGAAAACAGGCTGTCTGACTCCTCTCAAAACAGACCCCCTTCTCGAACAAGTGTGGTGAATGTGGTCTATGTGGCCTCCAGAGCTAAGCAGCCTGATGTCGCATGGTATGAGGAGCCTGACATCCAACGGGCTGTCCTAGTTCAGCTGGCAGGCAGAGAGGTCTGGGTGAACGCCGAGAACTATGCCTCTCCCCGTCCCCGTGTTGTCCGCTCACCTGTCGAGCTGCTTAGTCTCATACCGCGAAACAGGGCTTCCTCCGTGTACGGATCCGTTGAGTCTTTCCGCGACCCAGCGCTGCTTGGAGCTGAGAGACTGGAAACGCTCCGATCCGGATGGGATTTCGTTCTTGACATCGATAGCTCGCAAGGAATCGAGGAGGCGAAGCATTGCACTGAAGCAATTCTGAGACTGTTAGTCAGTTATGATATTCGGTCCGCTCGAGTGAAGTTCAGCGGACGACGTGGATTCCACATAATGATAGATGGCGAAGCCTTCGATTGTTTCCGCACGAAAGCTGAGTTCATTCAAGCATATCCGACCGTGCCTTTGCAGGTTGCAAGGTTCATTATTGCCGCGTTGAAACCGAGCGACAGGAAAGGCGTCGAAATAGATACCGCAATCTACACGCCGAGACGTCTCATTCGCGTTGCATACAGCCTTCATCATAAGACTGGACTTGTTAGCCTTCCAATAGAACCAAGCGCTATCAGCCAATTCGACCCGGAGAACGTGAAACCAGTCGAGAATATGGATATTGATTGGAAATGGCTGGAAGCGAAAGCCAAACCGATGGAGGCCTCCACACTTCTCAACCACGTGGCCAAATGGCTTCAACGCACAAAGCCTCGTTTGGGTGTGAAGATTCTAAGCCACAGCCCCACCAGAGCACCGCATCGAGCAGCAAGAAATCCACCATGCATAGAAGCATTGCTGAAGGAAGGATTCAGCAAGCGCCTCATCGGCCACAGAAATGCAGTGCTCTTCGCCGTATTGAGCGGCATTAGACGGCTCAACTTCACCATCACACCCACACAACTCGAAGAACTGAACGCACGAAGCGAAATGCCTCTCCCAGAACGCGAACTCCAATATCAAATCAAGTATCAACTAAGCCGGCTCCGTCCCTACCTGTTCCGATGCGAGCTCATGCAAGATGCGGGGCTCTGCCCACCTCAAAGATGCCCAATTGTAAATTTCGTCAAAGGAGCCCCGTCACCGCCTGCTTTATCCGACGACCAGGATCTGAGGCGATCTGCTATTGTCGCATTTGTCTGAGAGATATGGGAAGGTGAATTTCAGGTTGACCAAGAGCAACGCTACTAAACTCGAGAAGGTTGCTGAGGAGCTACCTTACTTTGCTCTGCCCCCGTTCTTGAAAAGGAAGGCTACTAAACAGCGAATCTTTACCCACATATTGAACCACTTCTTGAAGAGGTATGAAGAGAACTGGGCTGGACTGCGCGAACTCATTGAAAGCCGTAGGCACGGAGTCAAGATCTGTGTTCATTTAGACCTCAGATTACGGTACGCGCTGTGGAGGGCAAAGAAGATCTTCAAGATCAGCCAGAACGAGCTCATTAACCTGGCAATAGAGAGCTACGTGTTGAAGGAGAATCCGCCCGACAGCCAGCAGGAAATGAAAAAGTAGCCAAAAATGGCGTAAAACTGATGCGTTGGCTTGTGAACCTCTTTGCCCGGCAAAGGAAACCAAGTAATCCCCGTTCGCCTCACGAAAAGCATCGTGATACTACTGCACATCGTTGCAAGACGCAAAGGAAAATCCAGAAGTGCGATCATACGTGAAGCAATTCATGAGTATCTTGCGAAAAACACCTAGGGGGGGCTGTATTACACCCCTGCCCTTCTTCGCATATAAGCTGAGGAACGGCGCACACACAGGCGAGTTTCCAGCGTTCTAAATCGTTGTGAGGAGATGTCTCGTCGATTGGGCGGTAGACCGGATCGGGGAAATCCAAGGGTCCATCTGCGGCTAGACCCGAGGATTCTGGCGGGATTGGAGATCGTTGCCAGAAGGCATGGGTTGACGGTTCATCAGGTGATCTACGCCATGATCGAAGGCTATTTGGCGAAGGTAGGGGGCGTGGCGCCACACCCCCCTATGAGCGAGGAACTCTTGAAGCGAGTGACCGTAACGAAGCTGAAAGCCTTGCTGTCCATGTTACGGTTCGAACTCGGCATGTCGGACATAGCCACAGTCAGAGAGAAACGGCTTGAGGATCTAGATAGGGCAGTGCAAGACATTAACCGGATGGCTGAGAGGTCAAAAGGCATCGAGCAACGGATAGGTATCTACCAGGCTCTAGGCTATCTCTGTTTAACCATCGATAAGCTTGTTTTCAACGCTCAGAAAGATGAGGTCATTCAGGCAATACTGGACCTGGAGAAGAGACTTGAGCTCCTGAAAGCCCCCTCCCTGTGAGAACAATTGATCCGCGTATTGCAGTCTCCTTCTCAGTCAGCGTGGTTTGACAGCCCGGTCCTTGCCTGTGGGTTGGCGGGTGGGTTCTGAGCCTCCTTGCCTGGTAAAGGACGACCTCGTCTGACACTCCGCCTCGACGAAGAGATCTTGACTATTCTCGAGATTGAAGCCCGAAGGAACCGGATGAACCTATCCGACTTGGTCCGCGTACTCGTGGAACACTACCTGAGGGGGGTAGGGGGTGTCAGACACCCCCCCGGGGGGGTGAGTGAATCAACCTTGAGGAAGGCGTTCTTGGCGAAATTAACGGGATTGCTGGGACAGCTACGCTTCGAAATAGCCACGGTTGACGTGGCTGGAATTCGAGAGAAACGTGTAGAGGACCTCTCGACAGCCATAGTGGATATAGCAGTTCTAGCAAAATCCGCCGACCCTAATGACCGGTTAAGATTCTACCAGCTGCTCGGCTTCCTCATCATGGTTCAGGATGGCTTGTTGAACAATGTTGCGAAAGGTGAACTTCTGAAGCGGCTGACAGCTGTCGAGGAAAGACTAGATGTCGGAATGGAAAGCCCTCGAGAAACGTCTGAGGCGCAGAGGAGATGAACAATCTAGAGAAAAGGCTGGAGAGCTCACTCTGTTTCATCTGCAGAAGGGACTTGGTGGAACCAGTTCCAGAAGCATATGCATACGACCGGCCGGAGGCCCCGTAGTAACTCTGCGAATATTCTCAACCGTCGATATCCGTAGACTCTCGTTCGATACTGCCATTTTATCAGGGCGATGGAAGTTTTGACTTGGAGAAGGCTGTGGTATCAGTGGTCCACCCGGTCGGCATCGAAGCTCGAGACTATCAGCGTAGTATTGCAGATTCCGCTTTGAAGGATAATACGTTGGTTGTGCTTCCGACTGGGCTTGGAAAGACCGTTGTCGCACTGTTCGCTGCTCTTGGGCGACTCTCCATTTTTCCCGGAAAAAAGGTGTTGGTTCTTGCTCCGACTCGGCCGCTTGTCGTTCAGCACGCTGAGTTCTTCAAGAAACATCTGTCGGACGCAGGAGTGACAGCAATACTAACAGGCGAAACATCACCAGAATCAAGGATCGCGCTGTTCCGCGAGTCGAGGTTGATCTTTGCGACTCCCGAGGTGATAAGGAATGATGTGGTTCAAGGGCGCTATTCTCTGCGCGATGTTTGCCTGCTGGTCTTCGATGAGGCGCATCGATGTGTGAAGGACTATGCTTACACTCAGGTGGCTGAGGTTTACAGGCGTGAGGCTTCGGATCCGCTGATTCTGGGTTTGACGGCTTCTCCGAGTGGCCGCAGGAGTCGTGTCGAAGAGATATGCGAGAAACTTGCGATTGTGAACATTCAGGCGCGAACCGAGGCTGACGCTGATGTGGTTGAGTATGTTAAGCCTGTAGCCGTCAGCTGGGAGCGCGCGCCAGAATAGATGAAAGAGGCCGTTTAGTCGTATTCTTTTGTGGTTGGCCGGGTTCGGCAAGAAGCTGACCGTTGACGGTCGGGCGCGAGAATGAACCCGTATGGTGACGCGGCTCTTTGAATGCTCCATGGCGAGCGGATAGGAGTCTGCCGCAGATTTAGGCCAACCGACAAGACAGGAGATGAATCAAACAGTGAATTATGTAGGAATAGATGTGCACAAACAATCATTCCAGGCAGCTGTAGTCGACCAGACAGGAAGCTGCTTGGAAGAATTCAGACTCGGAAACAATCGTGAAGGCATAGAGCAATTGATTGAAAGAGCCGGATGCTACGGCAGCTTCCAAGCAGTGGTGGAGTCTTCAGCCAACTACTGGACCAAACTCTTCGACATACTAGAAGAAAATCATATACCGATTAAACTGTCAAATCCTTACAAGACCAAGGCCATAGCTGAAGCGAAAGTAAAGACCGATAGGATCGATGCGAGAACACTAGCTCAACTGTTAAGAGCGGATCTAGTGGCGGAATGCTACGTGCCAAGCAAAGAGAACCGCGAAAAGAGAGCCTTAATCAGAGAACGCGCTTCCTTAACGAAGATACGAACCGAACATAGAAACAAGATACACGACCTACTAGCGAAGTACGAGTATAGTCATATCTTCTCAGACCTCTTCGGAAAAGAAGGCATAACATGGCTGAAGATGCTAAAGCTCTCACAGTACGACCAAATCATACTGGACACGAATCTAAGACTGCTGGAGTCTCTTGACACAGAAATCACGGGAATCTCAACGGAGATTGCGAAGCTAGCCGTTGACCACACGAACAAGAATTGGCAAGACCAAATCAAATTGCTGCTAGGATTGAAGGGAATAGACTACTACGGGGCGATGATTCTGCTCTCAGAGATCAGCGACATCAAACGATTCACAACGCCAGAGAAACTAGTGTCATGGGCTGGACTCGCACCCAGAACACACCAATCCGGAGAAACCTCCTACAACGGCCACATCACAAAGAAAGGCTCATCAAGAGTCCGATGGATCCTAGGCCAAGCTGCTCAAACCGCCCGACTATACGACCCCAAATTCAAAACATTCTATGAAAGAATAGCCGCAAAGAAAGGCCACAACAAGGCTCTAGTCGCCACCATGCGCAAGATGCTAGTCATCATCTGGACCATTCTGACCAAAAATGAGCCGTACAGCGGAGAAGATCAAGAGCTAACAGAGAGAAAGATTAAACGACTGATCCGCATATCATCATGATAAGCCTGAACCTGCACAACAAAAGCCAGCATCAACCAAAAGAGAACACGACGCTCTTTCATAGGAGCCTGTTGCAGTAATCGTTTTCTTGACATGATTCTGTTAGCTGTGTCTTAGAGCCTCAGCCTCACCCGCTCGCTGTTGAGGTGAACAGAAAACGAGTGAAGTTGAGACTCTGCATGCAGTATTGGCGTGTGTAGATTTCAGTTTTACCTTCGCCCTATTATCCGCGTTGTATCATGCACCGGGCACCCGAGGACACCCATATCGGAATCCGTTGATCTTGCTGAAGATAGAGCTGGTGAAACGACTTATGGAAGTGAAAACGTACGCTGAAGTTCACCGACGCCTGCTTGTGAGCGAGGAATGGAGATGGGTATGCGGCATAGAATCTGGCTCTAAAGTTCCTCATCCGTCAACGTGGACGCGTTTCCGCCGCCGTGTAGGCTCAGCCAGACTACAGCTGATACTAGGCGACTTGTTGAGGCAACTGGGTGCACCTCTTTCGTTGTAACAGAATTGCGGACAGCGATGCTTGATAGGGCATTTCAGCTTGAGGAATTTCTATCTCAGGGGGTAATCTTGCTTCATACGATCCCGCATGAGGGAAGCATTGTAAGGGCGATCCAGATTGAGAAGATGAGAGGGATTCCTCACGATATACAGCTAAGGCCCTATCAGATCACGGGCGAAGGGATAGAGGTGTTCTCCAAGGACCGTGTCTTCCACTAGGACGCTTTTCTGAGCGAGAATCGTTCCTTGTCTCCGTGGAAGACAATACCGTCCGGAGCCTCAATCGAGAACTCTATCCATCTCTGCGAATGCTTCCTGCCGCGAATTTTCTTTATTCGCAATCGCCTGGAAGGAACCCCTCTCTTCTCGCGTGTTTCCAACTCGATAATGCAGTCGGATAGTCCTTCGAGTCTCGATAACACGTCTTTGTCCAACCCAGTCCCAACAGAGAAATAGAAGCTTCCTACCTGGCCTTTTATTCTCGCTCCGATCGCATGTATGAAGGTCATTATGGGATCTGGTCTGAGTGATGTGAAAAGTGGGGCTAGAGAATCAAGGAAGAATGTTGTTCCTTCTCCCAAGGCGTTAGCGGCACTTGAGATCTGGGTACCGAGATTAGTCAAATCTGTCAGGACTTGGACGCTGTACTTCTCAGGCGAACCCTTTCCTGCGGTACCAGAGTAGCAGTCAATGAAGTAGAGATGCCTTCCTTCGAATGCTGAGACATCCAAGCCCAGTTGCTTCATGTCCTCGACGATCTTTCTAGGAAAATCGTTATTGGTCACATAGACACATTTGTTTTCTCTAGACAGTCGGTCGTGCATCATTTTCTCCATAAGAACTGTTTTGCCTGACCCTGGAGATCCTATTACCATAACTGCAGCAGCTGTCAACGCTTGTCCACCAAAGAGATTATTGAGGAGATCAAAAGAGATTTTTCGAGTCTTCTGTCGGTACTTTGAAATTAAGACAATAGCACCTATTACAATTACAGCAGAGGCTGGAGCCCCATAGTAGAACCAAGGTTGCAGGACCGGCAATCTGGCGACATATTCTGTCGGCCCAGAGACAGTGATGTCTCTTCGGGTATGTTGTAACGACTCATAGCTGAGGTCAAGTGTGTAGTTTCCTTTCGGAACCTGACTAAAGATCAAATGCCCATCAAATTCAGTTCTATTCAAGCCCAATGGTCTGTCTTCCGCAACCAACTCGACCCCGGCCTGGCCCAAGGGCATCCCAAACAAATCCCGAACTATGATCATGAGATCATACACTTCGCATCTGACAACTAGCTCTCGGTCCGCTGTTAGGCTTATGTTTCTTGTTTTGTTCACACCAGTCCCCTTCCAGTAGACCTGAACATCATACAGACTTGTGTTCTCCGTGGAAGGGACAATTGCCTCTACAGAGCCATCGGCAGTTGTGGTCCCCGTCCAGACTTTCACTTGCTCCTGGATAATGGTCACATTTGCACCTTTCATCCTCTTGTCTGAGAAGTCTTTCGCAGTTAGAGTCATTG
>Ga0315279_10006384_pt1 | contig 14891 bp, 12 predicted proteins | sample YL17G06_20_MG_FD_203694 | JGI IMG/M metagenome (GOLD analysis project Ga0315279, IMG submission 203694) | Sediment microbial communities from Yellowstone Lake, YNP, Wyoming, USA - YL17G06_20 | ecosystem: Environmental > Aquatic > Freshwater > Lake > Sediment | place: USA: Wyoming | collected... | reverse complement strand
GGTTGAAATGCTCGAGCGTCTTGCCCGAGGCCAGCAGGTCGCGGTTGATCCAGCCGAAACTCATGCCGTCCGGCCCGTCGGCCGTGCTGGTCATCACGCGGCCCTGGAAGGCCGGCATCACGGCCACCTGCGCCAGCCCGGTCGCGTCGGAAAGCACCAGCGCCCCGCCGTGTTTGTCGAGGAACGCCACGTCGTCCTTGAAGGTTATGCCGGTTGCCTGCGGGGCGGCCTGCGGCCGGCCGCAGCCGGTTGCGAGCAGCGCCAACGTTACGCCCAGGACGATTCGCATCATGGTCATTCTCTCCTTCTCCAGTTCGTGCACGTGCACCAGAGGGCACTTCAACTTTGACGCTTGAACTTCTCGCCTTTCACTTTGAACGCTTGTTCTTGTGGGTTGAACCTGGTCGCGCGGTGGGCAGTCTTGCCCACCGCGCGGCGGGCAAGACTGCCCGCCGCGCGAGCACTACTCACGATTTCAATGCTTGGCCCACCACTCTTTCCATGCGGCGAGCGTCTTGGCGCGCGTGGCCTCGTCGGCCGCAGGGTCGTACGGCTGCGCCTGGCCCGTGAGGTCCGAGAGGGCCGCGCAGATGCGCCGGCGGGCCGACTCGCCGGGCAGGTCGAGCGCCCGGACCAGGGCCCCCAGGACCTGCGGCGAGCGGTTCTTCGACTTGCCGAGCATCTGGGCCGCCGTCGACCGGACGCGCTCGTCCTTGTCGCCCAGGAGGGCCGCCAGGCGGGCGATGTTCTCGTCGCTGGCGTGCCGCGCGAGCACCTCCGCGGCGCTGGCGCGGGCCTTCGGGTCGTCGCTCTCCAGGCCGGCCTTCAGGACCTCTTCGGGCACCGCCGCGCGGTTGACCATGAATCCCAGGAGGGCCCATGCCGCCAGGCCGGGGTCCTTGGCCGTCCGGGCCTTGTCGATGATGGCCTTGTCGAGCCGGTCGCTCTTCTGCTTGGGCCCGTGATAGGCGACGACGTAGCGGACCCCCTGCACGGGAGCGTCGAGGAGTTTGATGAGGCTGTCCACGCAGCGCTCGTCCGGGATATCGGCCAGCGCCGTCGCCAGCCACAGCCGCGCGTGCGGCGGGCGGCCGGTCTCGAAGGCGGCCGCGATCAGGCCGGGGAGCATCTCCTTGCCCAGGCGCAGGGCGGTGTCGTGGGCCTGCTGGCCGGACCAGGCATCGCGGTCGAACTGCTTCAGGAGATCGGCCTCGAACGCCTGGCGCGCCTCGGGCGCGAGGGACCCGAGGTCCGGCGGTCCGACGAGGAAATCGGCCGCGTTCGTGGCCACCAGCACCGGCTTGCCGCCCGGCGCCGGCAGGCAGACGGTGAACTTGGCCCCCGCCTTGCCGGGCATGAGGAGTTGGCTGAGTTTCCCCGCCGGTTGCGGCAGCGGCTCGTCGGTCTTGCCGGACACGTAGGACAAGAGGAGCGTGCGAGCGTTTTCCGAGGCGTAGGCGGTTGCGTCCGACACGTCGACGGCCTTGAATGTGAGGACCCTGGCGCCGCTGATTTCGGCCGGCCAGTCGGTCGAGCCCCTCGCGAAGAAGATCCGCTCGGTGTAGAGCGCTTTCTTCGAGCCCGGCGTGCTCTGGGCCGCCAGCAGCCAGCCGAAGATGTCCTTGGCGGGCGGCAGGGTCACGGGTTGCCCGGCGGCGCTGCGGAGCGACAGCGTGATGCGCATCTTGCCGCCCGCGGCAACGTCGCCTTCGACGGCCAGCCGCGCCACCAGGCCGCCGCCGGGCGGGCCCCACGTGTCGGGGGCCTCGGAGGCCATGGCGGGCTGCGCGGCGGCCTCGGGCGCGGCCGGTTCGGCCGACGCAACGGGCACCGCCAGGATGGCAACCGCGAGGGCGCTGGCCCAGAGTGTGCGCATGAGACGGGTCATGCCCCGTATGCTAGCAAGGAGGATTTCGCGGAGCAAGGATTGTATGTGGCCGCGCGTAAGAGTTCCAAGTTTCAAGTTCCAAGTTCCAAGTGAACGGCCCGTTTGCGTTGCCGTTTTCAACTTGGAACTTGAAACCTGGAACTTGGAACCGCAGCAGCGGCCCGCCGGAAGGCGGGCAGGTTGTGGGCATGCCAGGTCTGTGTGTTGGGTGGGGGCTTATCTAACCGCAAAGAGCGCAAAGAACGCAAAGAGAAGACCGGCGAAAAACGGCTCGCGGCACCGGAAGCCCCTTGTTCAACCCGTCTTACCTTTGCGTTCTTTGCGCTCTTTGCGGTTAAGAACCCCTGCCGCCCCGCGCGCCCCGCTTCATCTCTGCCGGCCTCGTGCGTGCCGCGCCGCCCGGCCGTTACTCAGACGCGTAGATGACCAGCGAGGGCAGGGATGGCCCGTGGCGCCAGATGAGGATCGCCGGCCCCGTGCCCTGGCGGCGGGCGCGGTCCCACCAGGCGAGGCTGCGGCCGGCGAAGGCAAGGCAAGGGTCGGCGCTCGCCTGCCACTGGACGGACCATTCCTCGATGGTCCGCGTTTGCCCGGCAGGGTCCGTTGCGCGATCGCCCTCGACGTAAAGGGACTGGACCACGTCGCCCCCGGCCGCCAACCTCTGCATTTCTGCCGGCGTGATTTGCTCGGCCACCCGGCCGAAGGGCGGCTCGTCCATCATCATCAGAGTGCGGACCAGGCCCAGCGGACGAACGGTCTCGAATGCCGGGGCATCGCCGTACCAGAGCGTCCCCAGCGGCTGGAAGACCTGCTCGGAACCGGCGAGCGTTGGCAACGGCAAAGGGGGAACGGTCCCCGCGCCGAACTCGAACGGGGCTTGCAGCCGCGCCAGCCCAGCCCGCCGCGGGAGCGGCGGGTCACGCCCGAATAACCCGCTGCTTCCGCAGCGGGCTCGGGCGATGCCCAAGACCGGCCTGGGTTCCTCGAACCGGGCCACGGCCCCGCCGCGCGATTCCAGAAGCACCAAGTGCTCGACCGCGGCCCATGTCTGGAGCGGCCGGGCATAAATGACGCGGGCCTCGTGAACGGCGGCGCGGCGCACGTCGCCCCAGAACCAGATGACGGCCACGGCGGCGGCGGCCAGGGCACCCAGGCACGTTGCCGCAAGGACCGGCCGCCTGCGCGGCAGCAGCACCCCGGCGGCCAACGTCGCCAGCGCGAAGACCCCCAGCCACAGCCAGAGGCGCTGGTCGCCTGGGCGACCCGGCACGTCCGGGCCGAAGATCCAATACGCTTCCGGCTGGACCAGTTCCTGGACGCCGGGCGGGAACGCGGCGGCCATTATCCAAGTTTCAAGTTCCAAGTTGCAGGTTCCAAGTGAACGGGCCGTTTGCGTTGCCGTTTTCAACTTGGAACCTGGAACCTGGAACTTGGAACTCTTACGCGCCACGAGCGCCGCCCGCCCTGCCACGGCCACGTCCTCCGCGGCCTCGGAAATGATTGCATCCAGAAGGCCGCACTGCGCAACCGCCGCAACCGCTTCCTGCGGCAACCGCAGAACGTGCAGCGAATCAACCCCCAGCGACTCGCAGAGAGATTTCCGGAGCGTCTCATCCGGTTCGGGCATGCCTGGCCGAGCGGCAACCAGCGCATCGCCCGGCAACAGCGTCCGAACCGCCGGCGGGGCCACATCGGCGCGCGCCGCGGGGCGGCCGCCGGCGCTGATGAATTCCAAGGAGAGCGCAAGGTCGGCGCCGGCAAAAAAAACGGGCACGACCTTCTCCCCGGCCTCGCCGGGCGCCAGGCGCCACGGCGTGACCACGTCCACCGGCCCGCCGGAACTCAGGCGGAGTTCGGCGAACGTTAAGTGGGTGCGGTTGGCGGCCTTCAGCCGCACGGGCACATACGCGCCCGGCCGGGCGTAGCCGTCGGTGAGGTCGAGCGAGGCCGAGACTTCAACGGTCTGAGCGAGGGCCATGGCGGGGGTCAGCAAGGCCGCCAGCAGAAAGGCAGTTGCAAGTTCCAAGTTCCAAGTTCCAAGTGAACGGGCGGTTTGCGTTGCCGTTTTCAACTTGGAACTTGCAACCTGGAACTTGGAACCGTCGTTAGAACAATCCGCAATCCGCAATCGGCCATTCATTGCGGGAGGCCCCCCGTTGTCTCCAGGCGTTTCCAGATGTGGATGGCCGCGGCGGCGCTCCAGGCCTGGGCGATGCAGCCGCCGGGGCGGTGCGGCGGGTCGCCGTCGAAGACCTCGCTGATGTGCCCGAGGCCCGCCTCTTCCATGGAGTCCAGAAGGCCGTCGAGGATCTGCTGCGCCTCGCCGCGGGCGCACCGAGAGTCCTCCACGGCGAAGACGGCGTCGACGTACGGCCCCAGGAGCCACGGCCAGGCGGTTCCCTGGTGGTAAGCGGCGTCGCGCGGGTCGGGGCCGCCGGCGTACCGGCCGCGATAGGCCGGGTTGTCGGCCGAGAGCGTCCTGAGGCCGCGCGGCGTCAGGAGTTTCTCCCGCACCGTGCGGACGACGGCTCGTGCCCGCGCGCCCGTGAGCGGCGCGTGCGGCAGGCCGACGGCGAAGATCTGGTTCGGCCGCACCGCCGGGTCGCGCGTGCCGTCGGGCAGCACGCAGTCGTAGAGACACCCGGCGGCCTCGTTCCAGAACAGGTCCTCAAACGCGCGGCGGGCACACGCCAGGTCGGTGACGGAGGCCGGCGGCGCAAGGCTAAAGTCAACGGCCAGGTCGTGCGCGAGCGTCAGGCCCGAAATCCACAAGGCGTTGATTTCGACGGCCTTGCCGTAGCGCGGCGTGACGGGCCGGCCGTGGACCGTGGCGTCCATCCACGTCAGTTGCGTGTCGGGGGATCCGGCGCTAATCAAGCCGCAACCGGCTGCGGCGCAAATGCCGTAGCGGGTGCCGTCGCGGTACCACCGGCAGATCTGCGCTGCCGCAGGCCAGAGGTGCTCGCGGATGAAGTCCTCGCGGCCGCCGGCCCGCGCGTATGCCGCCATCGCCTGGATGAACCACAGGCTGGCATCGACGGTGTTGTAGAGCGGTTGGCCGGTGTCCTCGGCGTAACAGTTGGGGACCATGCCTGCGGACGTGGCCGCGGCGAAGGCGCGGAGGACCTTTTCGGCCACGTCCAGGCGGCCGGTTTCCATCGCCAGGCCCGGCAGCGCGATGAGCGTATCGCGGCCCCAGTCGCCGAACCAGTGATAGCCCGCGATGACGGTGGCCAGGTCTTCCTGCCCGACGCGGCGGCGCACGATGAACGCGTCCGCGGCCGTCGCCAGGCGCGCCAGCCGCTCGTCCCTAGGGCGGCCCGCCCGGGCCACCAGGTCCGCCTGCCTCGCAAGGTGCGCCCGGCGCTCTGCGGCCACGTCGATGGGGCGGGGCGGGTCGAAGGAGCAGAAGAGGTGCCACGCGGCCGGGCCGTCCGCCGAAACCGTCCAGTGGCCGGGCGCCAGGACGTCCTCGCAATGGTCGAAGCCGCGCTCCCGCTCGACCCGCCTGAGGACGTTGTAGTACCACACGGGCGACACGGTCACCGACACGGACGGCTGTGGCGTGCCCGCGGGCGGCGGGCCGCCGCGCCGCCTGGGGTTGTCGGCCCAGAGGAATACGGCGGGGAGCCCTTCGCAGAGGCACCGGAACCCGGACGCGTTTTCCAGGCGCTCGATGCGGAAGTGGCCGTGGTTGTGCGCCAGGGCGTGCATCGACCTCAGGGCGAGCATCGGCGCAAGGGCAAGCGTCCATCGCCCCTGGCCGCTCACGCGGTACGCCAGGCACACGCCCGCGCCGTTCCTGAGGAGGAGCACTTCCCGCTCGACCACCAGGCCGCCGGCCCGCGAGACCAGCCGCGGCAGGGGCTCCAGGTCGAACGAGTCCGCCCACGGCGTGCCGTCGGGGAAGAACCCGCCGCCGTATTCCGTGGTCGAGAGGTGGACGGGCCGAAGCGGGTCCGCACCGGGGGGAACCAGCCGCTCCTCCACGTGGCTGAGGATGACGCGGCGGTCGACCGGGGGCTTCAGCGCGGGGACCCAGAGGCCGTGATAGCGGCGCGTGCCGCACAGGAGGACCGTTGAGGACGCGTAGCCGCCCGCGCCGTCCGCCAGGAGCCACTCGGTGGCGAGTGACCGGTCGCGGTCGCAGAGTGTATGGGCGTCAAGGTGCATGGCCTGCCTCGGCGAAGGTGCGCCTGTGTTTGCGCGGCGGGTCTCCGTACTTGTTTAGCGCCGCGGTTTTTCTCCCCTCTCCCCGCCGTGGTAGAGGGGGTGGGGGTGAGGGGGGGCGCGCCGCTGGGCCCCTCACCCGGCCTTCGGCCACCCTCTCCCGCAAGGGGAGAGGGAACAACGCTAAACACATACGGGTCTCCTGACCCGCTGCGCCAAGACCCCGGCGCTACGGGCCTTGTTGGCCGGAGGATGCGCCCTTCTCGGCGCCGGCCCGCCCAGCCTGCTGGCTGGCATTCTCCACGTTGACCTGGATGACGCCGATGGGGCAATACGCCTGGCACTCGCGGCAGAGGGTGCAGGCGGCCAGCCGGCGGACGCTGATGAAGGACTTGTCGTTGCACATTTCGAAAATCTTCGGCTGGCATCGGGCCAGGCACACGCCGCAGCCCACGCAGTCGCGCGTATTGACCGAGAGGGTGATGCGCCGGCCGTTGTCGTTGAACGTGCCGACGGTCACGAGGTCGGGCGTCTGTTCGTCGGCCTCGGAGACCTGGTGCGCCTCGAGCCAGGAATGGCTGCGGATCTGGTGCCGCCCGCCGCGGTCCATGCGGAAGACGCTTCGGCCGCACGTCGGGCAGCGGTGCAGGTCCTCGAGTTTCTGGAGGTACTCCATCAGGCTCAGGACGAACGTGCCGTGGCTCCACGTGAGCGGGCTGACCGAGAGCGGCAGGTTCGTGTACGGGTCCACCTGCTCGGCCAGGACGCCGGAGGGCAGGGCGTGGCCGACCACCCACTCGAAAATGGGCACCGCGGCCTTGAGTTCCTCGACCGTCGTGCCGCGCGCGATCAGGTAGTCGGCCAGCCAGGTCGTGCAGACGAACCACGGGTTGCCGGGCACGCCCCGCTTGTCGCTCGAGACGCGGTGGTAGGTGTCGTTCTGGTACCGGGCGATGCCGCCGACGGGGGTGTTGACCCAGAGGTTCTTGGAGACGGCGTCCATGGTGGAGACCACGCGCGGGTCGGTGGCCTCGAAGGGGTGGAACTTGAAGATGGCAAAGAGGCTGGCGTCGATGGTGGAATCGACTTCCCAGCCGCCGGGGTCGGTGGGAACGAGGCGGCGGATGAACCGCTGGAGGCTCTCGCTCCAGAGATGCCGGGCCATGGCCTCGCGGACCTCGACGGCCGCCTGGCCGTAGCGCTGGGCCCGCTCGTGGTCGCCGAACGTCTGCGCGAAGTTGCGAGCCGCCATCAGGCCGCCGTACACCGCGGCGCAGGTGTACGTGTGGACGCCGTATCGTTCCTCCCAGAGGTCGTAGGAGGGCCGCGGCAGGTGCGTCTCGGCGTCGCGGAAGTCCACCATGAAGTCGGCGGCCCGGCAGACGAGCGAGTGGTAGAGCGGCCGGACGAACTCCACGTCGCGATAAACCCAGAAGTGCCGCCACAGCGCCCACAGGACCAGGGCCGTCTGGTCCTCCTGGATGGGCAGGCGCTCCTTGCCGTCGACCATCCACGGGTGCCACGACGAGGCCGGCGTGCCGTCCGGGTTGTACTTGTGCAGGAGGTACCCCTCGGCCGTCAGGACGTCGCGGCACCAGGTGTAGAAGCGCCGCGTGATGTCCGGGAATCCGGCGAGGTCCAGGGCGTGGCACACGAGGGCCCCGTCGCGCGGCCACATGTAGGAGTACGTGTCGCGCGAGAACTGCATGACGTCGGAGTCGTTGGCGGCGATGATGGCCCCGCGGTTGTCAATCTGGCTGCGGACCACCAGCAGGCTGCGCTTGAACAACTCCTGGACCTTCGGCGGGAGGTTCCCGAAATTGTGCGCCGGGGTGTTGACCCAGGCCCGCCAGTAGCCGATGGTGCGATCGAGCATTGCGGCGGGCGTGCGGGCCTTGATGACCTCGTGCAATTGGTGGAGTTCATCGTAGGATTGCGCGGCCGCCAGGTAGTAGTAGACGGTCTCGGATGCGCCGGGCTCCAGCGCCACCGCCAGACCGATGGTCGAGTCCACGGCCCCCTGGCTGATGGGGTTGCCCGAAAGGGCGCCGTCTTCGGCGTCGCGCCAGGTGCCTTCGGCCCCGCGGAACCCGCACGTGCCGGTGGCGAACATGTCAACGCCGTGCCGGTCCGCGCCCGCGGCATCCTTGCGGCAGAAGGCGGCCAGCATGTACCGCGCCCCCCGGTAATGCACCACGGCCGACAGGCGCGGGTCCCAGTAGGCCGTGTCGCCCACCTTGGTGCCGTACATCGAGAGGTCCTGCTGGAGGAAGAGGCGGATGTCGCGGCGGCTGTCGGCGAGGTTCGTCACCTCGATGCGCTTGAGGTATACGTTGCGGTTGAAGTCGATGGCGTCGCTGCACCGCAGGCGGACCCTCAGCCCCTCGTGCAGGAGTGCCACGTCGGTGGCCAGGGTCTCCTTGAGGTACTTCAGGGACTTCTGCCAACTCGGGTCGGACGTCCAGGCCAACTGCCCGTCGGCCCAGACGCCGAAGCGGCACGGCCCCCAGCCGGCGTGGTTTTCCTGGCCGACGTACGGAAAATACACATCGCGAATCTGGTAGTCGGAATCGAAGCAAATGAGGAAGTTGCCGTTTCCGACAGGAATGTCTCGCGGCACTTACATCGCCCTCCTTTTCAGCCCTCCAGTATGATTATATGGCGGCGGGCCGGGGCGTGCAATCATCTGCGGACGGCATGGCACGCGGCCAGCACTGGCGAGGCAGTGGCGCCCCGCGCAATTGACTCAGTGCATTGAGTAATCCTACGCAGGCCCGAAAGCCTGCAAAGCGGCCTCTGCGACGGGGATACGGCGCGTATAAGAAGAACGACCGCCAGCAACCATGAGCATTCTCTGTCGCACTAGCCTGGTTTGTCCTGCCCCTTGGTCTTGGTTTGATCATTCTGTGTTTCCAGGTGGATCCTCATGCGGAAGGTGTAGTCGTGGAAGATGCTGGCAGTATGAACCCTCAGCCTATACAGCCCGTCCACCAGGCGCGCGCCTTCCCTGAAGATGAAGTCAAGATTGGCCGCCTCGACTGCACCGGTAGGCACGTTGGTGAATGATAGTGGTAGGCGGAACTCCTTGGACAGGCCATCGGCCGCGTCCAATGGATTGGCCTCGAATGAATCGAGGGCTGTCGGGCGACTGCTTGAGAACTGAGTATAGGGTTCAGTGCCCATTAGGAGCATGCCAGTTGTGTAGGACTGGTAGGTGCTGTAGGTACAGGGAACCACAGGCGCATCATGTACACAGAACAGATAAACATGAGTTATCGTAAGCATTATGTCGACGGACTCGTTTCGAATCTGTATTGGCAACGAGAATGACAGTTGTGGGGCTGCGCCCTCTACAGTTGGTACTTCCTGCCCACACCCGTCTCGTGGCACCTCCACGGCGTGGATACGCACCGAAAACCGTTCTGATGCCCCTGGCTTGGTTCGCCTGCGTGACTCGCTAATAGCCCATTGAAGTTGCGGACGTAGTTGTTGGCGCAAGGTTTCTATACTGCCGCCGTAGACAATGTGCTGCCGGTGTTGGAGATCAAAAGGAATGTCGCGAGCGTCTTGCGTCAGAAGGAGTACTATCTTGCCTAGAGCGTGGGCATAGCCCACCTCGTAGAAGACATTGGGGTTTCGGCCAGTCATGTCGGCCACCAAGACATCCGCCTTGCTGATCTGCGTGAAAATGCGCTCCAGCATTCCTTCCGTGAAGATCTGTTCGTCGAGTCTCTCGGCGTATGCACCGACGTCTTCGGCCGCCCCTTTGATACCATACGTGTAAGCGTCCTTGAACGCTTTGTCAAATGGCATCAGGACAAATACGTATGGCTTCGGAGCGGTAGTGTCGTTTGCTGCGGGCATTCGTTGTGCTCCTCGCCAAGGATTGGCATCACTATACTGTGCTACCTCGTTCGGCTCCAAAGGCAGGCCGCGCAAGATGCCAGGATCTCAGTCCGGCACGGTCAAGCGCCGAAAAGGATACGTGGTTCGCCGCAGGATCATGTGGCTGCCCGTCTGGTGGTCGATCTCATAGCCGATCTTGCGGAGGGCCTTCACTGCGTCGCGGCCGGAGATGGCCGGCAGTTTCGTCACGGCTCGACCTCGATGACTTCCTCCGTGATAGGCGGGGGAACCGGTTCGCCGTGCTTGCGCAGGCTCTCCAGGTATCCGGCGATGGCGTCCTGGATGTTCGCCAGGGCCGCCTCGCGGGTGTCGCCCTCGGAAACGCAACCTGGAAGAGACGGGCACGTCGCAACGAACTTGCCGTCCTCGTCCTGCTGCACCAGAACCCTGAGTTTCATGACGTGTCTCTCCTGCCGCGCAATAAGAATAGCAGTCCGGTCGATGGCGAGCAAGCGGGTAATCCCTGCATGACGAACGATGCCCGGATACGCGCCAATCCGCGGCCGGACGCGGCGGCCCTGCCACAAGCACCGTTCACCTTGAACTTGGAACTTTGAACTTGCAACTTTGAACTTCCGTTACCGCCTCAGGCGGCTGCGCACGTTGTCCAGGCAGTTCATGAAGTCGATGTAGAAATGACGCGGCGCGTCAGTGCGACGCCTGATAAATGGCGGGGCGGTAGCGCGGGGGTGGGATGGGCCTGCCCGCCTCGCGGGCGGCCTGGAGCCAGGCGTCCTTGGCGCGCTTCACCTCGGCCAGGGCTTCCTCCGGCGTCTTGCCGAACGCCGAGCAGGATTCCAGGTCCGGAATGTCCGCGATGTAGCCCCCGTCCTCATCACTGTAGAAAATGTTGATGTGGTAGTCGGTCATGTCTCGTCCTCCAATGTCATATTATACCGCTCTACGAGGCGGAGGAACTGGCGAATCTGGTAAGGCTTGGCCTGCCCCGCCACGTTCTGAAGGTTGATGAGTTCCGGAATATCGGGGTGGATGAAGATGTGGTGGCTGCCGGCGACCCTTGCCGCGCGGAATCCGAAACCCTCCACGAGCGACACCAAGTCGCGGAAGGCCACGTTCTGAACCGCCCCGCCTGCCAATCGTAGGAGCAACTTGCGGCGGTCCATTCATGTTTCCTCGCAATAGGCTCATGGCTATCATACCCTCCCTTTGGCAAATGGCAAGCGGACTGATTTCCGCGTGCCGCCTGCGGTTGAGGTTTTGCGGCAACCCCACTTGTGCAGGGCCTCCTCCTTGTCGCCCGCAGCGCAAGGAATGTCGGCGCGGCAGGTCGGAGACCCGCCGCGCCGCATGCCGTTCACTTTGAACTTTGAACCTGCAACTTTGAACTTCCGTTACCGCCTCAGGCGGCTGCGGACGTTGTCCAGGCAGTTCATGAAGTTGATGTAGGAATCGTAGGGCGACTCGTAGGGATTGAAATACTTGTGCACGTCGCCGTCGGCGAACCACTTGGTGCACATGTAGTAGAAGTGGTCGGAGGTCTGGAGGCGGCGCCAGTCGTGCAGGAGTTGCGGGTCGCCCGAGGCCTTCACGGCCTCCTCCAGGCGGTAGAGTTCGTGGAGGGCGTTGGACTGCATGGCGTTGCCGAGCCAGGCCGAGAGGTCGCGCTCCATGTCGGCCCAGGAGACCATGTGGGGCACGTCGAGTTCGCCGGCCGGCGTGTAGGTCTGGATGGCCCGCGAGAGGGTCATGAAGTTGTTGTCCGGGCACTTCAGGACGTGCTCCGGCAGGTGATACATGAAGTCGAAGATGCCGGAGTCGGCCCACTGGTGCTCGCCGAACGTTTCGTAGTCCATGAAGAGGTTGACCACGAAGCCGTTGCCGTTGACCTGGTCGACCCACTGGGCGAACTTTTCGGCCCGGAGGGGCCACTCCGCCCAGTGGCGGTCCGAGAAGCGGAAGGCGATGTCGTCCGAGAGGCGGTAGTTCTTCAGCAGGAGGCCGATGCGCTCGGCCCCGATGGGCCGGTACACGTAGTTCGGGCTGCGGTAGCCCAGGATGTGGTCGGCCCCCTCGGCGCAGATGCCGATGTACCCCAGGCCCTGGACGAAATGCGCCAGGTCGTTGTTGTAGATCAGTTCGGTATTGCGGAAGACGCGCGGCCGGAGGCCGAACGTCTCGCCGATCTTGGCCGTGTGGGCCTGGACCTGCTCGCGGAATTCATCCCGGCTGTACAGGAACGCCAGGCTGTGGTAGTATGTCTCGGCCAGGAGTTCCACCTGCCCCGTGTCCACCAGGGCCCGGAAGGAATCGACGACCTCCGGAGCCCACCGCTGGAGCTGCTCCAGCGCCACCCCCGTGATGGAGTACGAGATGGAGAAGGCCTTGCCGTACCGCTGGATGAGGTCCAGCATGAGGCGGTTCGTTGGCAGGTAGGACTTCTGGGCGACCTTGCGGCAGATCTCGGCGTTCTTGTACTCGTCGAAGTAATTCGTGTCGCTGTCGAAGACGCTGTACCGGCGCAGCCGAAACGGCTGGTGCACCTCGAAGTAGAAACACACGCTGGCCATTCCTGACAGCCTCAGAGTTCCAGGTTCAAAGTTCCAAGTTCAAAGTTCCAAGTTCCAGGTTCCAAGTTCCAAGTTAAAGATGAAAGACACGGCGGCCGCGCGGGTCACTGGTACTTTCTGCCGCGCATCTGTGTCTGGCGGAGATGCTTCATCAGGCCGGACACCATCCGGCTGACTTCCAGGGCTCTTTCGCCGAGGAGATGGCACTGCTCATGCGTCAAGTATTGCTGGTCGAATGCGACGCACAGGTGGGACCTCAACTCTCCGCAGGAGCCTTTGGCTACCGCCAGGAACTGAACGAACTCCTTGTTGCCGTCCCGCTCAAAACCCTCGGCGATGTTGGCCATGACCGAAATTGCGGCCCGGCGAATCTGGTTCCGCAGCACGAAGTCGCGCGAGAATTCGCCGCCGGCCGTGCATCCGTACACCGCCTTCGTCAATTCGCGGGCCTTCTGCCATGCGTCGATGTCCTCAAATCGTCGAATCGTGGCCACGCGAGTTTCCGGTATGCTCCGAAGCACCACGTTCCTTGAACTTGGAACCTGGAACTTGGAACTTGGAACTTGGAACTTGGAACTTGGAACTTGGAACTATCCTCCCCCCTCCAGCACCTCCCGGTACACCTCCACGCACGCCTTGGCGGTATCGGACCAGGCGAACTTGCGGACCTCGAACGCCCCGTGCTCGCTCAGGGTCTTGCGGAGCGGCGGGTGCCTCAGGACGGCGACGATCTTGTTCGCCATCTCGTGGATGTCCCAGAAGTCGACCTTCAGGGCGTGCACCAGGACCTCGCTCACCCCGCTCTGCTTCGAGATCAGCACCGGCACGTCGTGCGACAGCGCCTCCAGCGGCGCCAGCCCGAACGGCTCGCTCACCGAGGGCATGACGTACAGGTCGGCCATCTCGAAGATGCGATCCACGTCGTCGCCGCGCAGGAACCCCGTGAACGTCACGCGATGGCCGATGCCCATGGCGGCCGCCAGTTCGATCATGCGCTTGATCATGTCGCCCGACCCGGCCATGATGAACTTGACGTTGTCCATCACCTCCAGCACCTTCTTGGCCGCCGCCAGGAAGTACTCCGGCCCCTTCTGCATCGTGATCCGGCCCAGGAACAGGACGATCTTGTCTTCCTTCTCAATCCGCTGGCACGGGTGGAAAATCGGCTCGCCGTTGACCGTGATGGCGTTGTAGATGACGCGGCACTTGGACGCGGGCACGCCGTACCGGCCGACGATGACGTCGCGCGTCAGGCGGCTGACGGCGATGACCCTCTGGGCCCCGTGGAAGCCCGCCCGCTCGATGTCGTACACCCGCTGGTTGATGTTCGTGCCGCTGCGGTCGAACTCGGTCGAGTGCACGTGGACCACCAGGGGCTTGCCCGACAGGGCCGACACCGACAGGCCGGCCGGGAAGGTCATCCAGTCGTGCGCGTGGATGACGTCGAAGTCGCTCTGCCGGGCGATCTCGGCCACCAGGCGCGCGTACCGGAGCACTTCCGAGAACAGGTCCCCGGCGTAGAGGGACGGCCCCGAGAAGATTCCGAGGCTGGTGGGCCTGTTCGGGTCAGGGGCAAAGGCCTTGGCCTCGCCGCCGTCGGTCCCGGTGGCCGCGCGGGCGCGCTCTTCGCGTTTGCGCTGCTCCAGGTATTCCTCCTCGGTGACGTACGGGCTTATCGCGGCGCCGACGGGGATGAGTTTCACGTGCTCCAGGCCCTCGACGGTCCAGTAGGTCTGCGCCCTCTGGGCCCGGTCGCCGCGGCGACCGGCCGAGACGACGCGAACGCGGTCGAGTTGCTGGTTCGTCGCGCCGCGCGGGAGAACAAACAGGATCTCGGTGCCCAGGTCGCTCAGGGCCTTCGTGAGGCCGTAGCAGGCGGTTCCAAGACCGCCGCTTATGAAAGGCGGGAACTCCCAGCCTAACATCAGGATTCGCATCCGCTTGCGCCCACCCGCGTGCCCTCGGGCGCCGCCCGAGGCGCACAACCCCGCTCGTGGAATAGTGCAGTTACAGCCCTCACCCCTCGGCAACAGGATTTTAGAGGTGCTTACCGGACCTGTCAACGAATTTGGCCGGCCATCTCCGTGGCCCAGTAGGAAATAATGATGTCGGCCCCCGCGCGGCGGAGGCTGACGAAAATCTCGCGGATGACGGCCTCGCGGTTGATCCAGCCCGCCTTCGCGGCCGCCTCGACCATCGCGTACTCGCCGCTCACGTTGTAGGCCGCCACGGGCACGTGGAACGCATCCTTGATGCGGCGGATGATGTCGCCGTAGGCCAGGGCGGGCTTGACCATCACGATGTCGGCGCCTTCTTCGAGGTCCGCCGCCACCTCGCGCAGGGCCTCGTCGGAGTTCCGCAGGTCCATCTGGTAGCCGCGCCGGTCGCCGAACTGCGGC
>Ga0315279_10006383_pt1 | contig 14895 bp, 7 predicted proteins | sample YL17G06_20_MG_FD_203694 | JGI IMG/M metagenome (GOLD analysis project Ga0315279, IMG submission 203694) | Sediment microbial communities from Yellowstone Lake, YNP, Wyoming, USA - YL17G06_20 | ecosystem: Environmental > Aquatic > Freshwater > Lake > Sediment | place: USA: Wyoming | collected... | reverse complement strand
GACCTGCAGGTGAGTTCCGTAAAGAAGAGGATGAAGGAGAAGAGTTTTGCCGCCGCCGTCAGCCGGGAGGACATCATAGGCGGCGCCGAGGCGCTGGGCGTGCCCCTGGACGAGCACATTGCCACCGTCATCGAGGCGATGCGGGGGATTGCGGGAGAACTTGGACGGGGGGATAGGTCTGCGCCGCAGCAGCGCAACCGAATGCGGGGGAATTGGGCAGGGAGGAATCTGAGAGTCAATCCCTGGGGCCGGCCATTGCTGCCGTGAGAGCCTCTTTCATCTCCAGGACGTTGGTGAAGCGGAATTGCGGGCGCTTCTCCGTTGCCCTTGCGACCGGCCCTCGGAAGGCGGGGGGCAGCCCTTCGACGTTCAAAGGGACATTCACGACCTGGTGGACGACCGCGACTATCGAATCGCCTTGAAACGCCGGCTGCCCTGTCAGCATTTCGAAGAGCACAACTCCCAGCGAGAAGATGTCGGAGCGTCCGTCAATGCGTCCGCCGGTGACCTGCTCCGGTGACATGTAGGCCGGGGAGCCGCCCCAGGCTCCCGCCGTCTCACCGGGGCTGCGCGCCGCCTGCGCCACTCCGAAGTCAACCAGTTTCACGTTCTCCTTCAGTGCGCCGGCAGGCTGTAGCAATATGTTCTCCGGCTTGACGTCGCAGTGGACGATCCTGAGCCTGTGCGCCGCCGCCAGGGCGTCGCAAAGTTGCACGGCGATGCTCGCGGCGTTGCCGGGGTCGAACTTGCCTTCCATCCTCAGCCGGTCCCTGACGCTGACGCCGCGGACGAATTCCATGACGATGGAGAAGCCGTCCTTCGTTTCCGCGGCCTGATAGACCCTGACCACGTTGGGATGCTGTATGTGCGAGGCAAGCGCCACCTCGCTGCGGCAGCGGCGCAGAATCTGCTCTCTCTGCGCCGGCGGCATGTCCGGCGGCAGGTGCACGAACTTCACGGCGACTGGCGACCGGGTGGCGCTGTCGGTGGCCTCCCAGACGGTGCTCATGGCGCCGCGGCCTATCTGCCTTTTCAGGTGAAACCTCTCTATGCCACCAGTGGTGTACATTCTCTCGCGTCAATTCTATACACTTCGGCGGCACGATGGGAAATCCGTTGACGCATTGCGTCGTGGGGAAGGGACGGGTGTGGACGGGAACTGTGCCCCCACATGGCGCTTGCGCTGCCCGCAGCGGGTTTGTCGGTGGGGACCACCCGGGAGATTCTAGCCTTCATTCCGCTATTCTGGTAGCCTATACTGCCGCAAAGGAGGAACAACCATTGGCCGACAACATTCGCGTAACAGTCTGGAACGAGTTTCGCCACGAGAAGAAGAAGGAAGAGGTCAGAAGCATCTATCCCGACGGCATACACTCCGTCATAGCCAAGCACCTCAACGCTCAGCCGGGCATTCAGGCCGCCACAGCCACCCTTGACGAGCCGGAGCACGGCCTGACGGAAGAGGTGCTCGCCAACTCGGATTGCCTCACCTGGTGGGGGCACACCGCGCACGAGGAGGTCAAGGACGAGATAGTAACTCGCGTCCAGCAGGCTGTCCTTGACGGGTTGGGCATGCTCGTTCTCCACTCCGGACATTTCTCCAAGATCTTCCAGCGCTTGATGGGCACCACCTGCAATCTCAAGTGGCGGGAGGCCAACGAGAAGCAGCGGCTCTGGGTCGTGGCTCCCAACCATCCCATCGCCGGCGGCATCGGCGAGTACTTCGAACTGGCGCATGAGGAAATGTACGGCGAGGTCTTCGACATTCCCGCGCCCAACGAACTGGTCTTCGTCAGTTGGTTCCCCGGTGGAGAGGTCTTCCGCAGCGGCTGCTGTTTCAACCGCGGCAACGGTCGCATTTTCTACTTCCAGCCGGGACACGAGACCCATCCAACCTTCTACGACGAGAATGTCCTCAAGGTCATCACCAACGCCGTCCGCTGGGCTGCCCGCCAGAAAGGCGCCGTCCCCCGCCAGTTCGGAAATCACAAGCCGTTGGAACAACTCGGCTGAGGGGGCGGAACCTCTCATCGCCGGGAGTCAGCCCCGCACGGCGCGCCGTGCCCCGACTTCAGGCGTTCATCAGTTGGCGCGCAACTTCGGTCAGGTCTGAGGCTACCGGGCTGGCGGTCCAATCGGCTCGTGCGCTGCCCGTGCGGTCCAGCAGAATAGCCCTGGCGCCTGCTTCTTGCGCGAAACTAATGCAGTGAGGGTTGTCATCCACCACGACGCAGCCGCCCGGCGGCAGCGCGAGCCTCCGGAAAATGCGCTGATAATACTCCGCTGATTCCTTGACGATATTCACGGTGTCGCAGCCGAACAACTCGGAAAAGAAGTGGCGCAATCCCGCTACCCTCAACATCGCATCCAGCCGAGCCCTTCTTCCTCCCGAGGCAACGTACAGCATCCTTGACCTGTCGGCGGTGGCGCCGTTGACGCGGCCTGCGTTCCCTTTCAGCAAGGCAAGCGCTCTCGGCGCTTCCGGGTAAATGCTGCCGACATTTCTGTAGGCTTCTTCCCTTATTTGCCAGCCAAGTTCCGCTCCGCCTTCCGAGGGAACTTCCAGCCCGCCCGAACGGAAGAGTTCCTCGAGCCAGACCCGGTCGTATTCCCTAAGCCACTGGGGAACGTCCCTTTCCCTCAATGCGCTGCTCCCCGCCCATCCGGTGGCTGTGACGTAGGCCATCTGGACGGCTTCCAGCCATCGCTCCGCGCTGCCGCCGTGCTCCCGGCTCATTCGCTCGGCCATGAGCCGGCCCGCCTCGCGGTTCATCCGTTGGTCGTCGTTGATGACGCGGTCGAAATCCAGGAAGACGTGCTTTACGGTCGCCAGCGACATGGTCTCAGCACAACACGGTCTATCGGGCTACGCACCTCTGAGAGTCTAAGGGTCTGAGAGTCTAAGGGTCTAGAGTCTTAGACCCCCAGGCTCTTGGACTCTTGACTCTTAGACTCCAAGCGGTCGGTTTCTCCACCGGTGCCATCCGTCGCAAGAAGTCCCGTGCCGGAGCCTTCGGCGCGGCAACGGGAGTCTTTCACACGTCGTCGGAAGCCAGGGCAAGTTCAGAGCGTGAGCCATGGGCCTCGTGAAGGGAAGCGGTGGCGAAATCTTCGAGGGATTCGTCTTCGGCGTGGATCTCGGTTTCGTTGTGCCGTGCGAATCCAGTCCCGGCGGGGATCAGGCGCCCGATGATAACGTTCTCCTTGAGACCGTACAGGGGGTCCACTTTACCCTGCAGCGCGGCCTCAGTGAGCACCTTGGTCGTCTTCTGGAAAGAGGCCGCAGACAGGAAGGATTCGGTGGCAAGCGAAGACTCGGTAACGCCTTGAAGCACCGGCACTGCGGTGGCCTCGCCTGCTCCGAGTTGGCGCACTCGCGCGTTCTCGTCTTCGAACTGCGCGAAGTCAACGTTTTCGCCGGGCAGGAACTCGGTGCCGCCGCAATCCACGATTCTCCTCTTCCTGAACATCTGGCGGATGATTACCTCCGTGTGCTTGTCGTTTATCTCTACGCCGTGGCTCGTGTAAGCGGCCTGAATCTCCTTGACGAGGTATTCCTGCGCCGCGCGCGCGCCTTTGTTCTTCAGAATGTCGGCCGGGTCGAGTGGCCCCTGGGTCAGGCGGTCGCCGGCCCCGACCTTTTGCCCCGAGCCGACTTGCAGGTAGCCGCGGTACGGGACGAGGAAGGACTTCTCGATGACGAGGTAGTGCAGGCCCTCCTTCCTGAGCCTGGCGGGCAGTTTGTCAGGGTCAATCGAGCCTCCTTCGAAGACGACCTTCTTCACCTTGGGATTCACGATGGGCGTCGCGGCAATCTCGCCCTTGATCTGCTCGCTGCACCCGCAGTGCAGCGGCGTGCCTGCCTCGGCGGAAGTGGTCTCCGACTTGGGGGGGCGAACCTGGTGTTCGTGTGCAACAATGACGCGGCGCATTGGCTCCGTTTCCACCCTGTCAACGATGCCGTTCACGTCTGTGATAATGGCCTGGCCCTTGGGCTTTCTGGCTTCCAGAAGTTCGCCCACCCGCAGGATGCCGCTGACCGTGTCCTCAAGCAATTTGAGGACGTCCTGGATGGCTTTGGCCCTCTCCCTTGCCGTGGCTGAGGCCAGCCCGCCGACGAAACCCCTCTCGATATCGGAGTGAAGTTGTCGAAGGTTCTCCTGTCGCCTCTTCCTTATGTCTGCCACACCGGTGAGGTATTGCGCAGCCACGCCGCCTATGTGGAAGGTGCGCAAGGTCAACTGGGTCCCCGGCTCTCCGATGGACTGAGCGGCGATAACGCCAATGGCCTCCCCGACCTCGACGGGCCTGTGCGAGGCCAGGTCGAGGCCGTAGCAAGCGGCACAAATGCCCCTCTTGGTGCGGCAGGTCAGAGGAGAGCGAATGCGGACTTGCCTGATTCCCGCCGCCTCAATCCGGTCGGCCATCTTCTGGGATATCAGTTGGTTCCTCTCGACGATCACTTCGCCGCTCTCCGGGTCCGGCACCGTCTCCGCGCAGGTGCGCCCGACTATTCTGGTAGTGAGGTTCTCTATCAGTTCGTCGGTAGCCTCCGGAAGCGCCTCTCCGCATGCCGAGCACCTCAGAGCGCCACCGGCGTCACGGTTGCGGTGAAGGTCTTCCTTGCCGCACACGCGACAGAATACGTCCTGCTCGAAAAGCGGCTTCACGAGGAGGCCCTCGGTCGTGCCACACTCTGCCTGGGCGATTACGACCTCCTGGGCGACGTCAACCAACTTTCGAGTCAGATAGCCGGCGTCGGCAGTCCGAAGCGCGGTGTCTGCCAGGCCCTTTCTTGCCCCGTGTGTTGAGACGAAATACTCCAGCACCTTGAGCCCTTCGTGGAAGTTCGATTTGACCGGCAGGTCTTCTATCAGACGGCCGAAGGGGTCGGACATGAGTCCCCTCATTCCTGACAGTTGGCCTATCTGGCGCATGCTTCCTCTGGCGCCGCTGTTGACCATGAGGTATAGGGGGTTGAACCGGCTTATGTTCGCCATGATGGCGTCGCCGACTTTGTCGTGAGCGTCCTGCCACAAGTTGACTATCTTGTCCTCCCTTTCCCCCTGTGTCATCAGGCCGTTGCGGAAATCCTCATCCACCCTGTCGACCTCGGATTGGGTGACCTGGATGATTTCCTCTCTGCCCGTGACGATGTCCATGTCCCTGAGAGAGATTGACAGCCCTGAGACAGTGGCGAAGTAGAACCCCAGAGTCTTGACTCTTTCGAGGAACTCCACGGTGCTATCGGGACCGAAAAGCCCGTAGATCTTCAGCGCCAACTCGCTGAGTTCCTTCTTGCCTATTTCGTGCTCGTAGTTCCGCAGGCAGGGAATGAGCAGTTCATTGAAGATCAGCCTGCCGACGGTGGTGTCCACGAGTTTGCGTTCAACCGAGATTACCAGATTGCCGGAGGATGGAACCTGGGAGGCCTCTCGAAGTTCACGGACGAGGCTGAGAAGGTGTTCCACCGATGGGAGGCCGGAATGGGAGCGGAAGATCTCCGCGTCCTGCGGCTCATCGAGGGGGATACGGATTTCACTGGGAAGCAAGGAAGCGGAGGCCTCGGAGATGTAATGAACGGCATTTTCGATCTTCGCCTTGGCTGAGGGGGCGAGCGGAACGCCGTCCTGAACGTTGCCCTGCCACTCGGCTTCGACCTTGTGCAGCCGAGTGCGCAGTGGCGCATGTAGGTCTAGTTGGCCGGTATTGTAGGCAAGGATGGCCTCGCTGGCATTGGCGAATGCCCTTGGCGGGAGATTGCGCGCCAGTTCCCCCTGCTGCGTCATATAGGCGCAGCCGAGAACGATGTCGTAGAGCGGCGAGACAATGGGAATGCCGTTGGCCGGCTTGAAGAGATTCCTTGAGGACAGCATCAGCATGAAGGCTTCCGCCTGGGCGAAAGTGGATAGCGGGACGTGCACGGCCATGGTGTCTCCGTCGAAATCAGCGTTGAAGGCGTCGCAGATGAGGGGGTGAATCTGGATGGCTTTGCCGTCCACCAGCCTGGGTATGAATGCCTGCACGCCCAGACGATGCAGGGTGGGCGCGCGGTTCAGCAGCACCGGGTGATCCTTGACTACTTCCTCCAAAGCATCCCACACCTCGGGGTCGAGCCTCTCGACCATCCGCTTCGTCTTCTTGATGCTTCTGCTGGCGTCCTGCTCGTAGAGCCGCCGGATCACCATCGGCTTGAACAGTTCGAGAGCCATTTCCCTGGGCAGGCCGCACTCGTCCAGTTGCAGGTCCGGCCCGATCACTATGACCGAGCGCCCGGAGTAGTCAACCCTCTTGCCCAGAAGGTTCTTGCGGAACCTGCCCTCCTTGCCCTTCAGCATGTCCGTGAGAGACTTGAGTTCTCTCCTGTTCGGCCCGGTGACGGGGCGGCGGCGGCGACTGTTGTCTATAAGGGCATCCACCGCTTCCTGCAGAAGTCGTCTCTCGTGATTCACGATGGACTCCGGAGCACGAATTTCCATTATCCTCTTCAGGCGGTTGTTGCGGTTGATGACCCGCCGATAGAGGTCGTTAACGTCGGAGGCGGCAAACCGGCCGCCGTCAAGTTGCACCATGGGCCTCAAATCGGGGGGGAGTACCGGAAGAACGTCAACTATCATCCATTCCGGCCGGTTCTTCGACTTGCGGAACCAGTTGACGACGGAAAGCCTTCTGATCGCCCTCTGCCTCTTCGCGCTGGTGGATTCCGATTCGCTGACGTCCAACTTCAGTTCCCTGGCGAGTTCTTCCAGGTCGATTCTCTGCAACAAGTCCTTCAGGGCCTGGGCGCCGGAAGCGGCGTGCACGCACTTCTTCAGGTTCTGCTCCGTCTTCTGCGAGGCGGCATCCAGCAATTGCATCAGGTCTCGATACTCCATCTCTTTGATGAGGGTCTTCTCCCTGAGGTCGCGGAGCAAGGGAAGCGCCGCTTGGATCTCCTTGAGCCTGGACTCGGTCGCGTGATCCTCGTCTCGGTTCTTCTCCTCCATATCGCGGCGCAGGGATGGCTTCTCCTCATCCGTGGGTGCCTCCGCCAGCCTCTGCATGTAGGAGCGAAGGTTATCGTTCTTGCGCCGTTCTCCCTCCGCCTTGACGGCGGCAACTTGCTCTTCGATTGTGTCCTCGAAACTGTCCATGTTGGCCAGGATCGTCTTTCGGTCGCACTCGGTGACGATATAAGAGGCGAAGTACGCCACCTCCTCCAGGTCCCGAGGAGGCATGTCAAGCAGCAGACCGATAGGACTTGGAAGCGCCTTAAGGAACCAGATGTGCGCCACCGGCGCGGCCAACGATATGTGACCCATTGTCCTTCTGCGCACCGCGGCCCTGGTTACCTGCACCCCACACTTGTCGCAGATTATGCCCTTGTACTTGATCTTCTTGTAACGCCCGCAGTGACACTCCCAGTCCTTCGTCGGACCGAAGATCCTCTCGCAGAAAAGGCCATCCCTTTCCGGCTTGAACGTGCGGTAGTTGATGGTCTCAGGCTTCTTCACCTCCCCTGACGACCAGCTCAGTATCTGCTGGGGAGATGCAAGACCTATCTTTATTGACTCTATCTGCTGTGTTTCTACCATTGCATCCTCCGGAACGAGGTACTAGAACCGGCTTGGTCTCGGGGCTTCCTCGTCCGATTGTAGGAACTCAATAGGTGCCCCGTGGTCGGCGTTTACCGTTACGTCGAGGCCAAGGCTCTGCAACTCCTTCACCAACACCACGAAAGACTCCGGGACCCCACCCTCCGCGATATTCTCTCCCTTTACCATGGCCTCGTAGGTCCTCGCTCTGCCCTCCACGTCGTCGGACTTCACGGTGAGCATCTCCTGCAGGGAATGTGCGGCCCCGTAGGCTTCGAGGGCCCACACCTCCATTTCGCCGAAGCGCTGGCCGCCCATCTGCGACTTCCCGCCCAGCGGCTGCTGGGTCACCAGAGAATATGGCCCCGTGGAGCGAGCGTGAATCTTGTCCTCAACCAGATGCATCAACTTCATAATGTGGGCTTGGCCGACCACTACGGGCAGGTTGAAAGGTTCGCCGCTGCGCCCGTCATATAGTATGCAACGGCCCGTGTTGCCCTCTATTCCGGATCGCTTCCTCCCCGTTCCCTCAATGGTTTTGCAGAGAGCCTTGATCCTGGCGCTGCCATCTCTTGTTGACCTGGCGCGATCCAACGGCACGGCAAGTTCCTCGCAGAGCGCCTCAACCTGCTCGGGCGAAAGGCCTTGCAGGATCTCTTCTATCCGCTCCAGAAGCGGCCGCGGGGCAGCCTCGGAGATGACTTCCCTTGACGCGGGATCAACTTGGTCTTCCAGGGGCAGTTCCAACTCGTCAACGGCGAGTCTCTTGATCTCTCGGGCCTGCGAACGAGCCGCCACCTGTTCCAGGAGGTGATAGAGTTCCTCCTCGCTTGTGCCTTCGAAAACGGGCACGTCGAAGCGCGAACCGAGTTCCTTGGCGATCAGGCCCAGGTGGGCCTCAAGGGTCTGCCCGACATTCATGCGCGAAGGAACGCTGAGAGGGTTGAGGATGATATCCACCGGCGTTCCGTCAGGCAGATAAGGCATATCTTGGACCGGCAGAATCTTGGCGATGACGCCTTTGTTGCCGTGGCGCCCGGCCAGTTTGTCGCCCACGGCGACCTTTCGCTTCTGGGCGATGAACACCCGCACCAGTTTGTTTACCCCGGCGGGCAGGTTGTCGTTGACGACTTGTTCCACCTTCGCCCCGCACTTGGGGCAGAAGGGCCTCTCTACCCTGGCATCGTCCTCGTAGGTGAACTCGCAGGCGGGGCAGCGCAACAGGTGTCGGGAGAAGACCCTTCTGGCGATGACCGTTCCCCGTTCGCCGTACGGCATTCGCAGGGATACGTCGCGCATGTCCTCGGCCTTCTTGCTGAAGATGGCCACTATCAACTGCTCCTCCGGGGAGAGGTCCGAGGGGCCCTTTGGAGCTATCTTGCCGACCAGGATGTCGTCCGAGGCAACTTCTGCGCCTACGAACGACACGCCTTCGTCATCGAGGTTCTTGAGGGCTTCGTCTCCAAGGGTCGGGATGTCCCGCGTTATCTCCTCCGGCCCCACCTTGGTGTCCCTGGCGCTCGTCTCATACTTCTCTATCTGAATCGAAGTGAGGACGTCTTCCTTTACCAGCCGCTCGCTGACCACTACGGCGTCTTCGTAGTTGTACCCCATCCAGGGCATATAGGCGACCAGAAGGTCTCTCCCCAGGGCCAACCGGCCCCCTTCGGTGCTTGCCCCGTCAGCGATCACCTGACCGGCCTCCACCATTTGTCCCTCACGCACCAGAGGCTTCTGATTGACACAGGTCTTGTTGTTGGTGCGGTGGAACTTGAGCAGTTCATATTCGTCCAAGACGGGCAGGTAAATGTCTTTGTTCTCCGTTTTGACGAAGTCCACTTTGCTCAACACGATCCGGCGCGCCGCCCTCTCGTCAATGGTCGCCCCTGCCGGCACCAGCACCTGGCCGGTGGTCGGGTGTTGCACGGAAGTGACGGCCACCTGCCCGGTCAGCGCGTCCACCGAGGCGTCAATGACTACTCTCTCCGCCTCTGCCTTCCTGACCCGGCCGCGCCGCTTGGCAATGACGACGGCGCCGGAGTCAACTGCGGCGACTTCCTCCATTCCCGTTCCGATGACGGAAGACTCGGGCTTCAGCAAGGGCACTGCCTGCCTTTGCATGTTGGCACCCATAAGCCCTCGGGTAGGTTCGTCGTTCTCCAGGAAAGGAATCAGGGTGGTGGCGATGCTGAAGATCTGCCTCGGAGATACATCTATGAAGTCAACCTCGGCGGGAGTCACGGAGGGAAACGCGCCCGCGTGCCGAACAGTGACCCTCTCCCCCTCCAGAGCCCCCTTGGCATCCCTGGGAGCGTCAGCCGGGGCAATGAAGTACGTGTCCTCCTCAGCCGGGGACAGGTAATGGATTTCGTCAGTCGCCCTGCCTTTGACTACTTTGCAGTACGGCGCTTGGATGAAGCCGTATTGGTCAATCCTGGCCATGACCGTAAGGGAACCCAGAAGGCCGACGTTCTGCCCTTCAGGAGTCTCGATTGGGCAGATTCGGCCGTAGTGAGAGTGGTGCACGTCCCTGACTTCCAGTTTCGCGCTCCTGCGGCTCAGGCCGCCCGGGCCCAGGGAACTCAGTTTCCTCTTGTGGGTGAGTTCGGCGAGAGGGTTGACCTCGTCCATGAACTGCGACAGTTGGCCGCCCCCGAAGAACGACCGCACGGCGGCCTGGAGGGGCTTGAAGTTGATGACCGAGGTTGGCACCATCTTCTCCGGGTCAAGGGTGCTCATCCTTTCCCGGGCTATCTTCTCCACCCGGCTCAGGCCGATGCGGAACTGTTCCAGCAGCAGTTCGCCGACGCCGCGGACTCTCTTGTTGGCCAGGTGGTCAATCTCGTCACCCTGCCCCTGGCCGCGAATCAGCCCGGCTATGTAGGACAGTGTCGCTGCGATGTCCTCTTTGCTCAGGAGGCCTGTCTCCAGCGGAGGGTTGATGCCTAGTTTCGTGTTGATCTTGAATCTGCCCACCGGCGCCAGGTCATATCTCCTGTTGTCGAAGAAGTAGGAGCCGAGGATCTTCACCGCGGTCTCTCGATTGGGCGCCTCCGACAGTTTGATGCGTCGGAACAACTCAGGTATCGCGTCGGACGAATCCTCAGTCGGGTCATCTTTCAAGGTCGCCTCGATGCAGTGAGGCACCTCCAGGTAGGCAATTCCTTCGATCCGCAGCGCGGCGATGAGATTGGCGGCCTTTGTGTCTATCAGCCCCAGAGCCGGCAGCAAGACCTCCCCGGTCTGTGGGTGAACGACGCTGTCGCGAACCCTCTTCCCCACCAACACCTGAGGAGACACGTCAGGGGAGGCGATGGTCACCTCCGAAGCGTAGTGTCTGATAATGTCGGCGTTATTCTCAAACCTCAAAGCGGGCTGGTTCAGATCCGGAAAATGCGGACAGGACAGGGCCTTGAGCAGAACAGTGGCCGGAAAGCGCCTGCCCTGCCCGATCTTGCACCAGATGACGTCCTGCGCGTCCATGTCAAAGTCAACCCAGTTGCCGTGGTCCGGTATCACCTGGGCGGAGTAGAGTTCTCTCCCGCTAACGTCGAGAACGCTCTTGAAATATACGCCCGGGGAGCGCGCCAACTGGCTCACAACCACTCGTTCCGCACCATTGACGAGGAACGTCCCTTTCTCGGTCATGTAGGGTATATCGCCGAGATAGACCTCTGACTCCTTCACCTCGCCGGAACTTCGGTCAACCAGGCGCGCGTGTACGTGCAGAGGCGCGTCGTAGGTGGCTTCCGTCTCCTGGCATTCCCGTATGCTCTTCTTGGGAGGGCCAATCCTGTGCTTCCCGAACTCCAGGAAGGTTTTGCCGCCAAAGTCCTCTATGGGAGAGAACTTCGCGAAGAGCCCTGCCAGCCCCTCTTCGACAAACCACTTGAAAGAGTCCAACTGAAGCGAAATCAAACTTGGAGGGGTTATGGTACCCCCAGACACGTTGTTGAAGGGAGACAAGTGTTGCACCTCGCTCGTGGTTTTCTGAACCCACCATTGTACCACATTCTCCTAATTTTTGCAAGCGCAGCGCGCTGGGGTGATTTTCCAGCCTCCGATTTCGTCCTGGAACGCACAGACCGGCGGTCGGAAGCGCGTTGGAACGGAGCGCGGGAACCTGACTCTTGGCTATTGCCGGCAACGGGCGGAAACCGGTGAGGAGCCGCAATCGGACGCGTCCGGGTCGGGGCCTGCCCCCGGCGCTTCGCCGGACAGCCCATCTGTCCAAGCCTTGACAAGCGAAGGCCAGGCGTGCGATATTACCGAGCGGGAGGTGCAGGCAGACGGTGCGAAAGGCTGAGCTGAAGAATGGCGAGAAGGCTGAGGTGACTCGAACGTCAAAAGAGACCGCTCAGACTGTAGTTCTTTCGGATCCTATCGGGTTTGTGGTGGAACGCATCATGTCTCTTGGGCCGCAGGTGAAGGCCAAGATTCACGATGAACAGTGGGCGGACCTCTGTTTTGAGAGCGGTTCCATCGAGCAGATTCTCCGTGGCCTGAGGGAGATTGCGCAAGCCACGCGAGAGAGCCTTTCGTCTGAGCCGACCGGCGAGACGCGGCGAGGCCGCGGCGCCCAGGACGACGGCGGCTTTGTGGCCAAGTTGCCTTCTCGCAGCAGCAAGGTGTGCGCCACTTTCTGCACCGTGGACGGCAAGTTGTTCGTGGACGCGATTCCCATGGCGCTGAAAGCGTACCTGGGGACTTTCGTCCAGGATTTGTGCGGGGTGTCGGCGAGGAAAGCCGTCATGACCGCCGGGGTTTGTGCGGAAATGAGGTCTGCGGGTGGCTACGTTCCCAACCTGTAGTGCCGGTGGGTTTGGAGCAGGCCGCCTCATGCGGACGATGGGGCGGCAAACGGTGGGCAATCGGCGCGTGTCCGCTCGTCGCCATCAAGAGTCCGGCCTGATGTGCTGCCGAGGTGGTGGAATCCGGTAGACACGCATGGTTGAGGGCCATGTGAACAGTTGTTCGTGCGGGTTCAAATCCCGCCCTCGGCATTGTAAGCACGTTGCAGGGCAGAAGCGCAGGAGGCGGTTTGGATGGTCGGGCGGGTAGTTCAGTGGCAGAACGCTTGTTTCACACGCAAGAGGTCGCAGGTTCAAACCCTGTCCCGCCCACCAAAGGAGGGGGCTGAAGGGAACCTGGTGCTGTGGCGGCCAGCGATTTCCTGGAAGTGAGGTGCAGTCGGCGCTGTTGCTTAGCCCGTTTGTTTGCTGGGGTTCTGGGGCGGAAGTAGCTCAGCGGTAGAGCGTCGGCTTCCCAAGCCGAGGGTCGCGGGTTCGAATCCCGTTTTCCGCTCCAAAGCCGGGAGAGCGGCAGGTGCGTCGGGCTGGCAGAAGCGACCGACAGAGTGACATTTATGTGGGAAGAAGCGGCAGCAAGCACCGGGCAGCGGGGTCAGGTGCTTCTCGGGCAGTGCGCAGGGGCTTTGTGTGCCTGTCTTCTTCCTGTTTCTGAGTTTTTCGGCCGCGTAGCCAAGTGGTAAGGCAGAGGTCTGCAAAACCTCCACCCCCAGTTCGAATCTGGGCGCGGCCTTTTCCGTCTCCGGGTCTCGGCGCGATGCCCGGCGGCTTGCAGCGCCGGAGTGGCGGAATCGGCAGACGCACGGGACTTAAAATCCCGGGAGCGCAGATGCTCGTACCGGTTCGAGTCCGGTCTCCGGCACCAAGAACTGACTTGCGCGGATTTAGCCGGTCCGATGGGGCGCGGCTTTGAGAACTGCGCGGGAGTAGGTAAGCAATCGGAATGAACCAGGAATGACCTCCTTCCTCTTGCCGGCAGAGCGCGGCATTTCTCGCCACAGCCTCTCCTGTCGCGCTGCCTCACCCACCTCACCAGGCCCCGGCGGAGCGCACTACTGCACCAGTCGCGTTTGACATCGGCGGCCGGCGACAGTAGAATTCCTCGAATGGTGTGGGAAGCGAGCAAAGCACGCTAGGAGAGATTCTTGTGGGAGTGGGTTCTCGGCTCTCAGCCGGTTTCTGCAGAAAAGCGTTTACCCTTTTGGAACTCCTGGTGGTGATAGCCATAATATCCATACTCGCCAGCCTGCTGTTCCCTATCTATAGCCAGGCGACGAAGTCGGCAAACACGGTCAAGTGTCTCTCCAATGTGCGGCAGATAGCCATGGCCATCTCCCTCTACGCCGACGATAATGACAACCGGGCCCCGCTGGCCGGCGTCCGAGAGGAATTCGATTCCAGCGGCGCCAGGGTCGGTTGGCCCCATGCTGATAGAGGCGCCGCTTCCTCCTTGAGCCTTGCCACGTCCGAGTACATTGAGGATCCCGACCTCTTTGTCTGCCCCGTCGTCAGGCACTGGCCGTCTTCCTACTTCTTTGCCTGCGCCCATGGCTACGTTGCCGAAGAGCTGCTGAGCCAGAAAGAGGCGGATTTGAGGAGTTTGGACGGCCTGAACCTGGGAGACGTGCGTGAACCCTCGCAAAAGCCGGTGGTGTTCTGCATGTCTCCCACCTTGCACGCCGAACTGGGCTACGATGAATGGAGCCAGCCGCCGTATCCACCGGGGAAAGAGGTCGTTGCCTACCTGGATGGCCACACGGCTGTCATATGGCTCACCTGGGAGAACTACTTTGATGCGTTGTTTCCTCGCAACTAGCGGATGAGGGAGGCTGCCAAGGAACGGCGGCGTACACAGGCGAGGGCGGGCAGGCGTTGGCGCCCGGCCTGCCGACCGGCGTGGCGCAGCGAAGCGACCCCTGACGGACGAGGGGTGCGGCAAAGAATATGGCGAAACTAGTGGGGACTTTCAGGAAACGGAGGGAGTGGTCGCCGCTCCGCGTTAGCGGACAGCGCGCTGGCGGAGTGTGGGGGCTACTCCCCACGATTCTTTTCGTGTTCCAGGGATGCCTGGTGCTCGCGCTGTCGGGGGCACTTGGGATGGCGGTGGGAGCCTTCGTCAGTGTGCAGAGGTCCGTTCCGTCCGACCCAAGTCTCGCCCAGTTCGTTCCAAAGGCGGCAACGTCCATTTTCTCTTGGGAGGGGGAACTCCTGGGGAAGGTGTGGACCGAGAAGAGAGAGCCGGTCCCCATCTCGCAGATACCCCTGAACCTCCAGCGGGCGGTGGTAGCCACTGAGGACAGGCGCTTCTTCCACCACCACGGAATTGACTTTCAGGGCATCCTGCGGGCCGCCAGAGCCAACGTCCTGCACGGGCGAGTAGTGGAGGGCGGTAGCACGATTACCCAGCAACTGGCCCGCGATCTCTACTTGACGAGAAAGAGGACCATTACCAGAAAAGTCCAGGAGGCGATTCTGGCAGTTGAGATCGAGCGGCGCTACTCCAAGCAAGAGGT
>Ga0315279_10006381_pt1 | contig 14896 bp, 15 predicted proteins | sample YL17G06_20_MG_FD_203694 | JGI IMG/M metagenome (GOLD analysis project Ga0315279, IMG submission 203694) | Sediment microbial communities from Yellowstone Lake, YNP, Wyoming, USA - YL17G06_20 | ecosystem: Environmental > Aquatic > Freshwater > Lake > Sediment | place: USA: Wyoming | collected... | reverse complement strand
CCCACGAAAGAGGGAAGCATTGCCCCGCAGTGATGAATAACAAATTTCAAGTTGGGGTATTTTTCCATAACGCCGCTGAAAACAAGACGCATCATGGCCTTTGTTGTTTCAAAAGGCCATGCAAAAGTACGGAACAGGCCGTACTTCGAAAATTTTTCATCTGGATAGTCTGGAATGTCGTTGTCCTTGGTGGGGTGAATCCAAATAGGCAAATCATACTGGGCCATTTTCTTATAGAGCCCCAAGAACTCGGGCCGGTCCAGGGGTTTTCCATTGATCGAGCTGGCTAATTGAACCCCTTTGAATTTCAGCTCCTTAATCGCTCTATCTGTTTCACGAAGGGCGGCATCAACATCATTCATGGGCAAGCCAGCCACTGCGCCGACAAAACGGTCCGGATATTTGTTCACTAACTCGGCCATCTCATCGTTGGCCATCCGGGCCAGTTCAACAGCATCTTTGGGTGGAACGGCGTATTCTATCGGTGGCATGCCAAGACCCAATAATTGCAGCATTCCCTCATATTTGTCCATGGCCTTAAATCTCAAATTGAGATCGGATAGTGCTGGCAGTGTTTTGGTGTTTTCAATATACCAAGTTGGCCTACTCTTCTTAAAAAGAGCCTCTATAAATTTCGGAGGGATAATGTGGCAGAAGATATCAATCTTTTCGCCAGAGTACTTTTTAACAGACTGCGCCATGATACCTCCAGGGGCGCCGAAAGTCGCTGCTGCTCCCAGACTGATGGCGCTACTGGTCTTGAGAAAAGTGCGGCAATCCATTCCTTGAAACTGATTCTTTTCCATTTTCTTTCTACTTTCAAGAATATAAGATTGTTTGCTCTAATGCCTTTCCAATCTGCCTATTTATTAATAAGAACTCGCTTTGGGGTAAAGGTGAATATATGAAAAAGGGAGTTGTATGTCAAGCAAAAAAACCAGAATCGAATTTTTTGCAAATTGGGAGGAGAAGGCGTAAAATAAAAATCCATGAAACCGATCGTGGTCATCGGCGCAGGCCTTGCAGGGTGTGAAGCAGCCTGGCAGATTGCGAAGAGAGGGGGAAGGGTAATTCTCCATGAGATGAAACCCCAGAATTACTCCCCTGCACATCGCTCTCCGCATTTTTCAGAATTGGTCTGCAGCAATTCTTTTAAATCAGAATCGATTGAGAATGCGCCCGGGGTTCTTAAAGAAGAGATGGCGCAATTGGAATCCCTTATCTTAAAAGCGGCAAGGGAGGCGAGGGTTCCGGCTGGGGATTCTTTAGCCGTGGACCGAGAGGCCTTTTCAAGAGGGATCACTCAAACGTTGGAGAATATGGGGAATGTCGAGATCATTCGGAAGGAGGTTTCAGCCCTCCTCGAAGGCGAAATCACCATTATCGCTACGGGCCCTCTCACCTCTGAAGCTTTCAGCAAGGAGATTCAAAGGGTGACAGGAGATCATCATCTCTTTTTTTATGATGCCATCTCACCCATCGTCACCGCGGATTCGATCAATCTTCAGAAGGCCTTTAAGGCCTCTCGGTATGGAAAAGGCGGAAACGACTATGTCAATTGTCCGATGAATGAAGAAGAGTATTATCGATTTGTAGGAGCATTGAACCAGGCGGAGAGAACATTGATCCGACCGTTTGAAAAACGATGTTTCTTTGAAGGATGTCTTCCCGTTGAGGAATTGGCAGAGCGAGGGAAGGACACCCTGGCATTTGGACCACTCAAGCCGGTCGGCCTCATCGATCCAAAGACAGGAAGGCAGCCTTTTGCTGTCGTCCAACTGAGGCAGGAAGATCATTTTGAGACGCTTTTCAATTTGGTGGGATTCCAGACACGATTAAAACAGGAGGAGCAGAAAAGAGTCTTTCGAATGATCCCAGGATTGGAGAGGGCCGAATTCATTCGATTGGGCTCAATCCATCGCAATACTTTCATCGATTCCCCACGGTTACTGAAGGAGTCCCTTCAATTGAAACGCTTTCATCAGCTATTTTTTGCTGGGCAGATCACAGGTGTAGAAGGGTATATGGAGTCTGCAGCAATGGGACTGGTATCAGGTATCAATGCCTGCCGATACGGGAGTGGAATACCCACAATCGTCCCTCCTCCTACGACAGCCATAGGCGCTTTGATCCATTACATCACCCATTCTCTTACCATCCCCTTTCAGCCTATGAACATAAACTTTGGCCTGTTCCCTCCTTTACAATGGAAAGGCAAGGGCAGGGGTAAACGACTCCTTCTTGCCAAAAGGGCATTGAGGGAATTAGAGGAGTGGAAGAGCAATTGTGAGATATAGGGAGAGGGACGGATGTTGGGTCAAGGCGGTAAAACAATCGGAAGCCGAAGCTGTTTCAGATGTGGTAAAGAACATCAGCCTGGAGGACTATTTTATATTGTCCATATCAAGATTTTTTCTGGTTTTGATGGAATCCTTATGGAACCAACAGGAGATATCGACCAACAGCTGAATCAGTTGCTTGAACAAACCCAGCATTTAGATCCCAAGGAGTTGGAAAAAGATGTCTACGAGGAGATCACGCTGATTGTTTGTAAAAGTTGTCGAGACCGGCTTGTCGATGAGATTCAGCACCCCTGGGAGGGCCCTTTTCAAATCAAAAAAGACCCAGATCAAATCATCCATTGATATCTAATTAGATCATATCTTCGATCGGTCTTAATAAGAGTTCTCTGAAAAAATCCTTACCTGTCACCCTTCTGAACCGGGTCCTGAACTGGATTCAGGATCTAACGATTTCAGGGTCTCTTCTTTTTAGATTCTGAACCAAGCCTGTCCTGGCGACAGGCCAGGGTTCAGAATGACACTTTCGGGGTTCAACATGACATTTTGGGCCATTCAGCGTTTTTTTGGGCTGTTCAATAAGAGAACCCTGAAAAACTACTACAAGCTCTCTCGATTACACAGATTTCAAAAGATGATTACGCAGATTTCCAAAATTTTTCAATGTGTTTCGTATCTGTGTAATCGGTTCCTAATCGGTGTAATCAGAGATTTCGAGACTTTTTCAGAAATCTCAATAAAATTCCTTGACAAAAAATAAAATATTTGCTTATATATTTCAACTGAATCAATTGAAGTAAAAGAATGAATAAGAAGGTTCTCTCTTTAAAAAAACTAACCAACGGCCTTTTAAAGAACGGGGCGAGGGAGATGACGGGTCGGTCTCGGGGCGTCCGGGCCCGGGAGGCCATCGAAAAGATTTTGGGAGAGGAGAAAGAGGCGCTCCGTGTCATCCTCGATTTTTCAGGAATTGGGTCGATCGATTTTTCATGGGCCGATGAAGTGGTGGCGAAAATCGTATCCCGACTATGGGGCGGTGAATATGGGGAGAAGTTTCTTGTCCTGAAAGGACTTAATTCTTCCCAGGCTGAAAACCTCCATGTGGCCTTAGAAAGAAAGCGTTTAGCGGTCTTGTCCACTGGATCGGGGAGCTGGCGGGTCATCGGCTCTCTGAACAATTATTTGGCCCACACCCTGAAACAGGTGATGAAGAGAAGATACCTGACCTTGAGGCAATTATCAGAAGAAGAGAGGATCGGGATGAACACGAGCGGCACAAGGCTTCTCAACCTTTATAAGAAACGACTTGTGGCGAGAGAGGAAAGGCCGATGGTAGGAAAGGACGATCCTCATCGAGGAAGACAGTTCGTGTACCAATCCCTGCTCTCATAGGAGGGCGGCATGGCAGAGCTTCGAAGAGAGCCGATCACAAGAATGTGGGTGGTGACCACCACCGATCATCCGAAAGGGCCATCGGATTACCTTCCTTTTAAGCCCCCTTACCGGCCTCAAGAGCCAGAAGGACAGTGCCCTTTTTGCCCGGGCAATGAAGGGCTGACACCCAAGGAAACCTTTTCGCTAAGTTCTAAGGGAAAGGGATGGTCTGTCCGTGTGGTCCCCAATAAGTTTCCCTTCTTCCATATCGAGGGGGAATTCGACCGGAGACCGGAAGGCATGTACGACGTGATGGAGGCGATCGGTGCCCATGAGATCGTTGTGGAGGCGCCCGAACATCATCAGAATCTTGCGACCATGGAGCCTGATCAGATTGAGAAGATCCTCATTGCTTATCGGGAAAGGCTTATCGACTTGGAGAAGGATCGAAGATTTCAACAGTTTCTCATTTTGAAGAATTATCCGGGAGTATTCAATCGCCATCCCCATTCCCATCTCATGGCCGGGCCGGTCATCCCGAGGAGGATCGACGAAGAGATCTGGGGGACATTGGATTACTATCAACGCAAGGAACGTTGTATTTTCTGCGATATCATCAAAGAGGAGATATCTGTGAAGAAGAGGGTGATTCTGGAGACAGTCCATTTTTTAATCTTCTCCCCATTTGCCTCACGTTTCCCCTTTGAGACCTGGATCATTCCAAAGATCCATTCCCCCGATTTTCATCACATCACCGAAGAGGAGATAGGGGATCTTTCTGTTGGGATCCAATCGCTGTTCACTTGCTTTTATAAATTGCTTTCTGATCCACCCTATAGTCTTGCCTTCCATACTTCACCGGTCCAGAATCGATTCCATCGACCAGAGTACCATTGGCATATTGAGACTCGACTTCGGATTGGGTTGAGAGAGGGTTTCGAATGGGGGACTGGTTTCTTCGTGAACCCCACTCCTCCTGAAGATGCAGCCGCTTTTTTAAGAGGGGTGGGATAAGTAGTTCGTTGTAGGGGCGATTCATGAATCGCCCCTACGGAGTTAGGAGTTGAGAGTTTAAAATAATGAATTTAGAATTGAAGAGATTGAATCGGATCAAATGGCGATCCTCGGAGGGCAAAAGGAGAAAAAGGAAGTGGGTCCTCCTTTGGGGGTCTATTCTCATAGGGGGATTCCTTCTCATTTACTTTTTTGTCCTCCCATCCAAATCCCTCTCGCCTCCAACTCTTCCAACCGAGTCAATTCTTCCCATACCCAAAGAGCCCCAACTTCAGGTCATTGAAGGGGATGTGAAAGAAAAGTCCACCCTCTTTAAGTCATTGAGTGAGAAGAATGTTCCCCTTCGGTGGATTGACCTGGTCATTTCGAAGTTGAAAACCTATGTGAATTTTAAAAAGATCAAAGGAGGCACTTACCGTCTCTTCACAGATGCGAAGGGGGAATTGGTGAAATTCATTTACGAAGCAGGCCCTACTGAGATTTATGAGGTGGAAAAGGACCCCCAAGGATATACTGCTCAGAGGAAAAAGGTTTCACTGGAAACTCACCTTGTGAAGGTGGTAGGGGAGATTCGCTCCTCTCTCTTTGAGGCGATGGATGGCGTCGGAGAAAAGGACCCACTGACCATGGTCTTTGCTGAAATCCTTGCCTGGGAGATCGACTTTTATAAGGATGTCAGGGAAGGGGATAGGTTCAAAGTGGTCGTGGAGAAGATCTACAAAGGAGACCAGTTCATCCAATACGGGGCGATCCATGCCGTGGAGTATCAAAGAGGACTGAAAGTCATCCGGGGGATCAGGTATAAGGGTGATTATTATAATGATAAGGGGATTTCTTTAAAGAGGGCATTCTTGAAGGTCCCGCTACGGTTTAACCGAATCAGTTCGAAATTCAGTCTGGCGAGGCGACACCCCATCCTCGGAGGGGTTTTACCCCATTTTGGCGTTGATTATGCGGCTCCCCCCGGGACGGCGGTGTGGGCAGTGGGAGACGGAACGGTTATTTCATGCGGTTGGAACGGAGGGTTTGGGAAACAAGTGATCCTTCGACATATGAATGGATATACCACCTATTACGGCCACCTTTCTGGCTATGGTCCAGGGATAAGGAATAATAAAGTGGTGAAACAGAAACAGATCATTGGATTTGTGGGTTCAACCGGTCTCTCCACGGGGCCTCATTTAGATTATCGAATAGCAAAAGATGGCCGGTTCAGAAACCCATTGAAAGAAACTTTTCCAACAGGCCTCCCTATTGGGAAAAAAGAGATGGAGACTTTCCAAAAGAGGAAAGATGAAATGATCGTGTGGCTTCAAGGGGAGGCACCTTACCAAAAAAGAATAGAGGAGACAGGAAGAATTCCATAGAGGATATAGAACGAGGGAGAGATGGATCAGAAAAAGAAGATTCTCATCGTGGACGATGAACGGGATATTGTCAAAGCATTGATGATTCGGCTTCAAGCCAATGGATATGAGGTGGTCACTGCCTTTGATGGGGCCCAGGGCGTTTTTATGGCTTACAAGGAGAAACCGGACCTGATCATCCTCGATATCCGGATGCCTGCTGGGGATGGATTCAGTGTTGCAGAGAGATTGAAGAGTTCCATGCACACCTTTACCATTCCCGTTATCTTCCTGACAGGGAGCCCTGAAAAGAATGCAGAAGAAAAGGCGATGGCGCTGGGAGCCCGTTTTTATATTAAGAAGCCTTACGACCCTGAGGAGTTATTGGATGCGGTGAAGAGAGCAATTAAGTCAGATCCTTCTGATCCATAAAGCTTGATAGGTATGATGAGACCTCCGCCCTTTGGTGAGTGATGATCAAAGAGGATTTTGTTATTCAAGCGACGGTTCGACGACTCTTGGTTCGCAGTAACATTGATTATTCAGATCTCACCTATGGTACTGTGAGAGGAGTGGTTTACTTTCGGGGTCTTTTTAAGTTAGGGCGCATCTATATTTATGGAGGGGATGAAAAGATTCTGTATCTGAAGAGTGAGGACTATATCAGAAAGACCCTCTATTCTCTGGAAAAGAAGGTGAGGAGTATCCCCGGAGTACGCGATGTCATCTTTCAATTCCTCAACTGGAAAAAAGAGGGAGGGCAATGGGTTCCGGTGAGGGAGAAGAGAAGGGTAGCTCTTGAAACTCCAGCTACAGGGATGGAAAAGAAACCAGAAGGGAAATGGATACTGGTAGAAAAAGATGGAGAATGGGTGGTGGAAAAAGAAGAGAAAGGGGAAGGGGAGGATTGAAAGGGCAACAGGTCTATCACCAAATTTTAAATGAAATCAAGCGGGAAATTCAAATTCATCCTGAATATGCAGACCTACACAATCAGTTAGGCCTCCTCTTGATAGTGGAGAAGGAGTTGGAGAGGGCAGAAGGTGAATTCTTGGAGGCCATTCGCCTAAATCCAAAGTATAGAGATGCCGTCCTCAATTTGGGCTATCTGTATATCGAGATGAGACGATGGAAGGAGGCAGAAAAGATTTTTCTCTCTGAGGCGAGGAGACATCCGGAGGATGGTTTCCTTCATCATGTTTTAGGGATATTTTATCTCCAGACCGGAAGACGGAAGGAGGCCGCCACTCAAATCCGAAAGGCCATCCAGTTTCATCCCGCCTATCGAGACTATTATCAGAAGAAAGGGATCTGGAAGAGAGGGGCGATTCATATTGGCCAGAAGGCAGAAAAGGTCTTTGAAAAAATTCGTTTGAATCATCACTATGCTCAATTTCATAATTTTATCGGTCTTTACCTTGCTAAGGAAGGGAAATTCATTCAGGCTGTCCGGGAACTGAAAAAGGCGGCGAGACTGATACCCGATGAATTTTTATTTCATTCAAATCTCGGTACTGTCTATTATCACCAGGGGGCCTATCGCAAAGCCATCCAGGAATATAAGAAAGCTGTAAAGATCGATCCCCTCTACGGAATGGGATATGCCAACCTCAGTTATATCTACGGTTTAATGCGCCGGACCCGAGAGGCTCTTCGATATATGGAGAAGGCGGTTCAGATAAGTCCGCTGTATGCAGATCTTCATTATAATCTGGCACTTCTTTACAGCGATCGGAAGCGTTACGGTGAGGCAGCCACCGAATTGAAGAAGGCCCTTCGTATCAACCCCAACTATCTTTTTGCAAGGATTAATCTGGGTGTTCTTTATGAGGATCAGAAAAAATGGAAGGAGGCAAAGAGGGAATATCGAAAGATCCTTCAGATCACACCAGAAGATGAACATGTCCGAAGACGTCTGGAAAGAATCTCTTGACGGAAAGAGGAGATATCCTTCCTCCTATGGAAAAAATATCTGAAGTCCAATCGATGTTAGTCATTCACCAGGGAGCTTTGGGTGATTTCATTCTCGCTTTGCCTATGCTCGAAACCCTTCGGAGGGCTTTTCCTCATGCCAAATCTTTCATCATGGGATACCCGAGGATTCTCGAATTAGTGGAGGATCGATTCTATTCTGAAAAGATTTTCTCCATCGATCAGAAGGGGATGGCCACTTTCTTTGTTCGAGAGGGGACATTGGATCTGAACCTTTCTCAGTTCTTCCGAACATTTGATCTTATTGTTGTCTTCGGGAAAGATGGAGAGGGGACGATCGACGGGAATCTGAAAAGGGTCTGTCAGGGGCGTATCCTTCACATCAATTCTTTCCCGACCTGGGATGAAAGAGTCCATTTAACTGACCATCTTCTCAGACAACTTTATCGATATGGATTCCCTTCCTCAGAGTTGAATCCCAAGCTCTATTTAAAGGATTTGGATCGGGATTGGGCTAACGATTTCTGGAAAAGCAAGGGATTGACCCCGGGGGGGAGATCAGAGGTGATCATCCTCCATCCTGGAAGCGGAAGCAAGAAAAAGGTTTGGCCTTTAGATCAATTTCTAAACCTCACTCGTTATCTTCAGGATCGTCTCAGTTCAAAAGTCCTCATTGTGCTCGGTCCTGCTGAGGGATCAGAGGTTCAGGGGGCCTTTGAAAGAATAGGGCCTAACACACCCATTCTGGCAAAGGGGCTCTCCCTCCTTCGATTGGCTTCAGTGATGGAAGGGTGCCGTTTCTTCATCGGAAATGATTCCGGTATCTCTCATATGGCCGCTGCATTGGGACTTCCCACAGTCGCTATCTTTGGACCGACGGACCCAAGGGTTTGGTCTCCGAGGGGAGAGAAGGTGGTCGTGGTTCGAAAGGAAATCCCATGTTCTCCCTGTCCTCAGGAACGATTCTTCCAATGCAAAAATTTTGAATGCCTGAAAGGGATTGAGATAAGCGAGGTTTTAAGAGGGTTGGAAAGAATGGGACTTGAACTTAAATCTTAAGAAGGGAGGTCAAAGATGGAAGAAAAGAGAGTCGGCGAAGTGATCAAATATTTTGGGAAGATCAGTGTTGTAGCCATCCGGCTATCAGAGGGTTCGTTGAAGGTCGGAGATAAAATCCACATCGTCGGGCATACAACAGATATCACTCAAACCGTGGATTCCATGCAGATTGAAAACAAAGATGTTCAGGAAGCAGGGCCTGGTGCGGATATTGGCATCAAAGTGGAGGGCCGGGCGAGGGAGCACGACGTCGTTTATAAGGTCGTGGAGTGAGTGGGTAATAATAAGACGAAAACCCAATGGGGAATAGAGTGTTCCACTTGTGGAAGAGTAGTGAGCCCCCTTTCTCAAACCCTTCCAGTCTGTCTGGATTGCCTTCGGTCTGGAAGGAAGACCATTCAATCTTTCATTGAAGAGGCTCATCATCGCTCCCGTAAATCGTTCCGATTGGTCAGCATGCCTCCTCGAAATGAATCTGGCATCCTCTGCCAGGTCTGTATCAATCAATGTCAGATTTCAGAAGGAGGGTGGGGCTATTGTGGTCTGAGGACTCAAAAGGAAGGAGTCCTTCAAGGGGTTTCACCAGAGGAGGGGAATGTAAGTTGGTATTATGATGGATTGCCAACCAATTGTGTTGCAGATTGGGTCTGTCCGGGTGGGACAGGTTCAGGATACCCACAATTCGCTAATACTCCTGGTCCAGAATATGGGTTTAAAAACCTTGCAGTTTTTTATCACGGATGTTCCTTTGACTGTCTCTTCTGCCAGAACTGGACACATCGCGAACGGGTTTGGGATAGAAAAAGGATCAGCCCGGAAGAACTGGCCCAAGCCATCGATGATCAGACCAGTTGCATCTGCTACTTTGGAGGTGACCCCACTCCTCAACTCCCCCATTCCGTCAGAGTTTCCAAGAAGGCATTGGAGAAAAGCCCTGGAAGGATCCTTCGGATCTGTTGGGAGACCAATGGTTCGATGAGTCCTTCACTTTTAAAAGAGATAGTGGATCTTTCGTTGACCTCAGGGGGATGTATCAAATTTGACATCAAGGCATGGAACGAATCCCTTCATATTGGTCTCTGTGGTGTCTCTAATGAAAGGACGAAGAAGAATTTTGAATGGGTGGCTCAATGGATTAAAAAAAGGCCTGAGCCGCCTCTTTTGATTGCAAGCACTCTCCTCGTTCCTGGATATATCGATGAAGAGGAGGTTCGAGGAATTTCGAGATGGATCGCCTCCCTTAACCCAGAGATTCCCTATGCCCTGTTAGCTTTTTACCCACAGTTCTTTTTCAAAGACCTTCCTACGACTTCGAGAGGGTTTGCCTTACGTTGCAAGGAGGTGGCTGAGGGAGAAGGTCTTCGAAGGGTGAGGATTGGAAATTTACACCTCCTTTAAGAGGGGAAAGAAGGATTAGGAGGAAAAAGTAAGAAATTGAAAACCGGGGTGGCTCATCTTCCGCTTCATTATGGGAAGGCACCTTCCTGGCTCTTTCAGAGAATGAAGAGCCTTGCGAGGGAGATCACCCTTTTCGTTATTGATGCTTATGGGGTAGAAGAAATGCTTCTCCGGCTTTCAGATCCTTTCTGGTTTCAATCCTTCGGATGTGTGTTGGGCTTTGATTGGCACTCGAGCGGAGTAACGACAACAGTGTGTGGAGCCATGAAGGAGGGAATCAGAGGGATGGAAAAGGAAATCGGGCTTTATATTGCGGGTGGAAAGGGACGGGCTTCAAGAAAGACTCCACTGGAGATTGAGGAAATTTGTGATCAAAGGTCTATCGACGGAACCCCTCTCATCTATGCAAGCCGAATATCTGCGAAGGTCGATAGCGCTGCTGTTCAGGATGGATATCAAATTTATCACCATTGTTTCTTTTTCACTGAAAACGGATCCTGGGCGGTGGTTCAGCAAGGGATGAATGAAAGGTCGAGATACGCCCGAAGGTATCACTGGTTGAGCCAAGGTTTAAAAGATTTTGTCTGTGAGCCTCACTGGGCTGTATGTTGTGATCGAAGGAGCGAAGGGCTGAACCTGGTTGCTTTTGAGAGCGAACAGGCGAGAAAGGCCATTGCAGAGCTTTCCCATGAAAGGCCGGAGTTTCTGATCACGGAGGGGAAAAAGGCCATAGAACTTTTTCTTTCTGAAGAACATTTTATTCTTGGTGAGGATATCCGTCTGGAAAGATTAGAGAAGATTTTTAATCAAATCTATGATCGCTCACCTCAAAACTTTGAACAGCTTCTTGGAATTCAAGGAGTTGGAGCCAAGAGCCTTCGAGCCCTCAGCCTGATTTCAGAGTTAATATATGGTGTGAGGCCGAGCTTCAAAGACCCAGCTCGATTCAGCTTTGCCCACGGAGGGAAAGATGGCCATCCTTACCCTGTGGATCGAAAGGCCTATGATCAAACGATTGAAGTATTGAAATCGGCCGTTGACAAGGCTCGTTTGGGTGATCGAGAAAAGATCGAAGCCATCCATCGCCTAAGACATTTTACTGAGATTGCGGATTGCAGATTGCAGATTAAAAAATCTAAAATCTGAAATCTTCAATCTGAAATTGGAAAACGATGAGGTTCATTGCCGATTTTCATATCCATTCCAAATTCAGCCGGGCCACAAGCCGAGATATGGAGGTCGAAACTCTCGCTCGATGGGCAAAGAAAAAGGGAATCGCCCTTCTTGGAACGGGAGACTTCACCCATCCGACCTATTTTGCCGAGTTGAGATCAAAATTAGAACCCTCTGGCATTGGCCTCTTCAGGTTAAAGAAGGGGGATCAGGGGATTCAATATATTTTAACGACCGAGGTATGCAATATCTACACGCAGAATGAAAAGGTGAGACGGATTCACAATCTCATCTTCGCTCCCAGTTTTGATGTGGTGGAGGTCATTCGTTCTAAACTGGGAAACCTCGGAAAGCTCTCCTCAGATGGAAGGCCCATCTTCAGTTTTTCAGCAAAAGAACTGGTGAAGATGATTCTCGATATCTCTCCTGATTGTCTGATCATCCCTGCCCATGCTTGGACGCCCTGGTTTTCGATCTTCGGAGCTAACTCGGGTTTCGATTCGATTGCAGAATGTTTCGGGGAGATGTCGCCTCATATCCATGCTGTGGAAACAGGCCTCTCCTCTGATCCTGAGATGAACTGGAGGCTCTCGGCCCTTGATCCGATCACCCTTATCTCCAATTCTGATGCCCATTCACCGAGCCGACTGGGAAGAGAGGCCAATGCCTTCGATTGTGCATTGGATTATAATGAAATCGTGGGGACCATTCGAAATAAAGACCGAAGAAAATTTCTCTTCACTATCGAATTCTTCCCGGAAGAAGGGAAATACCATTACGATGGCCATCGCCAATGTGGGGTGATCTTCTCTCCTTCTCAAACAAAGGCCAACCAGTACCTCTGTCCAAAATGTCATAAGAAACTGACTGTGGGGGTGGTGCACCGCGTTGAAGAACTCTCCGATCGTCCTGAGGGCTTTGTCCCTAAAAATGCTATTCCCTCCATCCATCTCATTCCGTTGGAAGAGATCATTGCGGAGGCACTGGGTGTTCGGGTTGGGACGAAGGCGGTAGAGTCTGAGTATGAAAGATTGATCGAGAGAGGAGGTTCTGAATTTTGGATTCTTCTCGATGCCACTCCTGATGAATTGGCTTCATTTATTCCGCCAAATATATTAGAGGGGATTGTCCGAATGAGACAGGGAAAGGTTTCGATCATTCCGGGCCATGACGGCGTTTACGGGAAAATCACTCTTTTCCCTGATAAAAAGGAAGGAGAAGAATCGAAGGAGCAATTGAAGTTGTTTTAGGGTGGAGGATCGCTTCGCTTAAGGTTGGAGGCTTAATGCATCTGCCTTAAACCTTAAGGCCTCCTGGGGAGGCCGTTCCTCGAACCTCTAACGGATGATATCTATTATGATCAACGTAGGTTGTTGTGGTTTTCCAGTAAAGAGAGACATCTACTATCAAAACTTTCCGGTAGTGGAAGTTCAGCAGACTTTTTACCAACTTCCTCAAATCGTCACTGGGAGACGATGGAAGGAAGAGGCTCCTCCGGATTTTGAATTTACGATGAAGGCTTGGCAGCTCATCACCCATGAACCCTCCAGCCCTACATACCGAAGGCTACGAACCGTTATTCCAGAAGAGAAGAAGAAAGATTATGGTTTTTTTAAGGGGACAGAGGAAGTTGATGAAGCCTGGTTGAGAACGGCTGATTTTGCCAGAGTCTTAGATGTAAAGAAGATCGTGTTTCAATCTCCTGCCAGCTTTTATCCTTCGAACGAACATATTAAAAATCTCAGGCAATTCTTCAAAAAAATAGAGAAACAGTCCTTCACTTTTGTCTGGGAGCCAAAGGAGAAATGGGAAAGGAAAGAGGTGGAGAGGCTTTGCAAGGAGTTAAATATCATCCCCTGCCTTGATCCCTTCGATGGCCCCCTAATCAGAGCAAGCGTTCTTTATGTCCGGCTGCATGGGAAAACAGGCTATCGTTATCATTATTCTGAGGAGGACCTGATCGAATTACAAGAGAAGGCGAGACCTTATCCTCAGTCTTATCTGATGTTTAACAATTTGAGCATGTATGAGGATGCCCATCGTTTAAAAAAAATTATTGGAGGAAGAAAGCCTCAGCATTAAACATAGAAAACCTATCGCTTCCATTAAGGAGGGACGAAGATGGAAAGAGAGGTAAGGGAGAAGATCATCCGAGTTTGCCAAAGCCTGATTAAGATGTTGGAACTGGCATTCCAGGGGTTTCGGAGAGGAACAGAGGAATCGATCAGGGAGGCGGAGGAGGTCCGAAACGAAGTTCGGCAATATTCTTCTGAGTTGACAGGTTTTCTTATTTCAAGGAGTTCGTCAAGTGAGAAAGGGAGGGAGTGGGCAAAACCTTTTCTCTCGATGGCCTCCAGTTTTGATCGGATGACTTTCAACATCGAAGGGATCTTGGATCGGTTGAAGATCAAAGCTCAGAATCATATCCTTTTCAGTGATCGGGGTGTCAAGGAGATCAATGATGTCTTCCAGGAGGCGATGAAACTTTTAGAAAACCTTCCAGATCTGATTTCAACCCAAAATAAATTGCTTGCCCAACGCATCGGAGAGGAGGGAAGGTCAGTATTCAAAATTGCCAATGGATATTCGGTAGAGCATGAGGAAAGATTGATCCAGGGGATATGCATGCCCAAATCCTCTCCAATTTATTTAGGCATTCTCGAAGGTCTGAAAGGAGTCATTGGGCATACCTTGGAGGTGAGCGGAAAGATTGTCTCCCTTATATCCAAATCCTGAGGAAGGGAATGTCATCTATACTTTGGGGACAGGCATTCGATCCTTTGAAGAATTTTTAGCCCTCTTTACCGAACACAACATTGAAGTTGGAGTTGATGTTCGGAGTTTCCCCACCAGCCGTTTCCCCCATTTTAAGAGAGAGTCCCTTCAGAGAAACCTTGAGTCTTGTGCAGTCCTTTATCACTATTTAGGAAAAGAGTTGGGCGGTTTTCGAAAAGGGGGCTATCTTGCCTATATGGAGACCGAGTCCTTTCAAAAAGGGCTGGAAAGATTAAAGGAAATAGGAAGGGAAAGGAGAACCGCCTTCTTCTGTTCTGAAAGATTTCCATGGAAATGTCATCGGCGGTGGATTGCAGGGAAGTTGATCCAAGAGGGATGGAAGGTTGTGCATATTATAGAGAAAGGGAGGGTATGGATTCCCAAGGAGAGGGATCAGGGTTTAATGGCGATTGGGCATTAAAGTATGTGGAAAAGATCGCTTTTCCCAGAAGAACTGGAACCCAGGGTGAGCAGAAAGCGGCTCAGACGATCGTCCGTATCCTGAGGGAGTTGGGATACGAAACG
>Ga0315279_10006379_pt1 | contig 14899 bp, 13 predicted proteins | sample YL17G06_20_MG_FD_203694 | JGI IMG/M metagenome (GOLD analysis project Ga0315279, IMG submission 203694) | Sediment microbial communities from Yellowstone Lake, YNP, Wyoming, USA - YL17G06_20 | ecosystem: Environmental > Aquatic > Freshwater > Lake > Sediment | place: USA: Wyoming | collected... | reverse complement strand
TGGTTCACACTTGCGGTCCCGCCCGGCTCCGACCTGCAGGCGCACGCAGCGGTGCTGCTCAAGACCAGCGGCGCGGAGAGCATCCGGCTGCTGCCTGCGCTGCGCGTATTCAAGATCGGCGTGAAACTGGACATGACCGGCGGCGAAGAAGCTCCCCGCGCCGCGAGTACCACGGGCGTCTCGCCCGTGGAGACCTCTCCCCAAGTGGCAAAGGAGCGCCAGCCGCTGACGGAACAGGACAAGCGCTGTGTCAGGGCGCTCCAGAAGGACATGCCGCTCCTAGCGGAACCGTTTGCGTCCATAGCGGCGGATGCCGGCGTGACAGGCGGGGCGCTTTTCGACTGGTGCCGGGAGAGCATGCGCGACAGCCGCCTGCGGCGCATCGCCGGCGTCTTGCGCCACCGCCTGGCAGGCTTTCACGGCAACGGCATGGGCGCCTGGAATGTGCCGCCCGAGCGCCTCGAGGAACTGGGCAAGTTCTTCGCCGCGCAGGCTGCCGTGACGCACTGTTACCAGCGGCCTCAGTATCCCGACTGGCCCTACAATCTGTTCACGATGGTCCACGCCAGGACTGTGGCCGAGTGCGGTGAGATCATTGCGGCCTTGGCCCGCCAGGCCAAGGTGGACCAGTACGCCGTGCTGTACTCGCACAAGGAGTATAAGAAGACGCGGTTGCGTTATTTCACGGGGGACGTGAATGCCTGGGAACAGAGCCACGGGGTGAAGAGCGGTAGTGGCGCTTAGAGGTCGCAGCCACGTTGACCGGCCGAACGGCCTTAAATTAAGAAAAAAATGTTTTGAATTTTTCAAAAAGTTCTTGCAAATAAGAACAACCTTGTTGTACTTATCTTATGGCGGGAAAATACACATCAGGTGAGGCACGGATGATTGTGCAGGTGTCTCAGCGATGTTTGGATTACTGGGATGAGCGAGGAATTGTTTCGCCCAGGGGGAAACCTGCTGATGGCAAAGGATCCGAACGCCTGTACAGATACGAGGACCTGCTCAGACTCCTTGTTGTGAAAAAACTCCGGGCATGCGGCCTGAGTTTACAGAAGATTCAGAAGGCAGTTAGGAAGCTGAAAGAACGGCATCCTGACAAGGATCCACTTCTTCAGCACCTGTTCTTGTCAGACGGGAAGGATCTGCATAGACTGACGCACGATCCAGAAACAGTGGAAGACGTCCTCGCGGATGGGCAGCTCGTCTTCAGCGTTGTGGTCCGGAAGGTTGAGCAGGAGCTTGAAAAGCGAATCTGCATGAAGCAGAATTGCTTTAGGAGAAGAGGTCAGCGTCTCGCTGCCGCCGGCTAAAAGGAGGTCCACACCATGGCAACGGTAGAAGCTCAAGCGCCAGCCAGGGTTGGCACGGTTGATCTTGTCCTTTGCATCATCGCAGCGGCGACCCTGGAACTCCGTAAAAAGGGCTCGGAGACGCCGAACATCCCGCTCCGCACGCTCTGCAACAAGCTGCACCAGCTTCAGGCGGAACCAGTCTATGAAGGTGCTCTGGAGTACCTAGACTTCGACAGAATTGGAGACAATTGGGTCTCAAAGGGCCTGAGCGACATCCTCTTTCAAGGTGGAACCTGGGGACTTCATCAGGTCCCGAATCCATCCCTGCCGACAATCTCTCTGGAGGAATCGCGCGCTAAGCGGCGCATGCAAGCCCTTGAGGAAGACTACGGCAGGGCGGCGCGGCAACGTGTTGAGGAGATGGCTTCAGAGCTCGTCGCAGGTATCAGCGCCGCGTAGACGGATAGTCCGGGAACCGCACAAAGATGGATGTACTTGAGTCAGATCAATGGAATGAACAACTAAATTCCTTCCTGGCGTCCGCTGAAATCCCGTTAAAATACACCAATGCCGGGAAACAGAGCGAGGGCGGGGAAATCCTCACAATCAAGGAGGAGCGCAACGCCCGTTACTTCACGGCGCAGAAGTTCCCCGTGCTGCTGGTTATCTTGAGGTGCGCCCTTGGCGGGACCAGGGGTTGGGTCAGGGTTTGCAGAACCTGGCGATAGAAGGACGCGACAGATGCCAGGGATGCCTGATTTCCAATACGACGTCTTTCTAAGTTACAGTTCGGCGGACAAGCCGCGGGTGAGGCGGCTCGCGCAACGGCTATCAGAGGCGGCGGGGCTGCACGTCTGGTTCGATGAATGGGTCATACAGCCGGGCGACGATATCTTTCTGGCCGTCGAACGCGGGCTGCAGGCGTCGCGCACGCTAGTGCTTTGCCTATCTCCGAAGGCGCTGGGATCGGACTGGGTCACGTTGGAACGCAGCGCCGCACTTTTTCGCGATCCGGCCAACACCCGACGGAGGTTCATCCCGATCCTGCTGACCGACTGCAACCTCCCGGACACCCTCCGGCGTTACAAATATGTGGATTACCGGGACGAGAGTGAGGTCAGCTTCGAACAACTCCTGCGAAGCTGTTCGCCGCAAGAGGAGCAACGAATTTCATCGGTGGAGACCGCAAAGTCGCTCAATTCTGTACCCTCGGTCGAGTGTATAACCGGGAGCCCGCAATTTGACAGCCAATCCACTACAAGTTTGACCTCGGCGTTGTCCGATTCCAGTCGTGGGCTGACGAGATTGGAAACCAAAATACAAGCGAACCGTTACGTACTTGAGGACTTAGTCCGCCCTGTCGTCAAACGATTAGTACCGGATGTCCCCAGATGGTGCTTTGGCGGGGTGCGCAGAAAAATTGTGCGCGATGCCGTGTGGGGGATGATTGATCTCGAACCTCACGAAGTGCTAATTCTGAACACGCCCCTTTTTCAGCGACTACGGGGTATCTCGCAGACAGGCTTCACATACTTCGTATACCCGTGTGCTGTCCATTCGCGATTCGAACACTCACTTGGAGCCTTGTGCCTGTCCGGACGAGTGATAGACGCTCTGATGAAGCGGCATGGCCAGGCAATATGCACACGCGCTCAACAACTCACAGTCCGGCTTGCGGCGCTCTTACACGACATTTCGCACTGCGTTTTCAGCCACGTGTCAGAACCGGTATATGGTCAGGACAGACGCGTGAAAGCGGCTCGAGAAAAACTTAGAGCGCTGTTTCCCTTGGAACGGCGCAAGAAACTCATCGGTGCTGCCGAGGTCATCACTTACGCAATACTGACATCGAAGCGCTTCAGACGATTCTTTGAGCAGGTACGGAAGGCCGTGGGCGAACACGTGCTCCCCAAAGATGTGGACCTTGCAGATGTTGCTCGCCTAATTGTCGGTTTGCCGCCCAAGGACGCGCCAAATCATTTGTTCCTTGTGCAGATCATCAACGGGCCCTTCGACATTGATAAACTCGATTACCAAGCGCGCGACGGCTATTTCACAGGCATCAGGATACCGGTGGACATCGAGCGATTGCTGGCGAGTATGTGCGTTTTCCCTGTCAACAACGAACTGAATCTGGCGATTGATCACCGGGGAATTGCCCCGATTGAGCAACTGCTGTTCAACCGGATGATGCTCTATGATTCTGTTTACCATCATCACAAGAACAGGGCGGCTGTTCAACTGTTCAAGACTGCTGTCAATTCGCCCGAGAAGCTTCCTTTGGAATGGCTCCTCAGACACGATGAATACGACTTTTATGGGTGTAAACGAACGCCAAGCAAGCTCAAGCCCCTGATCGAACGACTCCGCAAGCGGGATCTGCCCTTCCGTGCGGTGGTCATTCATCCAACTACGATCAACCGCGAAAATACCGTCAACCGCCACTCAAACACCGTCAACCCCTTGCCGGAAAATGAGGTATGGGGGCGGATCATGAGCATGAACTTCTCGGCCGACCCGAAAGATAAAGAGATGACATCCAGGTGGGTCGCCGAGGTAAAGAGTGCAATAAATGAGGAGCTAGAGGGAAAGGTTAAGTTTTACGTGGATTTCCCGGATCCGCCGGGTTTTATCGAGTTGCAGCAGGGCACGTACGTCTGGTACTCTGATGACAATTACGTGCCGATGGAGCACGTATTCCCAATAACCTCGGCCCTGAACTCGTACGCCCAGCAGTGCAAGTATCGAACCTACGTTTTTGCCGACAGAGAAATGCGGGAAAAGGTGGCTGCTGCGGCGTACAAGGTATTGAAGAAGAAGGGCGTACAGCTAAACCAAGAAGCTTTCCGGCTCGCCCAACTCGATCCGCAGGTGATTGCCCGATTGGCAGGGGAGGCCATTCCCCCAAGGCTGTCTCCGTAGCCTAGTACAACCGGTGGCAAAGCACTGGGGATTGACGCACTCCTGCAACGCGGTCGATGGCCGGGTACGGCGGAAACGCGTGGACCGCGGCCTGAAGCGGTCAATCCACGGCACGCCTGTGCCCGCTTATACTTTCGCCCGCCGCCGCATTGGTGAGCTCGTGCCGAAGAGCAGTTCTTTGCGCTGGGCCCGGCGCGCGGCCACTAGCTTGCGGCGCTTCTTATCGCTGGGCTTCTCGAAATGCTGATTCTGCCGCAACTGCTTGGTCAGGCCTTCCTTTTCACACGCTTTCTTGAAGCGGCGCAATACCTTCTCCAACGTCTCCCCGGCCCTGCTCTCAACTCTTACCACGCGACCCCCCAAAAACGGGCTTCGGTTTCGGATTCTGGATTTCGGCTCGGCAACCGCCAGCCACAAGCTACGGGTACGCCCAAACCAGTACCAAAATCCTGCCAGAACTTGGCACATCAACGGGCGGTTGAATTACACTGCCCTTCCAGCTAGGAAACTCTATCATGGCCTGGTTCGATGTCAACGGCAGGCTGAATGACGAGTTTCAGGTTTCAAGTTTCAGGTTTCAAGTTTTGTGCGTGGGCGGGTCAACCTGAAACCTGAAAGCTGAAACTTGAAACTTGAAACCAAAGAGGAGGCGACGGCTATGGGATCTGAGAACTCCTGGGCGAAAGTTCGCATTGCATCGCGCTCAGCGCCCAAGCTGACTGGCGCGAAGCAATGCCTGGTGCTGCTGGCCGTGTCTGCAGCGTCTTTCGCGGCTGCCGCGGAAGTGGCGCGTGGCGAAATCATCTTCCAGACCGCCTTCGAAGGCCCGGACGTGCTGAAAGTCTGGCAAGGCGTGGACGCCCAGAAGACGCGGCTTGTTCCCGGCCGCGAGAACTCGCAAGCCCTGTTGATCGAATCCCCCGCCGGCGCGACCGGCGTGGCGATCCAAATCCCGTTGCCTTTGGAGAAAATGCGCGGCGTGCGCCTGCGCTGCTCTTGCCAGATCAAGGCTGAGAACGTGGCGAAGCCGCCGAACGCCTGGAACGGCGTGAAGTTCATGCTGCACACGGTTGCGCCGGGCGGGCACCAATGGCAGCAGCAGAACAGCGTTTACGGGACGTTCGACTGGAAACCTGTCATCTTCATGCCTTGGGTTCCGCAGGATGCCACTGCGGCCTGGCTGGTCCTGGGGCTGGAGCAGACCACGGGCAAGGCGTGGTTTGATGACATCAGCATCACGGTTGCCGCGCTCCCGCGCCCGCGGCCGGTTCAGCCACAGCCCGGCCCGGCTTACACGGGACACAAGCTGGCGCGTTTGCGTGGCGCAATGATCAACCCCAAGCTGACGGCGGATGACTTTCGAGTGCTGGGCGGCGAGTGGAAAGCCAACCACGTCCGCTGGCAGTTGTGCTGGAACGGCTTCCCTCAGAGCCCCGCCGACAAAGGCGACCTGGACGCTTACGACAAGTGGCTGGAGGGCGCACTGAAGCACCTGGACGAACTGCTGCCCGTGTGCAAGGAAGCTGGCATCCTGGTGCTCGTGGACCTGCACACGCCTCCGGGCGGGAGGAATGAAGCGAACGATTGCCGGATTTTCCTTGAGAAGCGTTTCCAGGACAAATTCCTGGAAGTCTGGGACAAAATCGCCCGGCGCTACAAAGGGAACCAGGTTGTCTGGGGCTACGACTTGGTGAACGAGCCCGTCGAGGGCGGTGTCGGCGACGGCCTGCTGGATTGGCAGGGCTTGGCTGAGAAAACCGCCAAGCTAGTCCGCGAGATTGACCCTGACCACGCCATCATCGTTGAGCCGGCGCCTTGGGGCGGGCCGGAGAGCCTGGAGCACTTCGCGCCACTCAGCGTCCCCGGCGTGGTTTACAGCGTCCACATGTACACGCCGTTTCACTTCACACACCAAGGCGTGTTCAATAACCCGGTTGGCATTGAATACCCCGGCAAGATTGACGGCAAGATGTGGGACAAGGAGCAACTGGCCGTAGCACTGAAGCCCGCGGCTGATTTCCAGCGCGATTACGGTGTTCACATGTACATCGGCGAATTCAGCGCCATTCGTTGGGCGCCGAACGACAGTGCATGCACGTACTTGCGCGACGTGATTGATATTATGGAAGAGCAGGGCTGGGACTGGGCGTATCACGCGTTCCGCGAGTGGGATGGTTGGAGCGTGGAGCACGGGGCCGACCCCAAGGATCATGCGCGCGCCAAGACCCCAACCAGCCGGCAGCAGTTGCTGCAGTCATGGTTCGCGAAGAACCAGAAGTGAAAGAATGAGACTCAGAGAACACGGCATCACCCTCCGCGGAACCAGAGTCACGCTACGGCCCATGACCGAGAGCGATTGGGACGTCCTGGCACGTTGGAATAACGACCCGGAGGTCCTGTGGTTCTCAGAAGGTGACGACGTCAAGTCGTATTCCATTGAGGAGGTCCGCCAGATCTACAGAGAGGTGTCGCAGACGGCTTTCTGTTTCATTATCGAGGTTGACGGGCTTCCGATTGGTGAGTGCTGGCTGCAGAAGATGAATATGGACAGAATTCTCTCGAGATATCCTGGCAAGGATTGCCGGAGGATTGATCTGTTGATTGGCGAAAAGAACCTGTGGGGCCGTGGGTATGGAACAGATGCTATCAAGGCCCTGACTCGCTTCGGGTTTGAAGAGGAAGGCGCCGACATGATCTTTGGCTTGGTCGAAGACTATAATCCGAGAAGCCTGCGCGCCTTTGCGAAAGCCGGGTACGTCGAAGACCAGCGGGTGGAAGAGCCGCCGGGGAGAAAAGCCCGGTGGGCGTGCGACCTGGTGCTCGGAAGGGAGGACTTTCACAGGGGAAGAGAAAAACCGCTAAGGAATCTCTCGCCCCAAGTCAGTCCTGGAAGAACCGAGCCACGGGAACGCTGAAGCCCGGCAGGATCGAACCGCCGTCCAGTTCCGCGCCTTCATGGACGACCTCCGGCTGGCCGCCACGGGGAAATCTCCTGACGGTGCGCGTGAACGGATCAGCCACCCATACCATGTCCACGCCGAGGCGGTGATAATCCGCGACTTTCTTGTACATTTCTTCCCATGAATCCTTGAGGCCGAAGACCTCGACAACCAGTTCCGGCGGCACTGTCAGGAAGCCTCCAGGTTCCTGATTGGCGGGCAAGCGTTGGTAGGAGATGTAAATGACATCCGCCCCGCGGCTGCACGGCGGGTCCTTGCTGATGTGAATTCCCAGCTCATTGGTGGCTACCCGCCCCAGCTTGCGGGGGGTCACGAAGCTGTCCAGGATTGTAGCGATGCGCCAGGACGTTCGGCCATGTTTGAAGCCTCCAGGAGACAAGGTTCTCACCTCCCCGTCAATCAATTCGCAAGGCCCCAGCGTTGCCGCCAAGCGCTCAAACTCTTCACAGGTAACCAGACTTTGTACTGGCATGGTCTAATCCCGTTGGCCCGTTACGAGTACTGTACCCTCCTGACTCGTGAATTGCAAGAGGGTCGAATGGCTGAATGCTTCGCTACCCGACAACCCACCGTTCTCCTGCCCATCTTTGAGCAACGTGTGCTCAAAACCGTGCGCTCCGCTCAAAATCCAACAGCCTCCGCACTGTGCTCCTGACCGGATTGCTTTGCCTTTGACATAAGTTCTGGACTGGTGGAAACTTGGAAGAGCGGCTTGCAGCCCTCGTTTTTGGCCTTTACTTTGCCTGAGAGAGGCCACTAAGTCTAATGCTGGGGACTGAGTACGCTGGCGGTTGGGCGTAACGAGAACAAAGGACCAACGGGGATGAAACTGATTGAAGCTATCATCCAGCCTTCCAGACTTGAGGCTGTGAAAGAGGCGCTGAACGAAGTTGAGGTCGTCCGCCTGACGGTGTGCGATGTGCAGGGCTTCGGCCGGCAGAAGGGGCACACGGAGATCTACCGCGGACATGAGTACACCGTGAACCTCCTGCGCAAGGTCAAGCTGGAAATCGCCGTCAACGACGATTTCGTGGAGCCGACCATCCAGGCGATCATTCGCGGCGGCCGCTCCGGCGAAAGCGGCCAGATCGGCGATGGCAAGATTTTCGTTTTGCCGCTGGAAGACTGCATTCGCATCCGTACCGGAGAACGCGGGCCGGAAGCGATCTAGTTGTGAGCTTTTGCAGGCTTGTCTGGCTTGTTTCGTGGGGCCAATGGTTGTGGCGTTGTTGGCCGTGGCCAGGGAGTAGAATCTGGGTTGCGCAGGCGGATGGTGCCACGGCATTCTTGCCGTGCGGATCGCCTGCCCTGTTTTTAAGGAGTTACGGCAGATGCCTAAGACGGCGAAGGATGTCCTCGATCTGGCCAAGGCGAGGGGCGTCAATACGGTTGATTTCCGCTTCATGGATTTCATCGGCACGTGGCAGCATTTCTCCACGCCGCTGAAGGAACTGACGGACGATGTCTTCAAAGACGGTCTGGGCTTTGACGGCTCCTCCATCCGCGGTTGGTCGCACATTCACGAATCCGACATGCTGGTGATCCCGGATCCGCAGACGGCCTTCATTGATCCGTTCTTCAAGGACCCCACGCTGGTCCTTATGTGCACCATCCAGGACCCCATGACGCGCAAGGATTACACTCGCGACCCGCGCAACGTCGCCCTCAAGGCCGAGAAGTACCTGAAGTTCACAGGCATCGGCGACACGGCGTACTTTGGGCCGGAGGCCGAGTTCTTCATCTTTGACTCGATCCGCATGTACGGCAGCGTCAACGAAGCCGGCTATGAGATTGATTCGGAAGAAGGCCACTGGGGCTCCAAGCGCACCTCCGAGTCCAAGCCCAACCTGGGCCACGACATCCGGCCCAAGGAAGGCTACTTCCCTGTCCCGCCCATAGACCAGTTGCAGGACATCCGCAACGAGATGATGCTGACCATGGTGGCCTGCGGCATTGATATCGAGAAGCAGCACCACGAAGTCGCCACGGCGGGCCAGGCCGAGATTGACATGGTCTTCAAGCCGCTGACCATCATGGCCGACCAGTTGACCCTCTATAAGTACATCTGCAAGAACGTGGCGAAGAAGCACAACAAGGTCGTCACCTTCATGCCCAAGCCGCTCTTCGGCGACAATGGCTCAGGCATGCACACCCACCTCTCCATCTGGAAGGAAGGCAAGCCACTGTTCTACGGGAACAAGTACGCCAACCTCTCCGACCTGGGTCTGCACGCCATCGGCGGACTGCTCAAACACGCCCAGTCCCTGGTGGCCATCACCAGCCCGACCACGAACAGCTACAAGCGCCTCACCCCGGGCTACGAAGCGCCCATCAACCTCGCTTACAGCGCCCGCAACCGCTCGGCCTGCTGCCGCATTCCCGTTTACAGCCCGAACCCGAAGGCCAAGCGCGTCGAGTTCCGCTGTCCGGACCCGAGCTGCAATCCGTACCTCTGCTTCGCCGCCATGCTCATGGCCGCCATTGACGGCATCCAGAATAAGATTGACCCCGGCCAGCCGATGGACAAGGACATCTACGATCTGCCTCCGGAAGAACTGGCCAAGGTCGCCAACACGCCAGGCTCCCTCGAAGAAGCGCTCGACTGCCTCGAAAAGGACCACGACTTCCTGCTCAAGGGCGAAGTCTTCACCAAGGACGTGATTGACACCTGGATCAGCTACAAGCGTGAGAAAGAGTGCGACCCCGTCCGCCTGCGCCCGCATCCCCATGAGTTCTACCTGTACTTTGACATGTAACCGTAGCATGGGCCTCCGGCCCATGCGCACGTGCGCGACGCCCGTGTTACGAGAGCAGACTGGCGGCCCGCGGGGGCCGCCAGTTGTTTTTTCGGGTAACCGTTCAGCCGCTCCACAGCAGGGCGAGTCTGGTCCGTGTTGGTCCGTGTTGGTCCGTGTTCGTCCGTGCTTGTCGGCTTCCGCTCCTGAACGGTTACTTTTCGGGCAGAGCTGCCCCGTTTGAGAATACCCATTGTATGAGTAAAAATACTCACTCATTGAATATTTGACTACTGTCGTCCCTTGCGGCACGGTGTTGTTCAGGAGAGAACCCATGAGCGTCCCTGCGAGTCTAGCCAACTTGATCGGCCATTGGGTGGGCACGAACGATCTTTGGCTTTCACCGGAAGAGCCCTGCCGCAAATCGCCTACTGAGGCCGTGGTAGCGCTCGCGGCGCAGGGCAAGTTCGTTACCATCCAATACACTTGGGCTGACGATGGCGCGCCTCAGGATGGCCTGCTCATGCTCGGTTACGAGCGGCAGCTAAAGACCGTGAGAGCCGTCTGGATTGACTCATGGCATATGGGCGACAAGTTCATGCTGTGCCAGGGAACGGATGGTGCCACGGCATCCTTGCCGTGCGGTGCCGAGGGCCGTAGCATGGGCTTCCAGCCCATGAACTGCCACGAACGGGGCATTCTGGTCAAAGGCTCATACTCAGCGCCGCCGGGCCCGGACTGGGGGTGGCAGATAGGAATCGAGCCGGAGCGGGACGGCAAGTTCCGAATCGTGATGCACAACGTCTCGCCCGATGGCAAAGCGGCGCTTGCCGTTGAGGCCACCTATGTGCGCAAGCCCTGATTATTGTAGGTGGCCGCGGCAAGGATGGTGGTTCGTGGCAAGTGGAAAGCCGCGCAATCCGACATCCGAAATCGGAAGTGCTCTGTTGCCGAATTCTAGACTGCGGCCAGTCGCCGCAAGATTCCTTCTGCGGGATCACGCACCTGCTGCGCCTCGAAGAAGGAGAGGGCTTCGCGCGCCACGGTCGCCGCGTCGTTAACGCGGTTCTCAGCCGCGAGGCACTGGGCGCGCTCGGCCTGAATGGCAGCGGCCAAGCCGCGGAGTCCATATTGGTTGGCCCGCGCCAGGGCCGCATCGAGCTGTGACAAAGCCTCCTTATGCTGGCCGCGTTGTCGCAAAACGCTGCCCAGCAGGAAATCCGCGCGGGCCGCGACGTAGGGGTCTGGGTTCTGCCGGGCTTGATTCGCCACCGCTTCCAAGGAATCAAGGGAACAATGCGGTTCCGATTGGGCACGCGCCGTCTCCAAATGCAGTTGCGTCACCGCGATCCCCCGACGGTCGCCCAACTCGCGCATTATTGCCAGCGATTCCTCGAATCCCTTCCGGGCCTTCGCATAGTCGCCCTGCAAGCGGTCCAACTCCGCTATACTGTGTAGCGTCACCGCGATCCCTTGGCGGTCGCCTAACCCGCGGTCTGTTGCCAGCGATTCCTCGAATCCCCTGCGAGCCTTAAGGTAATCGCCCTGCAAGAGGTCCAACTCCGCTATACTGTATAGCATCACCGAGATCCCTTTTCGGTCGCCCAACTCGCGTGCGATTGCCAGGGGTCCCTCAAATCCCTTGCGCGCCTTCTCGTAATCGCCCTGCAAGCGGTCCAGATCCGCGAGCTCGTGTAGCGTCACCGCGATCTCCCGGTCGTTGCCCGATTCGCGCGCGATTGGTAACGATTCCTCGAATCCCTTCCGGGCCTTGGCGTAGTCCCCCTGCAAGCGGTCCAACTTTGCCATATTGTGCAGCGCCACCGAGATCCCTCGCAGGTCGCCCAACTCGCGCTTTATTGCCAGTGATTCCTCGTATCCCTTCCGGGCCTTGCCGTAATCGCCCTGCGATTGGTCCAACTTCGCTAGGCCCTGTAGCGCCGCCGCGATCCATTGGCGGTCGCCCAATTCGCGGCTGATTGCCAGGGATTCCTCGTATCCTTTGCGCGCTTTCGGGTAGTCACCCTGCAAGTGGTCCAAGTCTGCAAGATGGTTTAGCGCGACCGCGATCCCCTGGCGGTTTCCCAACTCGCGCGCTACTGCCAACGATTCCTCGGATCCCTTACGGGCCTTGGCGTAATCGCCCTGCAAGCCGTCCAACTCCGCTATACTGTTTAGCGTCACCGCGATCCCTCGGCGGTCGCCCAACGCGCGTGCGATTGCCCACGACTCCTCGAATCCCTTGCGGGCCTTCGCGAAATCGCCCTGCAAGCGGTCCAACGAAGCCAGACTGTGTAGCGTCATTGCCATCAATTGGCGGTCGCCCAATTCGCGGTTGATTGCCAGCGATTCCTCTAGGGCCTTGCGGGCCTTCGCGTAATCGCAATCCAACACCAATAAGTGTGCGAAGTTGTACAGCGCCGAGGCCAGAGGGCGCTTCCCGGCCAGATTACGGCGCAGTAGGATGGCGTCCTCGTAGTTTCTGCGCGCTGCTGGGGCATCAACCGTCGCCAATACCTTGGCGCGCTCCTCGTATATTGCAGCAAGGACCGACCGGTTGTTGGATGCTTGAGCAAGCTTATGGGCGGTCTCCAGCTTGGCCAGCACGCTAGGGGCGGAATCGCCTACTTTGAAGGCCATGCGCGCGGCTTGGAGGGGATGGAACGCTTCCTCAGGAGCTATTTCCGCCAAAACGTCGAGAATCGGCAGAACTTCCCTGGCCGCTTCGGAATCCAATTGTGTCAAGAGACCGCTGAGTTGGCGGGCGAGATTTCTAGCCTGATCAAGGTCTATCGCCGCGACGTTACGCAACGCCTGCTCACTATCCTTCGTCTGCCCTGTATGAAAAGCATTGAGCACACGATCCACCCACGCCTTCAGGTTGTCATCCGCCATATCCCGAATGAGAACGGAGAGCGATTGATAGGCCCGGCCCAAGCCGCTTTCGGGCCAGTTAAGCGCGACGAGTTCCTCATAGAGGGAGACTCGCGGGTGGTAGGGCAGCGATAAGTTGAAACCGATGTCGGCGCCTGTGACTTCCTTGAAGCGCTGCCGAATGGCCTCAAAACGCAGTTTCTTGGCATCTTCCTCATACTCGCAGACGGGGCTGGCGACGAGGACAACCTTCCGGGGACCCAGCTTCTGTTCTTCCCATGCGGTAACTTTGGTTAGGAACTTGGCCGTGCCCTCAACGTTTTGGTCGTTTAAGCCGCAGAGGATGACGAGGAAATCGCACAGAAACTTGGCGGAGATATAGGCTTCGTCCGACAGGCCGGTCCTCGAATCCACCAGGATGTAGTCGAAAGCCTCCGCGCCGAGCAGGGCTTCCCGGAACCGTTGGGCGAAGCCGACCCAGTGCTGGGTGGAGTGGCCGCTGTTCTCGAAGACCGCGGCCCGATTTGCATCGTAGCCTTCTTCCCTGCCCGCTGTCATCAGTGCCAGCGAGCCGCCCTGGGCAAAGGGGTTCTCGGATTTCTTTAGCTTGATGGTGAAGGAGTAGGGCGTCAGATCGGTCTTGCCGTCACGCGGCGCCCACACCGGCTGGTCTGGCTTTTGGAGGTACTCGCGCATGATATCAACGACGCCGCGCGTCTGCTGAGCTAACAGGGGTTCGGCAACCAAGTCCGTGCGCCTGATCAGTGCCGTCAGCCCGGGGGCTTCGAGGTCGAAGTCCACCATCAGGACGCGGCGGCCGCCACGGGCCAGGAGGCAGGCGGCATTCAGGAGTGCCATCGAGCGGCCGACGCCGCCGCGGTAACTATAGAAGGTGAGGACCGAAGGCTTGGTCACTATATGGCTCCTGCAAGCTGGGGGCGCTTGACAAACAGGGACTCGAGTAGTGGGCCATTTTTCGAAAAAGGAACCCAGGCGTCAGCCTTCTGGGACGTTGCTATTCCGACCGCCGCAACAATGCGCGGGCGGGCAAAATTGCGAACTTCGAACCATTTCTCGAAGAGTGCGGCAACATCGCGCTGTAAACTGCTGCGCACGGCGGCCAGCCTTTGCCAAACGGCATCTGCTCCTTTCGTCTCGACCAGGCTGGCGAACAACCGGCTGATTTTGCGAGCTGCGTCCGTGTCCGCGGCCAAGGTTGGAAGACGCTCGAACGCCAGGTCCAGGTTGTGGTCCGCCAAGCCCCCGAAGACCAGCGAGGGGTACCGTTTCTTAAAGTCGTCGGGCAAACCAAGCCAGAAATTCGGGTCGGCCTTCCAGGACAAGCCGCGCAGGGTGCGCAGGGCCAGCATGTGCGCCCTGTTCCCGTCGTCTACAGTTGTGAGCCATTTCTTCCGGTGCACCACCGTTTCAAGGGCGTACATGGCCTCGCGCACAGGGGCGCGCTCAATGAAGCCTGCCAGCCATTCAAGCGTGTCTGCGGTCCAGCCGTTTTCCGGGACCTCCTCAACCAGTTGGACTGTGGCACGGCTCAGGTCCCGGACAGTTTCACGATCACCGCTGCGCCATTCGGCCAAGGGTTTGTCGAAGGCAAGTCCCTCGGCGCGTCCGTGCGGTGCGGCACCAGCCAAGCCTCTTGCCTGCAACTGTTCGCGCAAACGGTTCTTCAATCCCTCAAAACTGCGGTTCGATTCAGTAGCGGCCATGGGAAAGTTACCTCACAAACTCTATCTTGACTGCCAAGGCGCCGCTGGTCAACTCGCTATGCACGACTTCGGGCAAGCCCAGCGCAGTATTGCCGTCCAACGGATGCGTACTGCCGCCGGGCCTCCAGTCAGGCGAGTCTTCGGCATCCCATGCGCTTGGCGCGTGCGCGGTCGTCCCAGACGGCAGGCGGTGTCCCCAACAGATCAACTCCGTGGTTAATCCAGCGCCTTGGTTGTATTGCCCCAAACCCAGCCGGTTGACCTTGTCTTTACCCACAACTTACATTCTGCCGATACCCTAACAGGGGGGATTGGGCGGAGGCGGGAACATGGATCCCCTGAGTGCGGGTGGAGCAGCTTGGCTACGAGCGGAGTTTACGGGCGCGGAG
>Ga0315279_10006378_pt1 | contig 14900 bp, 11 predicted proteins | sample YL17G06_20_MG_FD_203694 | JGI IMG/M metagenome (GOLD analysis project Ga0315279, IMG submission 203694) | Sediment microbial communities from Yellowstone Lake, YNP, Wyoming, USA - YL17G06_20 | ecosystem: Environmental > Aquatic > Freshwater > Lake > Sediment | place: USA: Wyoming | collected... | reverse complement strand
GGATGCAACGCGGGTATATCCTTACTATCTGGGCGAGACGGTGCATGCCCGCGTCACGCTTGCGAGCGAAAAAGAAGTCAAGATCCAGGAAGGTCGCATCGCGCTCGTCTATCAAGAAGAATACCAGTACCAGCATTACTCCCACTCCAGAGATTCGCACGGGCATTCCAGAACGACCGTCGCCACCGCGTGGGATACTGACGAGAGGGAGGTCAACCGCCAAGTTTTTCTGGGCGAGACGAGCCTACCGGCGGGAACCCAAAAAACCTACGAGTTTGATCTGCCGATCCCGACCAATGCCGCTCCGTCGGCACAAGCGGAAATCGTCCATATCAAATGGATGGTGAAGGCGACGCTCGATCGCAAAATGGCGGGAGATATTGAAGACAAAATTGATCTACCTATCTTCACCGGAGCATCAGGCACATCGGCGCAGCCCGTCGAGGCCGGCGTTTCAAACGAACCCGACGAAGCTGACCTGATTTTCTCTCTGCCAGGCAAGGAATGGGTGATGGGTGAGACGATTGCTGGTCGGCTGCAGATCAGTCCAAAGAAGGAGTTCGATGTCACGGAGATCCGCGTTGAACTGGTGCGCCGTGAGAGAGTGCCCCGGGACTTGGGGAACGAGCACGAGACATCGTTGCCAGTCAAGGTCTCCGATAGAACACGTCTCAAGCCCGGGCAGAACCTTACGCTCCCATTCAATATTGCGATCCCCTCGCCGGTTCCCGCAACCTTCAGCACGTCCAACAGCACACTGGATTGGATGTTGAAGGGGATTCTCGCTCGGAGGCTCCGCAAGGATACAGTCGTCGAGGAGGGGATCATCATCTACAATGGGCGACAGAGATGAATGGCAACAGCATACCGATGCCAGGAGTTATGTGAGGGCGACTGTATCCAAGAGCAAAAACGCCTAACAACTCGCTGGAGCCGACGCACTTCGCGCGACCTCACGAATGGCGCTTGGCCTGTTTGTTATTCTAGTTATCGTAGCGCCGTCTGCCAACACCGCGCGCGGTTCAGCTCGCTGCCGTTAGGCGGACGCCCAGCACCACAGTTTGCGAAGAACTTACAGAGAGAAGATAAGCCGTCACAGTCAGCGAAGCTCGATATTGAATGGGATTGGCGCGTGGTGTGCGAAGGCTGACAGATTCTATGGGTGAAGCGAGTTCGCAAGCCGATAGGGTCAAACCCAATCGCGGCACGATTCGGCAGGGGATTGATAGGGGTTTCAGTTTGCGCGGCCACATATCGCACACCGGGCGCAGGCCTAACACCGGCATGGAGCCGACGCGCGCCGCGTTCAGTGGTTACTCGTTATCAATCGTTATAGTGGGTCAGCGCCGTCCGCCAACACCGCGCGCGGCTCATGCCGATGCCGCTGGGCGGTAAACGATCCTATTGATTTGATAGCAACGAGCAATCATGAAGAATCCATCTGTATCATCACAGCTCTTCCATTTCACTGGCTTTGACAAAGCCAGTGGCTTGTTCAAACCTGATATCGACGCGCTTAATATTCTCTAACTAATCATTCAATCGCATCACCTGCGCCTTTCACCTAATAAGGTTCATCTCGTATTACCAAAAGGTGTAGATTGGTTGAGCGAAATAGATGTTGGCGTTTCTATGGCCTGCCTCACGGAAACCCCGCTAAAATTCATAGCTAGTCACATTGCTAAATACGGCAAATTTGGTCTTGGCTTCAAAATGGAATGGGCGCTTCGGAATGGTGGTCAAAATATTATATATTGCAACCGAAACGCGCCAAATAATTTCACGTATACTGTTGCTGGTATTGGGGGTTATTTTATAAGAAACGGTGCAGGGCATGATCCTCAAAAGGCTCTTTGGATTGCTGCGCTAGCGGCTATTACAGAGAGTTTTGAGTTACGGGATGAACGAGAATGGCGATTTTTAATGGCACCATTAGTAGATGATAAATTTCGCGCTGTAGAATTCTCATCAAACGACCTTCAAACTATCGTATGTCCAAAAGCTTATATCCCAGATATTGAAAAAACACTTCGGGTGGAAGGATTCACCCCAAACATTGTACCTACTGAAGATTACTGGTCAGGGTGAGTCATGAATAACCGCCCACCGATTACTTGCAGTGTCAAGAGGGGAAGAAAAAATTGAATAGTGGATCGCGAAAGATGCTCTAACGGCTGGGAAAATGTCCCCTTTCGCGGCCGTTTTTTCTTTCCAGGGAGGTTTTTTTCCAACAACGCTTCACCGCCCCCGCCAGCCCTTCGCTGTCGCTCACCTGTGCCTGCCTGTCCTGGCGGCCAGGCTAGGGTGGCAGGTGCACTTGCAACCCGCGCAAGTACAGGCAGGCAGGACAGGCCCGTTTTGTAGGGGGTGTGCTTTTCAGGATTGGATCGAGGCCAACCTACCTTGCTTTGACCGCGCCCGCAATCGCAGCCACGTGCGCAGGCGTGGAGCCGCAGCAGCCGCCGACGATCCGCGCCCCGGCTTGTACGTAGCGATTGGCATATTCTCCCATCTGCTCAGGCGTGACTTTGTAAGCTGCCGCGCCGTCATCGCCCAGCGCCGGCAGCCCGGCATTGGGCTTGGCCCAGATAACCAGACCCGCAGCCGTCGCGGAATATTCCTTGACGATGGCTTCCATGTTTTCGAGCGTGGTGCCGCAGTTGGCGCCGATGGCTGCAACGCCCAATGGCTGAAAAGTCTGCACCACCTGCGAAGGTTTGACGCCCATCATGGTTCTCGTACCTCGGTCATAACTAAAGCTAATCACCACCGGCAGGCCGCCGGCCTGGCGTGCGGCTTCGAGGGCGGCCTTGGCTTCTTCAAGTGAGAACTGTGTTTCGATCACCAGCAAGTCCACGCCCGCCCTGGTCAGGGCTTCCGCCTGCTCAAGGTAAGCTGCCCCCACTTCTTCGAGCGTCAGTGGGCCGTAAGGCTTGAGCAGTCCGCCGACCGGCCCCATCGAACCGGCCACCAGCACCTCCGGGCGCGCTTGCACAGCCTGCCGGGCAATCTCGACGGCGCGCCGGTTGACTTCCCCCGCTCGCCCGGCATAGGGCGAATCCTTCAGGCGCAGGCGAGTGCCGCCGAAGGTGCAGGTCAGGATGATATCCGCACCGGCCTCGACGAAGGCTTTTTCGAGTGCCAGGATCTTCTCCGGCTGCTCCATGACCCAGGCCTCCGGGGGCATACCAGCCTTCAACCCAACCTTCTGAAGATTCGTGCCGGTCGCGCCGTCGGCGACTAGCGTTTTAACGGTTTGCAAGCCTTTCAAGAATATCTGCGTCATTCCATCCACCTTAAGAGGGTATAAGGAAAGTATACCATTCCCACGAGAAACCTTTTACAACTGTGTAAGTAAGAACTGGAAAGAACAAGCGTTGATTCGAGAGATACTTTGCGCTATAATAGTTTATGTTTACAGACAAATACCTTCTTTCAGAACTACGTTGAGCAAACAGGAGATATAAATGAAAAACAACTACAGATTCCTTGCTCTTACATCAACATTGGTATTCATCATAATTGCATGCCAACTTGGTACACCAACATCCAATCCAACTACTGACATTGGTCTGACCCAAACCGCCTTAGCAATGACACTAACGGCAGTAAGTAATAATCAACAGCCATTAGCATCCCCCACAATAACCCCACAAATTGAAATTCCGCCCACACAAGAACTCACTCCATCTACGGAAGATATTCAGAAGAAGATCGACTCTTCGAACATACTAATTTATGAGGATGTTGCAGGGTATCCAAGTTTATTGCCGTATGTTCGTAAGGCTCTCGAATCAATCGGAGGACATCACCAATATGTAGCGGATGCGATGGGAACTTTCTTAAACTATCTAATGTCTGACACGAAATGGGATTTAATCATCGTTTCGGCTGAAGTTCGAGGAGCAATCAGTGGAGACTATTGGACTCTGATCACAGATCAGGTTGATAATAATGTTGCCCTAGTTGCAGAAGTTTGGTACTTAGATAAAATCAGCAGAGGCAAGATTGCTCCGTTCCTTGAAAAGTGTGGCATCGATGTTCAAAAAGATTGGGGAAGATCCGCTAATGCAAATCCCGTCGAATATGAAATGTATTGGGTTGAGCCGGATAGCCCAGTCTTTAATACCCCAAATCAGGTTGATAGTTTTCGGGCATCGTCATATGATGTTTGGCAAGGGGGGGATGCGGGTGATTTTATCAATCTAACAGAAGGATCTCATTCTGTAATTTTAGCCAGCCATATTCGGGATGCAAAACAAGACTATGGTTTGATAACTTCATGCTTGGATGGTCGTGTAATATTACAGACGTTTTCAAGCCATGACTATAGCAGAAATAATGGCCAAGATATGATGGACCTTTGGGAAAATTACATCATATATGCTCTGACCAATCACTTTATGGTTGTTCCATAAGAGGCTATCTCATCCTCCAGCCTGCGCTGCCGCTACGAGATGAGCAGCCGGCGCGCACTACTCCCAGTCGCGTTGCCCACCTTACCACCCCAGGAACGTAGCAATATTGGCTACGCGCAGGTAGGGCGATTCCCTTTCAGCACAGAGATTACTTGTTTATCAACACAGAGATACAAAGTGCTCGAAGTTTCCTTTTAGTGATTCGTTGTTTCTTTTATGTTCAATCCTTTCTGCAGAACCTCAAAGCACTCTCTGCCAACAGCGCCGCGCCTACCTGAAGCGCGCCCTCGTCAATATCGAAACGCGGGTTGTGACCATACCGTTGGTCGCCTTCGATGCGCGTGCCCAAGGCAAACATCGCGCCCGGGGCTACTTCCGAAAAACAGCCGAAATCTTCCGCACCCAGCTCTTTTTTCATTGGCAGAACATGCTCCTGTCCGAGAAGGTTAACCGCCGCCAACCTGATCAGCTCGACGGGCGCCGGGTGGTTTTGCATCGGTGGTGTGCCGATTTCAAAACGTAATTCGTAATCACCTCCGAGTGTTCGGGCCAGTGTGAAGGCGCGCTCGATCTCAGCATGGATCTGTTCTTGTACATCACGCTCAGTATAACGTAGCGTGCCTGCAAAATCCACCTGGGCTGGAATGACGTTTTCGGCCTGTCCTGCATGTATGGCGCCAATGCTGACCACCGCCGGACTGAAGGGGTGCAAGCGGCGCGAGACGATCCCATTCAGGGCAAAGATGACGTGCGCGCTGATAAAGATGGGGTCAATCGTTTCGTGCGGATGTGCACCGTGCCCGCCCTTACCGATGACGCGTCCGAACCACGAATCCACGCCGCCTGAAGCTGGGCCAGATTCGGTGCGAATATCGCCGACCGGCGTCGCCGGGTCCACGTGCAGGGCAATGACCATATCCACGCCCTCCATCGCCCCCTCCCGGATCATGTACGGCGCGCCGCTGACGCCTTCGTCATCCCCGGCCTCCTCGCAAGGCTGGAAGAGGAAGCGCACCGTACCGGGGTATTTTTCCCTGACGAGCAAGGTCGCCGCGCCGAGCAGCATGGCGGTATGGGCGTCGTGGCCGCAGGCGTGCATCACGCCCGGATTCTGGGAGACGTAAGGTACATCATTGGACTCTTCGATTGGCAAGGCGTCCATGTCGGCGCGGATGGCGATCATAGGGCCGCCGGAGCCAAGGTCAGCGACCACGCCGGTTTTGCCCACGTTTCGCCGCACGCGGCAGCCCAACTTTTCCAACACTTCGGCCACAATGGCAGAGGTACGCGTTTCCTGAAAGCCAAGTTCCGGGTGCATGTGGAAGTCGCGCCGCCATTCGATGAGTTGTTGCTGCATTTTACGCGCTTTATCGAGCATTCTATCTCCTATTTTTTCACCGCGAAGCGACGAAGATCGCGAAGAATTCTTTGCGGACACGAAGAAACCCTTCGCGCACTTCGCTTCTTCGCGGTTGATTAACGCTTGACCAATTCGCTCTCGGCAGCCGCCATCAGCGCCTCCAGCTCTTTCTCCTGGATTGCCTCCAGCGGCGGGACCTGGTGTTCACAATGAGATTCTTCGCTCACGGAGTTTACCATGAGCCTGTCGAAGGAACCGCTCAGATTGACAACTCAGAAATGGATGCGTGCTGTCTGTATTCAAGTCATCACAGGTAATAATTACCGAACATTCTCGTAAATCAGTCACGCACTCTTTATGCAAGCAACGAACCAAGTCATGTTTGGTGTGCACACCTCCTTTCCATCACGATCCTTCTTTCCATCAGTCGCCCAATTCCGGCAAATGTTCCATTCCAGCCTGGCGGGCCAGGCTCTCGACCATCGCCCGCAGCTCTCTTTCCTGCTCAACTGCCCTGTGCGGACGCCTGTACTCTCTCAGCAGTTGCGCCGTGCGGACTTTGGCGCGTGCAAATGTATCTAAGCTGCCAGCCGCCTGCCAGCCGCGGATCGAGTCGCGGTCAATGACAGCCGAGGGCAGATACTGCTCTTTGGGGAACAGTTCGCGCGTGACCTTTTGTTTGAGGAAATCGCCTTTGAAGTTGATCCCTTCGAAGAGCGCCGTCGCCAGCGTTTCCGTCCGGACCTGCATCCCGTCCAGCAGACGATGAGCCATGCCAATCGCCTCGGCATCCACTACCAGCTTCTCTGGGCTGATACAGGCCAAAAAGTCCAGCATCCCCGCGCCAGAGATCATGTTGATCCCGGCCAGCGCGCCGATCAGGGTGCTGACGCCGCTCTCCAGCCCGGCCTGGGCGTCCACGATCTTGGCGTCGCTAGCGCCAAGGTAGGTGTGGGTGGGCAAGCTGAGCGATTTACCCACCTGGGCGTAAGCTGCGTCAATCATGGCCGTCTCGACTGCACCCATCGGTGTCGTTCCCTTGCGCATATCGAAGATGGCCGGCGCGCCGCCCCACACGATGGGCGCGCCGGGATTTGCCATTTGATGGATGGCAATCCCGCTCAGACATTCGGCCGCGTGCTGGACGACCGATCCGAGCAGAGTGACCGGCGCGGCCGCGCCCGCCAGCGGCATGGGGACGATCTCCGCTGGGAGGCGTGCGCGCGCCAGCTCGATCAGGTTGCCCGCCCCGAAATCGCTCCAGATCAGTGGCGGCGAGGGGCAGGCGTCGAAGACCGCTTGCGGTTTCTCGGCCAGCGCTTCGCGACCACCGGAAAATAACGCCAGCATGTCGAACATGGCTGGCAAGGTCTCAAGCGAGAACGAGCCGGTGACGATCGGTTTGTCCGAATAGAGCAAAACGATATACAACCGGTACAGGTCGCCGATCGTCTTGGGAACTTCATTGCAGACAACTGCGGTGGATTGGGCGTCGTACTGAGGCAGCATCTCAGCCACCTTGACTACGCGCACCAGGTCGGGTGTGTACGAGGGTTTGTGCTCCAGCGTCTCCGGGTCGAGGATGTGGACGCCCGACGAGCCGGGGTCGAAGTGTACCGCATCGCCGCCGTAGGTCACTTTCGGCTTGCCGTGGCGGTCATACAGGTAAAAGGTCGAGGGCACGCTTTCCAGCGCCTTGCGCACGGCCTTCTCCGGGATTTTGACCACCTCCCCATCCACCTGTGCGCCAGCCGCGGCCAGCAACTGGCGCGCCTCCGCCGATTGCACCTTGATGCCCGGCTTCAGCATTAGTTGAAAAGCCTCGTCCAGGATGCGGGCGATCAGCTCGGGGTTGAGTAATTCAAGTTTGGGCTGCATGGAAAACCTTTTACCGCGAAGAAGGGAAGAGAGCGAAGGTTTTATTTACTTCGCGACGAATTAGATTTTCCTTCGCTTCTTCGTATCTTCGCGGTGATATCTTTATTTCTCATTCGCGGCGATGATCTTTGCCAACTCGGCGGAAAGTTTCGGGTCAAGCAGGTCAGGCTGGTGCGTGGCCAGGATTTTACGGGCTTTATCCAGCGCCCAATCGCGCGCCTCGTCTTTCCTTTCTTCCCATTCGTTATATGGACGGCGATCCATGAACTGCGGCAGGAACATGTCGTGCATGTGCTTGAGGGTATGCTTTTGCGAGAGGAAGTTCCCGCCCGGGCCGACCGCCGCGATGGTATCCAGCGCCAGGCTTTCGTCGTCCACAACGATGCCCTGCATCATCTTGTGGATGATGGAGAAGATTTCGCAGTCCATCATCATCTCGGCATACGACCAGATGCGGCTGCCGTGCAGGAGTCCCACCCCCAGCAGCATATCGGACATGACAATGCTCGCCATGAAAGTCGAGAGGCTGTTTTCGAGGCCGGCCTGCCAGTTTGGTTCCTTAGCGCCGGTGGCAAAGGAGCCCATCGAGAGCGGGATGTTGTAAAAGTCCGCCAGGGCGTTCTGCGCCGCGCCGAACAGGAAATCCTCCGGGCCGCCGCCGGTATAGGCCCCACTGCGCAAGTCGGAGGCAGTCTGCGCCGCGGCGTAGAAGACCGGCACGCCGGGAAAGGCCAGTTGCAGCAGCGCGGTGGCGGCAATGACTTCCGCGTTGCCGACCGCCAGCGTACCGGCCATAGTCGCCGGGCCGGTGGTCAGGCAGGCTGCCATGGTCATGAACCCGGTCGGGATGCCGATCTCGGCGGCCAGCAGGGCCGCCTCCAGGCTGCCAGCGTCGTGGCCGAGCGGTGGCGCGCTGCACTCCATCAACGAGAGCACGGGACGCTTGCGCAAGGCCTCTTTGCTGCCCGCGATGGCCGCGGCCATCTCGATGGCAGCCTCGGCTTCGCGCGCGCTGTAAATGCTCTCGGTTTGGACATGTTTGGTGGAGTTCTCCCAAATGGCTTTGATCTCGTGCAGGCCGCGCGTTTCCGGCGGCTTATCCTGCGCTGAGACCGGCACCCAATGGAAAGCTATTTCCTCGGTCGCGTCGGCGAGGCGGGCGATGTCGGCCACGTCTTGCAGACGGGAAGTGCGCCGCTGGCCGTTCTGGATGTCGAGCACCTCCACGCCGCAGCCATCCGTGCCAACGTAGACGTGGTTGCCGTCCAGGGGTAGATCCTGGGCGGGGTCACGCGCCGCCAGTGGATAGACCGGTGGGCAGGTTTTGAGTGCATCTTCGATCAGGACTGGCCTGGCCTTGACGATCATCTTGTCGTGGTCAACGCTCGCGCCGTGAGATTCCCATATCTCTAAAGCCCGTTTCGAGGGAAAGCGCACGCCCACGTTCTCGAGGATGTGCAGGGTCGCGTCGTGGATGCGTTTGACTTCCTGCGGCGTCAGGATTTCCAGCCGCAGCTTGGGGTTGGTGATGGATTTGATGAGTTTACTCATGGGATGTTCCAGGTGATTAATTTTACCGCGAAGACGCGAAGGACGCGAAGAAATCATTGTGGTCGCGAAGAAACCCTTCGCGCCCATTAAAGAAACTTCGCGCTCTTCGCTCCTTCGCGGTGAATCATTTTCACGCCGCGCCGACCAACTGCTTGGCAACACCGACCGCGCCGATGGCATCCTCGGAGTAGCCGTCGGCTTCGATTTTTTGCACCCAGTCACGGGTCACGGGCGCACCGCCCACCATCACCTTGATTTTCTTTCGCAGTCCCTCCTTATCCAATTCTTCGATCACTTCCTTCTGCTTGACCATGGTGGTCGTCAACAGTGCGCTCAGGCCGACGATGTCGGCATCCACTTCTTTCGCCTTCGCGATGATCTTGGCCGACGGCACATCCACGCCCAGGTCGTAGACCTGGAAACCGGAGGACGAGAGCATCGTCCCGACCAGTGACTTGCCGATCTCGTGGATGTCGCCTTCGACGGTCGCCAGTACGACCTTACCGAGCATCGTGCGCTTCAAGCCGCGTTTCTGCATCTCCGGCTCCAGCGTGGAGACGGCGGCCTTCATGGCCTCTCCGGCCATGACCAGCTCGGGCAGGAAGGCATCGCCTTTGGCGAAGGCCTCGCCGACCTGGTTGACGCCCATGACGAAGCCCTGGGTGATCGCCTCCAACGGGTCGAGACCGGACGCCACGGCTTGTTGTGCCAGGGCAACCGCCGCGTCCGAATCGCCGTCAATGATGCTTTGGGCCATTTTTTGGAATAAGTATGCGCTCATGGAATGACTCCTTGTCGTGAAATTCAATGCCATCAAATTATAAGGGAAGAACCGTTTTCTGGCCAACCGGTTATCAAATCCTCATTCCCCTTGCAAACCATTTGATCCTGCTCCACATATTATCTATACTTTAGATCGCAATCTTACTTCAGCGTGAAACCTCGCCACTCAAGAAAGGGGTTTTGCGATGAAAATGTTTTTGAGATTCATCACCATAGCCATGCTTCTAACAACCTGCGCGGTCTCCCCATCCCCTCGTCCGCAGGTGAACCAACTGTCTGGGCGGTTAATACAATAAAGATTTCCATTATAATCGACTGGACGACCGTGCCTCTGCGCGGTGTGGTTAAATTACAATCTGCAAGCTCAACAACTATAAATGCAAGCTCAAACTTCTACTCCTGTATCCAGGATTGGCCTTAAGGTCGTTTTGTGGGGTTTGGTGGTCCTATACACTTTCATCCTTCCTGATGTTATCTTCGTTTATAGAGCCATTGTGGGGTTCTTCGGACAAGATTCTGCCGGAAAAGTGCCCGTCTTTATTGTGGGCACGGTTGGAATCGCCTATGTTGTTGTTGTCCTTCTTACTCAGCGGAACTTGAAGAATTTGTTATTTTTGATTCCCAGTGGAGCCATCGCATTCTTGATCATAAGACTTGTCTCTAATCCAAACAAGCACATCCACATTCCGGAATATGTCCTGATGGCTTGGCTTCTCTATGCAGTTCTTTCAAAAGACTATAAAGGGAAAGGTCTTTTTATCCTCATATTTATTTACGCATCAATGTTAGGCGTCGTCGACGAACTGGAACAAGGTATTCACCCAGCCCGATTTTACGGTTTGAGCGATATGATCGTAAACAGTGCATCCGCCATGATTGGAGTATTCACAATTATGGGACTGAAAAAGTATATCGCAACTGATTGGGCGTGGACAACCCATTTGAAAGAATACAGAGGGCTTTTATGGCTGATCCTGTTTGGATTGATAGGTGCAGTAATCATGTGCTCCTATCTTTTTCGAGTTCAGGCAAGCAAGGCATTTTCGGGTGTTTATCCTATATGGCTCTGGACCTGGAATATTCTTTTCTTGATAATGACCCCAGCGATGATGGTTTTTTACCGCCGCACCCTTCAAAAATATCATCAAATTTCTGAAACTGGGAAAGTTTCTGGCCAACGACCGGAAGGTATTACAGCCCGATTATGGATTTTTCCCCTGCTTGCGATCCTTTTCTATATGCACGCTCTGGTCATTTATGTTTCTATTTTCGGTGTGAGTTTTATTTAGATACTCGAATGGGGAAGGAGTGGCCGGCTGGCTGGTTGTAGTATTCTCCGGGATTGCCGTATTGCTAGCCGTTGGAATGACGACCTCAGCGGACGATGTCACCCCGAAAGTTTCATCCAAAAGATCTGGTACCGTTTCCGTCGCCTCCACCGGCCCCCTCGCCCCTCCTCCCCTATCGCGACATCGTACCCGCGAAGTACACGCGAAGTACCCGCAGGGTGAAGGGTGAAGGGTGAAGGGTAAGAATCCCGTAGGGAATTCCGAAGAATTTGGGGGAGGTGCCCGCGCAGCACCCGCGAAGTACCCGCGAAGTACCCGAAGGGTGAAGGGTGAAGGGTGAAGGGTGCAGGGGCGGTGGGGATTCCCCCTCTTAACTTCATAGCCCAAATAATTGAATTCTATTGCTATGTCCATTTTAGTTTATGTGCGACTTTTGGTATTCCGTGACATTTGCCTATTGTAATTTCACTCAAATTGGAGTAAAGTTTTGTTTAGATAATCACAATATTGTAATAATTGGAACAATGCGGTACATGAGGGGGTATTGTGGTCCCAGAGAAAACAACTGGGTATAGGTTTACATCTCATAAGTTGAATACCTATTTGACCGCGAAGATTTTTGGGACGCTGATTCACGCTGAAGACGCAGAAAAAAAAAGAATCAGCGAAAATCAGTTTTTTTACGACCCAATTGGTTTGCGAAAGGAGGTCATACGTTATTTCACCCATAAGGATTGAACTCTCTAGTAGATGGAAAAGATTATTTAATTCCCTGTCCTAATGAAGATTCAGAAGGAGACATACTATGAAAACCCCTTTCAATAAAGTAAAATTCTTTATCTCAGCCGTGCTGTTCCTAGCCATGGCTTTGGGCCTGTCAATGCCGATGCAGACAGCCCGGGCGGCGACACCCGTCGTCTACGTCAAGCCGGACAATAAGTGCGGTGGCAAGAAACCCTGTTACACAACTATTCAGGCGGGCGTTAACGCGGTGGACGCGGGTGGCACGGTCAATGTAGCCGCGGGGACCTATGTTGAAGCCGTCAATGTGACGAAGCCGCTCACCCTCAAGGGCAGCGCCGGCGCAAAGATCAAGCCGGATAACACTACTCCCATGCTGGATAATGGGGTTCGGCGTGTCGGGGTGTACATCAACGCGGTGGATAATGTCACTGTCGATGGCTTCGAAATCGACGGCAAAGGCGGCACAGTCCACCTTGGCGTTTACGCTTTCAACTCCAACAACACGACAGTGAAAAATAACGTCATCCACCACCTGCTGAACGACGCTAACAATGTCGCAGGTGTCGGAATCATTTATTATGGATGGGGACAGGCCATCGATAACGCTCTAATTCAGGGCAACACAGTATCGTACACCGACCACCATGGTATCTGGATAGGCGCGGTTCAAGCTGACGGTGTCACTCCTATATTGTCCAGTAACAACATCATCGAAGATAATACCGTGCATCATACATGGCAGAATACGGACGGAAGGCCGCAAGATCAACTTTGGGGTGGTGCGATTGGGATGGACGCCGCTCATGACGCAACCATCCATGGCAACTCCATTGATAATACGGGATTCAACATGCGGGAAATCATGTTGATAAATGGCTTTGACAACGTTTCAATCACCGACAACACCCTGGTGCATTACGACGGTGCAGATGCTCACACCGTCAGTTGGATGCAGCCCGCCATTGAAATTGCTTCCTCAACAAACAGTAATCTTGCCATAACCGGCAACAGCATCACCGTTAACACTAAGAGTTCTGCCGAGTCCGGTTGGGTGGTGTGGCTCCCGGATGTCGCTGGCAATTCAAGTTTCAATAACAATACCATTACATTGACAGGAAGGTTCGCACCCGGTGGCTCCAATTACCTCCATGGCCTGGTTTTCGGCTATACCGGTTTAGATGGCAACTGGACCGTCCAAGGCAACACGTTTCAAGGGGGCAACCTCGGAGCGAACAGCACAGGCATCCGCTTGTACGATTGGCTCCCCCCCACGTCCGCCATCAGCATCAGTGGTAATCTGTTCAAAGGATGGGCAACCGGCATACGCACCGATGCGCTGGCTAACGCCGGACTGGTCACTGTCAACTTTAACAACATCACCCACAACTCGACATACGGGGTCCTCAATGACGGGTCGGCGGTCGCCATTGATGCCACCTGCAACTGGTGGGGTGCGGCCAACGGCCCCGGGCCTGTTGGACCGGGCAAAGGGGACAAAGTAAGCACCAATGTAACCTTCGTGCCCTGGCTTATCAGTCCGGCACCGGATGGGTTATGCGGTGACGGAGGCCCATTGGGAACTAAGCAGGGTGTGACTGTCAGCCTCTTCAATCTCCTGCCGACCGGTGACAAGAATTCTGATAAAAAAATCCAAGAGGCAATCAACAAGATCCAAAAGATTTTTGATGCCAGTCTTTGGGTTGATGCTTCACAACTTGACCCAAAGCATGGCAACCAGTTTTTTGATCGGGAGAAGGATGCCGTAAACAAGCTGAATGAGTTGCTCAAGGACAAGCATAGTAAGATACCTACTGCGACGCTGAAGGGTTTCATCGGCAATCTCATCGATGCAGACCGTGCTCTGGCACAGGTGGCGATCAACGCCGCCGCGGGTGGCGACCCGAAGGAGATTGATAAAGCCAACGAGGAATTGGCGAAGGGCGACATCGATTTAGCCAATTCCAAATATGGTAACGCTATCGAGCACTATCGCCTTGCCTGGCAGCACGCCCAACATGCCATGCCTTGAAATAGGGTAATGGCGGAGAGTAATTACATGAAACTGGAATTGACCTGAAAAAGTAACTTCCGCTTTTGGGTTTGTGCAGCGAATAAGTAGGGTTGGGGCATCCCCATGGCTGGGCGGTTGCCAACCCAATTGCTAATTGCAGGGGCATACTTCTCAGAGGTATGCCCTTGCTTTTTTTTTTATCAATTTGTGTCAATCCTTTCTGGGGATCGGGTATCCCCAACCCCGCTTCCACCCCTCCCGCCTCTACCCGAGGCCTGGTCGAGGTGGCATAATGCCGCCACTAGCCGAGGCGGCCACAAGCCGCCACTAGCCGATACGGCTTCATGCCGTCATCGGCTGTTCCGGCGATCGCGCAGCATCCTGTAAGGACATGAGTCGCAGGGGACGGTTGCTTCGACGCCATGAGGCGTCGAAGAAGCCATCGAAGCTCCTCCCCTATCGCGACATCGTACCCGCGCAGTACCCGCGAAGTACCCGCAGGGTGAAGGGTGAAGGGTAAGCATCCCGTAGGGTAGCGTTAGCTGACTACCTTGCGCCACATTGGGAGTTGATATATAATTATCGGGAACTGCCTTTCTGAATTCTGGGCACCTCAAAGGGCAATTTACATATAAGCAACCCGTTCCTGCACCCTGCCGTTTGTTTCGCATAAAGGAGGATTAATTCATGGCCAAACAAGCAGAAATTGCACGTGAGGCACTTACCACCAAATTGGAAACCGGCGAACAGCTCCGCTCGGTTGGTTACTTTCGGACCGGGCCTTTCTGGGCGATGATACTGCTCTCCAATTTATTCGCGTTTGCATTGAAGTATTATTACCTCGGGGTTACCAACAAACGCCTGAT
>Ga0315279_10006377_pt1 | contig 14903 bp, 10 predicted proteins | sample YL17G06_20_MG_FD_203694 | JGI IMG/M metagenome (GOLD analysis project Ga0315279, IMG submission 203694) | Sediment microbial communities from Yellowstone Lake, YNP, Wyoming, USA - YL17G06_20 | ecosystem: Environmental > Aquatic > Freshwater > Lake > Sediment | place: USA: Wyoming | collected... | reverse complement strand
TAACCGTCGTGAACGACGGTAATAGCGTGCCTATCCCGCTTCTCCCCCCGGCTGAAGCCGGGGGTTAGTGGGACTGTGACTTACTTTTCGGCTACCCACCCGTCGCGTGGTGCGGCCGGATGCCCGTGCCGCGTCCCGCCCGGACGGACAGCCAGCACGCAGTGCCGTGCAACCTGCCCGCCGCTGCCGGCAACGTTATCCACCCGCAGCCTGCGGTGTATATGGGCAGCAGAAGCAGTCCGTTACCTCGTAGGTCGAGTTGCCAACTCGACCCACGAAGAAGTGAGGCGCTGAACATGCCAGTGAAGTCCGCGCGGTATGCACTCGTGGTCCTGATAGCCTGCGGCGTTTCGTCGTTCCTTGCCGCGGCCGATGCCCCAGCCGCCAAGACGATGATACCAGCGCTCAACTGGGAACCGCGCTCGGACTGGCTGAATGTCAAGCAGTTCGGCGCAGCGGGCGATGGCGTCGCGGACGACACGGAGGCCATTCAGAAGGCGCTCGACGGCCTGGGGGAGGGCACGACGGTTTATCTGCCGCCCGGAACGTATCGCATCACGCGCACTCTGCTGTTGGCTGGCCCGCTGGTTGGCGTGATGCTCATCGGCCACGGGCGCGACACCCGGCTCCTCTGGGATGGCGAGGCCGGCGGCAAGTTGCTCAAGGATGGCGGCGTGGCCTATTCGCGCTTCGTGGGACTGCTCTTCGACGGCAAAGGCAAGGCGGCCATCGGCCTGTGGCACTACTCCGACAAGCGTTTCCAAACGGAAGTCAGGCACCAACACCTGGCCTTTCTGAACTTCACCGACGCCGGCATTCTCGCCGAAGAAAAGGCCAAACTGGCGCTGGCGGAGACGAACTTCGAGAATTGCCTGTTCGACAATTGCCGCCGCGGCGTGGTCTTCACCGCCTTCAACGACTACGACTTCACGTTCGATGGCTGCGAGTTCCGTGGCGCGGACGTAGCCATTGAGTGCCGCCACGGCAACTTTTACGTCCGCAATTGCCGCTTCGAGAACAGCCGCGTCGTGGACGTGCTGGCCATGCCGGAACATGGCTGTTCGGTGCGGCGCTGCGTCTCGGTGGGCTCGAATCGCTTTCTGGAACTGAACAACTCGGTCACGACGATGACGATTCAGGACTGCCAGGTGGCCGCATGGAAGGCGAGCGACGGGGCCATCAAACTCGCAGGCGCGCCGGTCATCCTCTTCGATTGCGTCTTCACCGGCGGGCCGCCGGGCAGCGCGCCCGTGAAAATCGCCAGAGACGGCCAGCGCCTGATCGTCTCAGAGAACCGCGCCCCGAGACTTTCATACGTGATCCAGCCCGGCCACAAGGGCAAAGTGTACGTCATTCCCGCCGGACAACGCCAAGGCGTGTTACGCTCCGCGGACCAGCATTTTTTGGTGGAGACCGGGCGCATTCCAGGCAAGGTCTTCGATGCCAAACGTGACTTCGGCGCCAAGGGCGACGGCAAGAGCGACGACACTGCGGCCATCCAGAAGTGCATTGATGCCGCGCGCGCTCACGCCCAGAGCGCCATCGCCTACCTGCCCCCGGGACGCTATGCGATCAAGGAGACGCTCAAGATCATCGGGCGCGACTACTTTGTTGGCGGAGCGGGCTTCAAGACCGGCCTGGTCTGGACAGGCGCGGAGAACGGGACGATGGTCGCCGTCCATGACCCGCAGAATGTGACGCTCGAACAGATTGCCGTTGGCAATCACGACAGCGGGGCGATGAACAACGCTGTTGATATCCTGCAGACGGGTTCCGAGCAGCCCTCGCGCATGACCTATGACGGTGTTTTTGTTTACGGCATGTACCAGAAGCAGCCGTTCAACAAGGGCCTGCACTTTTCCGGCCTCGGGCCTGGGACGGTCGTAGTAATGCCGCACGTCCAGGGCAACCTGCGCTTTGTTGACTCCGCGCAGGCGACCATCCTGGCCAACACCACGTTCGAAGGCTCTGTCGTGGTGGAAGGCAAGGACAAGCGCCGTGATGGTCTGTTGGGTTTCCAGACCCGCCTGGCCACGGTGGTGACGCACGGCTTGTATCTAAAGGACAACCACAGCATCGTCATGAGCGACTTCTATGTCGAGCAGGCCGACAACGGCAACGTCTTTGAAGGCTCGGCCGCGGATCCCCCTGGCCGGGCCACAATCCAGGGCGCCAAGGTACACTTCACCGTTCCCAAAAACGACGAATCGAAGGGCGTGGCGATGACCATCAGCAACTACGCGGGCCAGATCTTCTTCGGCCACAACCAGTTCTACTGCGAACCTGCCAACGTGAAGATCATCCACACGGGCGACAGGGGTCTCGAACTGTTCCTCATGGGCATTTGCTTCTACAATACGAAGCCGGACATCCACAAGAGCCCCTCCGCGCAAGTGTACCTCGTCGCCAACGACGGCTTCAAGCTCCCGGAGCAGACCACGGAGTACCAGGCTGACGACCAGGTTGACGCGGCGGTACTGGCAAAGATGGCAGCGGGCCTCGACGACTTGCGGCGCCTGGGTGACACGGACCTGCGGCTGAACCACGGCGCTACCGCAGCTTTCGTAGCGCCACTGCCCGCAGACAATGCCGCCGGTCCACGCCAAGAGGAGAATGTCAGAAGACAGAGAACAGAAGACAGAAGACAGTAGTCAGTGGTCAGTAGTCCGCGGATTTCCCAGGTAATCGCCGAGAGACCTCACGGCACCTCGATGATAGACACCGGCGGCACAGCGACCGTTTTCCCTTTGATCGTCACGCTTTGCGGGATGCTTGTCATGTTCAACAGCAATGCGGAGCCGTCCTGGAATGTGGCAGCGTACAGGCCTCGGACTCCTGTCACCCCGATGCCCATCTCGCCCAGCTTCTGGCGCAACACAGGCCAGTACCCGTCCAGCTTCTTATCCGCCGGAATGGACTGCACACCTTTGGCATCTTTCCATGCGGCGGCGAGCTGCTTGTCGCCCTCAACGGTCACGATGTCGAGGCCCTCGCCCACCGGCCGGAAGAGCGTGCGATCGTCGCGCAGCCAGCGTTGCACGCATTGCAGCACATCGGCTTCATACGGCCCGCCGGAGATGCAGATGACGATCCGGTAGCGCTCCAGCGCGCCGTCGCGGATCATCCGGTCATCGGCGAAATCGTAGTCGCAGACTTCGCGCATCTCGCGCAGCAAGCGCCACACATCGCCTTTGCGCAGGTCTACCATGCGATTGGGATACCAGACGGCAACGTCAATCTTCGGCTGGCGGAGTTTCATGAGATGGCCGTACTTGCGCCAGTTCTCCAGCGTCTTGGGATTGCCGAGGATGTTGCCGGAGTAGTGATGGAGTTGCTTCGCGCCTGACGACGTGGCATTGAAGATGCGCGCGAGGATGCCCTTGTCGTCCACGCCGCCGGCGGGTTCGAAACCGAAGTACGTGCCGTAGAATCGGCAGGCGCTGCCGACCCAGCGCGTAATGGCAAAATTGGCCGCGAAGTCGCTGCTTTCGTTGGTGATGCGCACGCCGCAGTGGTACTGGGCGGCAATCTTGCTCTGCACTCCGAACTCCGACCCGTGCTCCGGCGGCGCGTGCCCGCCCGTGCAAAGATACACGGGCAATCCGGGCAGCTCGCGTGTGGCGGCACGCAGCCACAAGCCGATCCAGCCGTTCATCGCTTCGCGGTACCAGTCCACCGTGTCCAGCCACGCCCGGGCGCTCGCCTCCTTCTCGTTCTTCACCGGCTGGATGGCATCCCACGCCTTCGCCTGCGCGCCCCACGCGCGCTCAAGTTTCTCCAGTGTGCCGTACTTGCTCTTCAGCCATTTCTGGAAGTCGGCGACGGCATACGCATCGCCGCACCACATGCCGCCGTGTGTGTGGTACTTGCCGTGGATGTCCGCGGTCCAATCGTTGCCGCTCGCCGGATAGATGGCCTCCCCGTAGTTGCCCGTGATGCCCAACAGGACGGATTCGATGACGCCGCGGTCCTTGTAGCGCCTGCCGAACTGCGCCAAATACTCCTCCACGCGCGGGGCGAGCGAAGGTGCCCACAGCGACTGAATGTCGCATTCCTGGCCGTGTTCGAGGCACTTGTAGCCGCAGCGCTCGTCCGACTTGTAGTACCAGTCCGGAAGCGTGTACGACGGCCCGAGAATGACGAACGGCACCCACTTGAGCCCCGCCTTCTCGTGCGCTGCGACGCAGGCGTAATAGTGGCTGAACTCCCACTTGTCCTTCTGAGCTTCACAGCAGCGCCACACGACGTAGGTTTCGTGGCTGGTGGCGCCCAAGAAGCGCTCCACGGGCAAATCCCGCAGGAGCGCCTCCTTCCAGTTCTCTGTCTGCGACAAGTCGTAGTTGTCGCTGCCGCCGATTGTGGACTCCACGCCCGGTCCCACGGCGACGATGGGCGGGCGAGTGCTGAGGTTCCCCGCGGCTCTGACAGCCCTGAGCTCCTCGGCGCTTGGCGGCGTGTCGGAAACGCGCAACGAGGCGATGGCCACGTGAAAACCGCCTGAGCTCAGCCGCAGGTCGCACCCGCAGTTCTGACGGTTCTTGAATCCAGGATGCGCCAGTTCAAACACGACCCGCCGCCACTTTACCGTCTCCAGGCGCATGGCGCCGTGCGCAACTTCCGCCGGCCGGTAACTTGCCAACAGCGGCGCTCCAGCAGGCTGCTGGGAATCGTATTCCAGGTTCAGGCTGCCGAAGCCTTCGTCGAGGAATTCAACAACGACGTACGCCCTGGCAGGCTCGAACCCCGCGGGCAGATCAAAGTACACGTACGTTGACTTGCCCGTGTTGCGCACGGCCGCAACGCACCGCAGGTCCGCGACCTCGACCGTGCCGTCGCCCTCGTTGGCGACGCGGATCGCCGCGCCCTTGAGCCCCTCGCCGGCCTTCCACTCGAACGCCTGGCCCGTTTCGGCCTGCGCAACACCAGTGAGACAGGCGCACCCAAGTAACGCCGCGGTCAAGCATCCAGGTGTGCGCCTCAACGAAACCATTCGCCGCCCCTCCTTTGTGCCTGATCTGCAACCTTACCCCAGGACGGAGTTATTCGGGGGGACACGGAGAGGGTGGGATTCGAACCCACGAGCCTCGGTAAAGAAGCTACTTGTTTTCGAGACAAGCCCGATCGACCACTCTGGCACCTCTCCGTACGGTCGTTAGCGAACTCGTGAGCGTCCTGGCAAACAGCCCAACTAGAAACGCCCTCATCCGGAGCGGCTCTCCGCTGCCCCTCCCTTGCAGCAGCCGAGCCGCTCCAAGACCATCGTCCTTAATACACGAAAGCGGCACGATACACAAGAGTCAAGACAGAGACAGCCAGGTGCGGCCAAGCACGCGGACCAGTTCGAGATGAAGATTGACAGCGGCATGGCGGCTTACGATAACTACACACTGGGCCTTGAGGCAGATTCCAAGGACGTGCCAAAGGACTAATCGGCGGTTGCCCTCAAGGGCAGGTGACAGACGAAATTGGAGCAGTGGGCCATCATGAGGGAACTCTGCCATTCTGGACGCGCCAACGTCTTCGTCCTGGCGTTCATGTCCATCTGTCAAGCAGGGCTTTGCCCAGCGTTGAGTGCCCAGGAACCGCTGAAGAGTGATAAGCCGCCGCTGGCCAAGCAGCTTGAATCCATGTTGAGAGCAGTAGTAGAGGACATCCCGGGATTGCCGCGGGTACTGTTGATCGGGGATTCCATTTCCATGGGCTACGCGCAGCCCGTGCGTGAACTCCTGAAAGGCAAAGCCAATATCCACCGGCCGTCTGAAAACTGCGGGCCCACTGAACACGGGCTAAAGCAGCTTGATGAATGGCTTGGCGACGGCAAGTGGGACCTAATCCACTTCAACTTCGGACTGCACGACTTGAAGTATCTCGACGACAAAGGGCGCTACGTGGGGCCCGAAAATGGCAAGCAGGTCGCGCCGCTGCCGGATTACGAGCATAACCTGCGCGAGTTGGTCACGCGTCTCAAGAAAACCGGCGCGAAGCTGGTCTGGTGTGCCACTACGCCGGTGCCCGAAGGATCGCAGGGGAGGGTAAAGGGGGCGGAGGTGGAGTACAATCTTGTGGCAGAGAAGATCATGAAAGAGAATGGCGTGGCAATCAACGATCTGCACGCTTTGGCCCAAGAGCATCAGGACCAGATCCAGCTTCCCAGGAACGTTCATTTCACTGAGGACGGGTACAAGAAACTGGCCGAGCAGGTTGTCGCGAGCATTCAAGCTCAGCTCGGCAAGTAGCGCTCGGCGGCGGCAAGTCCAAACTCGCGAAACCGTGGACTCAGTTCGCCTGCCTCGGCGGCGGGGTCGCGGGCCGGCACACCAGAAGCGCCCTCTGGAACGGCAAGGGATATTCCTCGAATCGCACTCCCTCGGCCCGCAGCTTGGCTCGAATCGGCAAGCGCGATTCATCGCGAGCAACTACAAAAGCCTGCGCGGTCGCAGAATGCGCGGCTGTCTTCAGTTCCTCCTCGAAGCGTTTGGGTTCGACGTAGAAAAGGCCTTTCGGCTCAGACCGCTCCACGGTATGGACCGGATTGGTGCAATAGAAACCAACGCCGTTCAGGTCTATGTCAACAGCGAGTATCGGGGCGGCTCCATCAGGCAAGTGGCCCTTCATGGCCAGCCACATGGCGCGCGAATCCTTCTTATTCGGCAGATAGGCGACGCCAAGCTTGGCGCCCAGCAGGAGAACTCCGCAGACCCCAAGGGCCAGCAAGAGACACGGTGGAATCCCCGTGCTTTGCTTCAAGACGAAGCGGCTCAAGCCGCGCGCTGTGAGCAGCGCCAGAGCAGGGAAGGCGGGCAGGAGATATAGCTCCAGTTTCGAACTAGCCAGACTGAAGACGACAAGGGGAAAAACTGTCCAGCAAAGTAAGAACAGCAAGACCGGGCGTTGCTTTATGAACTGCCAGCGGAACACTGTGCCACGGGCGCGCCAGAGCATTACAGGCCATGAGAACGACCAGGGCAGCGTGCCTGCAAAGAGCATGGGACAATACACCTCGAATGCGCCGAGGAACTCAGGATGGCGGCTGTAGTGCTCAGTGATCAGCCTGCCGGTGACTTGGTTCTCCCACATGAATGCCAGCCCGCCCGGCAATTTTTTGCCGATCGCCCAATACCAGGGCAGGACGATCGCGCAGAACAGAATGAACCCCGGCACGGCCCAAGGCGTAACGAAGAACCCGGCGAGGCGCCGCTGGATTGCCAGGTACACAAACATGGCCCCGGCGAACACTAGAACGGCTGGGCCTTTGCTCAGGAAGCCGAGCGCCATGGCCGCGCAAAAGATCATCTTCCAGATCCACGCTTGCCCCCTGTCGGCGGCAAGGCTCCGCCAAAAGCAGTAGAAAGCCGCGGTGACCCAAAGGGCCAACGGAGTATCGGGAGTGACCACATTGGCTGCCGCAAAGGGGGCGAGCATGGTGGCGTAGATCAGGCCGGCAAGCAGGCCCTCACGCCCGCCCCAGAAGGCCGAAGCCAGCAGGCTGGCCAGTAGAACCGTCCCTGCGAAACACAGTGCATGATAGGCGCGCGCACCAAACTCGTTGCGCCCGAAGAGCCGCATGCCGGCAGCCATGCACCAATAGTTCAGCGGGGGCTTATCGAGAAACGGCTCTCCGCCCAAGCGGGGAATCAGAAGCCCGCCGCCATCGTACATGGCGGCCGCAATCGGCACGTACCAGCCTTCATTCGGTTCCCATAGGCCTCTTGCGCCTTGAAACGCGAAGCCCAAGGTGAGCGCAAATGCCAGCACGAAGAGGGCCAGGCGGCGTCGGGCGCACTGTTCCGGCCACAGCAGGCAAGATAAGACCTTCACGCGCGTCAGCTTACTCGCGTGCTGTTAACCTCGCAATTTCGGATTGCAGATTACGGATTGTGGAAAGGAGGAACCGTGGCGCAGTTCATCCCGCATTCCGCAATCCGAAATCCGGAATCGAAAACACCGTCCGTCATTTGTACAGCGCCCTGCAAGACTGCATAATCATGGCAAGGATGAAGGCTGAAGGATGAAGGATGAAGAACTAATTCTTAGGGGTCGTTTCTTCAGCCTTCATCCCTCATCCTTCATCCTTCATCCTTGGTTGGACGCCGTCATATTCCTTCTCGTGGCCGTGTGGATTCTATATGGGTTGGGAAGCTACGGCTTGTATGAGCCGCACGAAGCGCAGTACGCCGGCGCGGCGAGCGAAATGCTGCTGCGTGGCGACTGGGTTACGTCTTACCTGAACGGCGCGCCTGAACTCAACAAACCTCCGCTGTTTTATTGGCTGATTGCCGTCAGTTTCAAGGTTCTTGGGCACTCGGGAATGCCGCCGGAGTTCGTTGCGCGGCTGCCTTTGGCGCTGATCGCGCTGGGTGGCGTGCTGCTCGCGTGGCAATGGGCTCGCGAACTATGGGGGCCCCGAGCCGGCCGCTGCGCCGCGCTGATGTTGGCAGTTGCGCCGGGCTGGTACATCTTCTCTCATCAACTGCTCATTGATGAGCTGCTTTCGGTGCTGATTCTGGCCGCCTTGTACCTGCTGTGGAAAGCCATTTGTGCGCGCGATTCCCTTTGGCGCTGGGCCCTCTTCTACGGCGTTGTCGGCTTGGCGGTGCTCGCAAAGGGCCTGCCGGGGCTTTTCTTCCCGCTGCTGGCATTGGGTCTATTCGTAATTGTGCGCCGCGATTGGGGCCTGATTCGCCGCTCTCAGCCGCTCCTTGGGATTGTCTTGGTTGCAGGCGTCGTCGGGCCTTGGGCGTATCTGTTCGAAGCACATAACCCGGGCGCACTGCGATATATGATCGTGAATGAGCACCTCAGACGCATCTTCGACGAAAGGATACCGAAGGACTATGGCGGAGTGCAGGTAAGCGCGATCAAGTTCGTGCTGTTCACCGTCTTGTGGTGCGCTCCCTGGAGTTTTCTGCTGCCGCAGATCGCCTCGTTCTCGCTCAAGGGCGCGCGCACGGATGCGAGTGGCAGCGGGCCCCGTTCAGCGAAGGACGCTGTATTGCTGCTGGGCATCGGCGCGGTTGCGCCGGTCGCTTTTTTCGCACTGATCCCAGCGCGCTTGATTTATTACGGCCTGCCCGCGGTTCCGCCTCTGGCCGTCCTTTGCGCCGGGTCCGTGAGCGCGGCCGGGTACTGGGGCGAGCGGAGCAGACGCGTCGCGGCCGGATTCGCAGTGATGTTCGGATTGGCTCTGGCGTGTGTGAGGCATTTTCTGCCTGAATGGCTTGCGAGCCTTCCAGACTTGGCCGCAACCCCGATGTTGCTGAAGAATATCAGTTCGGAGGGGCTTCTGTTGGCAACCGGATTCGTCTTGTGCGGGTTGTTGTTGTTCTGTCGCAGAGGGACGCTCGCATTCACTGCCATTGTAGTGCTCATGGGCGCCACGGAGCTCCACAGCGTAGGCCAGTTCAATGCTCTGGACTCGTTCTTCTCTTCCAAGAGATTGGTGGAATGGCTTGCGCCCGCGGCGGGGGACGACTGCGTCTGGGTGTCGGAGGGGTCGAGCGAGGTCGGGGCCAGTGCCGGGTTGTCATTCTATCTGCGCCAAGGCTCACCCAACAGCCCGGGCTACGTCCTGATCATGAGCGACGACGAACGGCGACCCCCGCCAAGTTACCCCGGCGCGCCGCCGAAGTACCTGATCAACCATGGGGAATTGGAGCAACTGTGGGCGTCTGGAAGACCTGTGCTGTTTGTCACTGATTTTCAGCGCGCGGATTGGAAGCTCGATCCGCCGCGTCTGCCTTCGAGGGATTGCCGTCTTGTCCAGGTGGCGCATTCAATCGCGGGCCATCGGCAGGTTTACGCAAATTCCTGCGCAAGAAAGCGGTTGGCTGCCGGCGGGCTGGTTTTGTCCGGCACTGTCCTTGAACCCTCCAGCGACATGAGTCAGGGCGGCGCACCTTAAGGTTTCACCTTTCAGGTTTCAGGTTTCAAGTTGTGCGGGGGCCGGCGTTAACCTGAAACTTGAAACGTGAAACCTGAAACTTGTCTTTTTCAGGATTTTCTGGAATCAATGGAAGAAACTGACCATCTTAGGGAACTATGACACAGGGTCCTGAGCTGCGTGGTGAGCAATCTGCTCCCAGTCTGTCCGACGTGGAACTTCTTCGCCGTGCTCAAGGAGGCGCGGATTGGGCGTTTGAGGAGCTGGTCAGTCGTTACGGCAAGGAGCTTTACGGCTTGGCATTTTTTCTTACCGGACAAGCCAGCGATGCGGAGGACGTGGTGCAGGAGACGTTCCTCGGTGCATACGAGGGGCTGGCGGCGTTCGAGTCGCGTTCTTCCGTAAGGACCTGGCTGTCGCGGATTCTGGTCAACCAGGCGGCGCGGCGGCGCCGTTCTGAACGGATTCGCAAGGGGGCGCCGCCGCTGCGGCTCAAGGCGGCTTCGGAGGCGTTGCTGAGAGGTCCAGCCACGGCCTCGCCTGCGATGGCGAGCGAAATAAGGATGGATGTGTTGGAGGTGCTGCGGACCTTGAATCCGGAGCAGAGGGAAGTAGTGGTGCTGCGGGAACTTGAGGGCATGAGCTATCGGCAGATTGCAGACGTGCTGAACATTCCCGCAGGGACGGTTGAGTCGCGGCTGTTTCGTGCGCGCGAGGAACTGAAGGAGCAGTTGAAGGACTACTTGCCCTAAAGGAGTTTGACGGATGATGGCATGTGAATTCTTTTGCCGGACGGGAGCTTACCTGGACCGCGAACTGCCTGCGGCGGAACGCGAGGCTTACGCAGCACATCTGTCCGCATGCGACGAATGCTCGCGGGAACTGGAGCGGCTGGCGGGGCTGTCGCGGTTCCTATCCGCCGCCGGGATGCTCGAGGTCAGCCCGCAGCAGCTCTTGTGGAAGCCGCGGCTGAACCGCCGGAAGCTGGTTCGCTTTGCCGAGGTGCTCATGGCTGCAGCCGCGCTGATAATGGCAGTTTGCGGGACCTGGCTGCTCAGGCTCGGTCCCCGGTCGGACTCCGCGGCTGTGGCGGGCTGGGAGCAAATGGCGGTATCGCAGCAGGCCGATGCCGCTTCGGAAACGGATGCCGACGACGCCATGGTGCAGGCGCTGCTGCGAGGCAAACCGTGATGATGGCGCGCGCGATATTTCTCCTGTGCTTCCTGTGCGCTTTCGGCGCAGGAATCTTCGCTGGCGTTTTGTGGGAGCGGCGAGCGAAGCCGCCGCCGGACGGCTGGCTGTCGGATCTGAATCTCTCCGCTGAGCAACGCGAGAAGATCGGAGCGATCTGGACTGATCCCCTGAGGGCCACGAACAGGCAGGCGCGGCGCGAAAAGCGTGAGGCGGCTCAGAAGGAGCGCGACGATGCGCTGAGGGCCTTGGTCATCGGCGAGCAGAAGCAGCGGTACGAGGACATCTTGGGCGCTTACCAGAAAAGGTTGGAGGAGATTGCCCAGGAAGCGAGGAAGGCCAATGACGAAGCATACCAGCGGACAAAGCTGCTGTTGACCGAATCTCAGCGGGCGCTGTACGACGAAGTCCGCCGGAAGAGGGAGGAGGCCCACGGCCGTGGAAGGATAGATGCCTCCAAGAAACAACCAGGTGAGTACCCATCGGACAAAGGCGCCTCGCCTTCTGCCGTTGAGCAGAAGAAGGAGGCGAGAACAGAACGTTGAAAGCTCTTGGCTCGTGGCTCCTGGCTCTTGGATACGACGCGGCGTGGCAACGCCAAGAGCTAAGAGCTAAGAGCAAAGAGCCAATAGCAGGGGAAGTAGCGTGTGCCACGTGCGTTGCGTGGCTCAGACTGTGTGGAGCGTGGAGAGGGGAGGAGAGGACATGAGGAAAACCGTTTGTTGGTTTGCGGCGGCAGCCGTGGTCTGTCTTATGGGCGGCTTTGGCGCCTTTGGAGGGGACGCTGCCGGTGGCGGAGGAGGTGGAGGCGGGGGCGGGGGCAGAGGCAATTTCGACCCGGCAGCGATGCGGCAGCGGATGCTCGACGGCGTCAAAACTGCTCTAGGGGTAACGGACGACGAGTGGAAGGCGCTTCAGCCCAAGGTTGAAGCAGTACAGACTCTGGCGAGGCAAGGACGCATGGGCGGGTTTAGGGGTCGAAGAGGCGGCGGCGGGGATCCCAACGCCAATGCCACCCAGCCGACGAGCGATCTCGAAAAGAAGACTCAGGAGCTTCGGACCCTGCTGGAGAACAAGGATTCCGACGCCAAGGCCGTGAAAGACAAGCTGACGGAACTCCGTGCTGCCCGTGAGAAGTCCAAGGTGGACCTGAAAAAGGCCCAGGATGCACTGCGCGAACTGCTGACGCCGCGTCAGGAGGCGCAGATGGTCCTCATGGGCATGCTGGATTAAGAGACTCAAGAGCCGCATTGACGTGGCGGCGGGGGCTTGCAGTGAAATCTATTCTTTCAGAAATGAAAGCGACTGGCTTGCTGGACAGCAACGGAGCGGACCGCGTGCTGCCGTTGCTGTCCGCAGGCAAGCCGCTGGAGGAGGCGCTGGTGGCCTCCGGCGCGCTCAACGAAGAGCAGGCGCTTATGTTCCTAGGCGCGAAATTCGGCGTGCCATATCTGGATCTGAGCACCGTCAGTCTCGAGAAGGAGTTTTTGCAGCAGTTCCCGGTGCGCGTCCTGCTCAAGCACCGGCTGCTGCCCATCCGCTTTGAAAACGAGGCCGTCTTGGTCGCCTCCTCCCGCCTTTTTGACACGACCGGGTTGGAGGAACTGCGGATGGCCACGGCTTTGGAGTGCCGTTTGGCGCTCGCGCCCGCGGCCGAGATAGACCGCTGTACGCGCAAATATCTTGGCGTCGGCGCCGATACAATCGAAACGATGGCCAGCGAGGCCGAAGCGCCGGGGGTTTCGGTGCTCCAGGACGATCAGGACGACGTGGATCTTTCGAGCGCCTCAGGCGAGGCCTCCATAATCACGTTCGTCAACCAGGTGCTCGCCGAGGCGATCCAACTGCGCGCCACGGACGTGCATTTCGAGCCGTTCGAACGCGAACTGCGGCTGCGCTACCGCATAGACGGGGAGTTGCAGGAAGTCAATGTGCCGCCGCAGGTCAAGCAGTTCCAGGCGGCGATCATCTCGCGCCTGAAAATCCTGGCGCAATTGAACATTGCCGAGAAGCGGCTTCCCCAGGACGGGCGCATCAAGCTGAAGATTGGCGGCAACGAACTGGACGTGCGCGTTTCGGTCATTCCGATGCTGCATGGCGAAGGCGTGGTGTTGCGCCTGCTCAACCGCAGCAGCGCGTTGCTGGGGCTGGCGCAACTGGGCATGTCGGCGGAGGACCGCAGCCAACTCGAGCGCATCCTGGAGATGCCGCACGGCATCTTTCTGGTCACAGGGCCCACGGGCAGCGGGAAGACCACCACGCTCTATGCAGCGCTTTCAAAGATCAATGACGCTGTGCGCAAGATCATCACCATCGAAGATCCGGTTGAGTATTACCTGCGTGGGATCAACCAGATTCAGGTCAACACGAAATCGGGCTTGACCTTCGCACTCGGCTTGCGCTCGATTCTGCGGCACGATCCCGACGTGGTCCTGGTGGGCGAGATTCGCGACCACGAGACGGCCGAGATCGCCGTGCAGGCCTCGCTGACGGGGCATCTGGTGTTCTCCACCCTGCACACCAATGACGCGCCGGGGGCGCTCACACGGTTGGTGGACATGGGCGTCGAGCCCTATCTGGTCGCGTCCTCGCTGGAGGGCGTGCTGGCCCAGCGGCTGGTGCGTTTGATCTGCACGAAATGCCGCGAGGAATACCAGATTCCGGCGCAGAGCACCATCCGGCTGGAGCCCGGAAGGGAGATACCCAAACAGACCTGGCGCGGCAGAGGTTGCAGAGAGTGCCAGGGCACGGGCTACCACGGGCGCACCTGCATCTGCGAATTGATGACGGTCACTGAGGACGTCCGCTCCGCCATCCTGGATAGCTCCTCCGCCGGAGAAATCCGGAAGATTGCAGCCAGACAGGGGATGCGCAGCCTGCGGAGCGACGGCTGGCGGCTGGTGCTCGAGGGCCGCACGTCCTTGGAGGAAGTGCTCCGGGCCACGAAGGACGAGGTAACGAACGGACACTAAATGGATTTTCGATTTTTGATTTTCGATTTTCGATTGAACAGCAAGCGGGGAGGCAGGGAAGGGATTTTGGATTTTAGATTGTGGATTTTGGATTTGCGATTGCACAAGGCAGGCTGTTGAAATCGAAAATTGAAAATCCAGTTGAGGATCAGGCATGCCAGTGTTCGCTTATAGGGCCTTGGACGCCAAAGGGGCTGAAAACGCCGGGACGCTCTCGGCGGACAGCCGCGCCGCCGCTGTCGAGCAGGTGATGCGGCAGGGCTTTGTGCCGGTAGTGGTCCAAGAGACCATCGCCCAGGCTCCTGCTCCGGTCAAGAAGAGTGCCCCGCCGGGCCGTGTCTCGCAGGCACAGGTCGATGCCTTTACGCGGGAAATGGCCAACTTATTGGGCGCCGGCGTGCCGCTCAGCCGCGCCCTTAACATCATCATCCGCGAGACCAGCCAGTCCGCGGCGCGCGCCCAATGGACGGCCGTCCACGACGATGCAGTGTCGGGCAGCTCTTTGGCTGATGCGCTGGGCAAATGGCCGAAGACTTTCCCCAAGGTCTACGTGGCGATGGTCCGGGCCGGAGAGACCGGCGGCTTCCTGGACATGGTCCTGACTCAGATCTCCGACTTTCAAGTGCGAGAGCAGGACCTCAAGGGAAAGGTCAAGGCGGCGCTCGTCTATCCCATGGTGCTTGCCACGTTAGCCACGGCGGTTGTGATTTTTCTTTTGACCTACTTCATTCCTCGGTTCTCGGCGATTTTTCATGATTTCGGCGGCTCGCTGCCGGTGCTGACGCAGGCGATTGTCGCGGCCAGCGAGCTGGTGATGAAGCATGGCGTGATGGTACTGGTCGCCGCGGTGGTGTTGTTTG
>Ga0315279_10006376_pt1 | contig 14903 bp, 13 predicted proteins | sample YL17G06_20_MG_FD_203694 | JGI IMG/M metagenome (GOLD analysis project Ga0315279, IMG submission 203694) | Sediment microbial communities from Yellowstone Lake, YNP, Wyoming, USA - YL17G06_20 | ecosystem: Environmental > Aquatic > Freshwater > Lake > Sediment | place: USA: Wyoming | collected... | reverse complement strand
GGCTATCATGTTCAAAGGAAAGGGCTCTGCCTTAGTGGCCTCCGCAGGAAGCTCTACGTTTATTCTTTGATTAAAGCCGCTGAAGAGCAAGGTGATAGCGGTATCCATGCTCATCTCCTGGTTCTCAGATTCATTGGCAGGCAGGCCCAGGGATCTCGGGTTTACGATGAAGCTCTCCCATACTTCGGTCTTCTTGAGAAGGTGCGTGTCCTTGGCGATCCAGTAGTATGCCTGCAATGTCATGTTGCTGAAGAGCGAACTGAAGCCGGTCTGATTTGAGAGCTGATCAGCAAACGAGGTCGTATCTATGTCCACAAGCAGCTTGTAGCAGTCCTGGCCGTCAACGGTCTCGGAGCCCTGCAATGTGATATTGGAGTGGTTGAGCATATCGACCTGCTGATTCATGGTATTCTGCAAGGACCAGGCCTCGGCCACTCCGGGAAGCCTTAGAGCCGTCCAGTTCCCATCCATCTTCAGGTAAAGGGTATCATTGAGAAGGTACTCCTCCATGGCCGCGGCTGTGACGTTCTTATCATCTCCCTCCGGCACTGTAATAGACGCCAGGACCATCTTCATGGCGCGATCGGTCACGTTCGCGGAACAAAATCCGAAAGTTCGCGTGGAGAGCTTCTGGGTTTCATCTGAAGTAAGGTTGACAAGATCAACGCTCTGCTCCACATCCATCGTGAAACGATAGGATTCGAGCTTTGCGGAGGAGTTGGCCACCAGAGCCTGCAGCTCGGAGGCATTCAGTTCTTCGGATGCGACACTGTTCATCTGGCCAAGAGCGCCTGGGAGGCAGAGCAGCATCGCGGCCAGTGCAAGAAGAATCAGAGATCTCATGGGCTGCAGAATGGCATTTGAAAGGGTAAATCTTTTTTGCTCTGTTCCAAAGCCTGCGTACCATTGAAAACGACCGGCTCCAGCATCACAGAATTCGTTATCTCAATTGAAGAGGTAACGAGCTTGGCCTCTTCCGGCGATCTGAGGATCTCTTTCTCATACCAAGATCGCTCTACTGTCACCATTGTATGCTCCAATCCGCTCACACTCAGGTCTCCGACGATGGTTACCCCGTCGTACTCCACAGGCTGACCCTGTGCGATCTTCCGCACGCGAGAAGGCTCCTCTCCCTGAGCCAGCACTAAAAACCGCAGAATTGCCAGACAGACAGCCGGAATCTGCCTGAACAGCCCTCCCGCCACCTTCTGTAGACGCTTTAGAAATAATAGTAGTAGGTTATATTTCCTACGGAAGGGTGAAAAAAGATGATTTGATTACTCGACCTTCTTGAACATGCTTCCCTTCACGCCGCAGACCGGGCACTTCTCGGGAGCTTCGCGCTCCATGGTCATGCCGCAGACGGGGCAGACGAAGTAAGGATAAGATTCCTTCACGGCCTCCAGGCCCTCCAGCATCTCATGGTAGAGCCTGGCGTGATACTCCTCCACGGCGTTGGCGTAGCTCAGCGTTTGTTCGGCGTCCTTCACGCCCTCCGCCCTGGCGGTTTTGATCATCTCCGGGTACATCTCCTTGAACTCGTGCGTTTCGCCAGCTATGGCCTCGCGCAGGTTCTCCTTCGTGGTCTTGATAGCCTTCAGGGCGCGCAGGTGATTTGCTGCGTGGATGGCCTCCGCCTCGGCCGCCGCCCGAAAGAGCCGGGCCGCCTGGGGATAGCCGTCCTTCCCCGCCCGTGCCGCAAAGGCCGTGTACTTCCTGTTCGCCTGCGATTCACCTGCAAAAGCCGCCTTGAGGGCATCTTCGGTCTTGGTCATGGCTAAAGACTCCGCTCCCAGTTTTCTATTGCTACTTCCAGGAAGGAGCTTTCAGCCCATAAACTCTTTGCAGCGATCTATAAATCCCGGCAGTGCAAAGGCCAATCCAAGATGTCCGAAAACATCATTGAGGTCAATAACTTGGATCACAGCTACGGCGACTTCAAGGCCGTGGACGATGTCTGCTTTTCTGTAAAAGAGGGCGAGATCTTCTCCTTTCTCGGCCCCAACGGCGCGGGCAAGAGCACTGTCATCAACATCCTCATCACCCTCCTGCCCCTGCAGCATGGAAGCGTGCGGATTGCAGGCTTCGACCTGGCCACCCACCCGGAGCAGGTTCGCAAGTCCATCGGCATCGTCTTCCAGGACGAGACCCTGGACAGGGATCTGACTGTCTGGGAGACTCTGGAGTTCCACGGCCGCATCTACTCCCTGCCCAGGAAGGAGCGACGGGAGCGCATCGAGGAGATGATCCGACTGGTGGAGCTGGAGGACAAAAGGGATGTGCGCACCAGGAACCTTAGCGGAGGGATGAAGCGCCGCCTGGAGATAGCGCGCGGACTCATGACCCGGCCCAAGGTCCTTTTCCTGGACGAGCCCACCATAGGGCTTGATACTCAGACGCGCATGAGGCTCTGGGAGTACATAAAGAGGGTAAACGATTCCGGCACCACCATCTTTCTGACCACGCATTACATGGATGAGGCCGATCAGGTCAGCGATTGGATAGACATCATCGACCACGGCAAAGTCATAGCTGTGGGAACGCCCGCGAAGCTCAAAGATAACCTGGGCCAGGATATGATCTATCTGGAGACCTCGAACGATGAAGCATCCCTCAGGCTGCTCAGAGAACTGGAGGTAGTGAAATTGGCAAACAGATACTCCAAGGGCCTGGTCCTCACCATCACCACTGACGGGCCGCACTGCCTGCCCATCATCATGGAAGCGCTCAAGGACCAGGGAATCAGCCTCGTCAGCGTGAATCTGAAGAAGCCCACCCTCGATGACGTCTTCGTCCACTACACTGGCCGCGATATTCGGGAATCGGGAGCGGAGAAGCTAAAGCCGATTCTCACCAAGAGGGAGAGATAATGGCCTTCGAGTTTCTGACGATCTATTGGCGCGATATGCTGCGCTTCTTCCGCTTCCGGGCCTTGCTGTTTGCTTCCCTGGTGCAGCCTGCCCTATGGCTGGCGCTCTATGGCGCAGCCATGTCCAGCAACTTCAGCAGATTCGCCTCTGCCCTTCCCCTGCCCACAGGAGCGGTCTCCGTCTCCTACCTCACCTTCCTGGGCGCGGGCGTGATTGCCCTGACGACCCTCTTCACCAGCCTCTTCGGTGGCATCTCCCTTTTGTTCGACAAGAACTGGGGCCTGCTCCGAGAGGTCTTCGCCAGCCCCTTGCCCAGGAGCCATATCATCGTGGGAATAGGCCTCTCCGGAGTCACCAAGTCCATTATCCAGGTTCTGGTGATCATGGTCTTCGGGCTGCTCATAGGAGTGAAGTTCTTCCAAGGTTACACGCCGCTGCATACTGCTCTCTCCATTTTGGGAATCATGATATTCGTGGGCGTCTTCTCGTTAGGGTTCCTCTTCCTCTCTTCAGCCATCTCCCTGAGCATGGAGACGCCAGAAGGACTGCAGGGCGTCATCACTCTGCTCACGCTGCCCCTCTTCTTTGCCAGCAATGCGCTGTATCCCATTGATGCGTTTCCGCCCGCGATAAGGGAGGCGTCCCTGCTCAATCCCCTCACCTACCTCATCAACGGAGTGAGGTACTTTGCCATAGGCAGCGACTTTTACGCCGTGGGGTATCACTATGCCTACACCACGACCGATGTCATGATATCGTTCCTGGCCCTGGTCGTCTTCGCCCTTCTCATGTTCCTGGTGGCCTGGAGGGTGTTCAAGAAGGCGGTTGTCACCTGACCGACGGGCATCTATCTCCTCGGCTTGGCCCTCCTCTTCTCCCTGGCGAATGGCTCTGGGCAAAATCCGATGGAGAGATGATGGATCAAAAACCCAAAGGCTGAAATTGCCAGAGAACAATATCAGAAATCAAGAGATTTTGGAGGAGGATTGAAGGTTGAAGATCTTAGGAATTTGCGCCAGCCCCAGAGGCGCCAAGAGCGCGACGCGAAGACTGGTCGAGGCCGTCCTGAATGGGGCGAAGGCTGCGGGGGCAGAGGTGGAGCTGGTGGATGTTTGCGACCTCAAGATCGAATACTGCAACGCCTGTCAGGTCTGCTTCAAGACTGGCTCATGCACCCACAAAGACGATTTCCAGGGGCTTTATGACAAGATTCTGGCAGCGGACGGGATGGTCTGGGGATCGCCCAACTACTTCCGCAGTGTGACTGCCCAGATGAAGACGCTCATTGACCGCATGGCGGATGCCGTGCACTGCCAGCTTCTAACCGGAAAATACTGCTGCAGCGCGGCAACAGGCGGCAGCAACTACGATCAGGTCACGACATACCTGGACGGCCTGATGCTTCACTTCGGAGCCTTCGTGACGGGAAGCGTGGGCGCGCTGATGTTAAAGGGACCCGGCGACCTGGAGGAGGCAGAGAAGAAGGCCTTCAGCCTTGGCAAGGCCCTGGCCGAGGATGTGTCCATCAAGCGCGATTACATCGAGCAGAGGGAGTTTCACGAGGAGCACAGAGAGTACTTCATGAAGCTGGTGAAGATGCACGAAAAAGATTGGGAGCACGAGTACGAGTACTGGAACCGGCTCAAATGGAACTGATTGCTTGAGGAAGAGTATGCTGACTCTGGGAGAGGGCAAGATGGCCGTTCGGCTGGCCAGGGAGGCTCTCACAAAATATATCGACAAGAAGGTTCTGATCAAGCCGGATGGGCTTCCGCCCGTATTCGACGAGAAGCGGGGCGTCTTCGTCACTCTTCATCTGGAGGGCGAACTGCGGGGGTGCATAGGCTATCCCCAGCCGGTCATGCCCCTGGGCCGGGCCATCGTGGACTCGGCCATCAACGCTTGTGCTCGAGATCCGCGCTTTCCCTGCGTTCGGCCTGGCGAGCTGAAGAGGATCGAGGTGGAGGTGACCATCCTCACCAAGCCGGAGCCTTACGACGCGCCCAAGAAGATGCTGCCCGATTTGGTGCGCATCGGAAGAGACGGCCTGATCGTGTCCAAAGGACCCTTCTCCGGTCTCTTGCTGCCTCAAGTCGCTCCAGAGTGGGGTTTCGATGCCATGGATTTTCTGAGCCAGACCTGCCTCAAGGCCGGACTGCCGCCCGACGCCTGGCGGGATGAGGACACACAGGTCCAGCATTTCCAGGCGCAGATCTTCGCAGAGGTAGCGCCGGAAAGGGAGGTCATCGAGAAGAACTACGCTGACACCACCTGCGGGACCTGAAATCTCTCCGGTCTGTCCATCAAAAGCGTTTAATGAAGGCTCTTTCCTGCATTTGTGCGGTCAGCGCCGATCTCTATTTTTCCAAAGACAAATTCTTTAAGCTGTTTCATCTTTTGCAAAAGCTGGCCAAATGTATCTCGAAAAATATTGAAAAACTGACGGAATTTTTAAATACAAACTTGCAGCCATAACTATTAGGTAAAATCTAAAAAGGTGTTCGTCTTGTTCTTAACAGAGCCATTTGTCAAAAAAGCCATTCAGTTGCTGCTGGTTTTTACATTTTTGGCCCTTCTATGCCCAACGGCATTTTGCCTGGAGAAAGCTGCGAACAACTCCATATTGGATCTGGGAAATCCCGTGGCAACCTTCGAAGGAGGCAAATTGTATAAAGCCGGCTCCCTGAATGTGATCGAGCTGCACGGAAGCTATCGCGAAATGGGTCGACAGTACGGTACGCTCATGGGTCGTGGGTGAAGGTTACTGAAAATCATCGCCAAAATCAGATGCCCCAGATTCGTTTTTGCAGCAAGGACTCATTGCGCCATCTGTTAGCGCTTTTCAGTAATTCACATACGCGACCCGCTCATGAAAAAGGAGCTGAATGAGATCTACAACCAGATGAACGGCGACTTCGGCAAGATAGAGGGCATCACTTACGATAGCATGCTGAAAAAAGGCCGGATGCTTTTCGAGTATTATCCACAAAAATATAAAGAAATCGTCATTGGAATCTCTGATACTTCCGGATTGGGACTAGACAAGCAGCTTATTGTCAACGCAAAAGAATATTACATCCCAGTTGCCCCTCTGGCCCATCAGTGCTCAGGAGTGGCCGCCTGGGGTAACTACACCTCAGGCGGGCCGCTGGTCTTCGGGCGAAACTACGACTTCGGCCCGGCTTTGGCCGAATATGTCACAGTAGCCGTTTACAATCCTGAAGACGGCAGCCTCCCCACGGCCAGCATAACCTATGCCGGGTCCATTTATGTGACCTCGGGAATGAACAAAAAGGGCCTCTTCCTGGAGTTGAACAACGGCGGGGTTTCAGAGACCGCTCAGTATACAAACAGGGTCCCTGCTCCCGTCTCACTTTTCGCCTTCCTGGAGAGCGCCGCTGACCTGAAGCAGCTGAACGCAGAATTCCACAGCACCCTCCCGGATTACGCCTACATCATAAACGTGGCTGATCCTGAGAAGGCTTATTCCTACGAGTGGGCCACCTTCGATGTCAGGCGCCGATCTCCCGACGAAGACGGCCTCCTGGTGGCCACCAACCACTTCGTGGACCCATCTTGGGGACTGGAGGAGCCCGAGATGGGAGCCTTTGATCCGGCCAACACCTCGGAGCGAAGGACGAATCTGCTCGCGTTAGCTGAAAAATATAAAGGCAACTTCTCACCCCAGACCATGATGGAGGTCATGAGCCTGCCCCTGGAGAAGGGTGGAGCTTTCCGTGCTCCTCACGATACCAGCTATCAGATCGTGGCCGTTCCCCAGGATCTCAAAGTCTGGGTGCGCATACCTGAGGTTTCGGATTGGACGGAGGTTGACCTAAAGCCCCTCTTCCTCTGAAGGGATGTGGTCAGTTGGCGCTGGAGGCCAATCTGGCCATTTTTCTTTAGCTATGATTTGAGACCATCGGTCCTTCCGACCAAAAAATCTTATAGCTGATCAGAAGGATTAATTGAATTTGGGTTCACGTGACGAAATGTAAGCAAGGGATGGTTTAATGGCGAAAAGAGCTGCCCATGTCATGGGCGTCATATTTCTGTTGCTTTTGGGATGCAGCCTAGGCGCGGCTTACACCGGCAACGACACTGGAGCGAAGAACCAGGCGCAAGGTCCTGACGAGGCCACACTGAAGGCTGTTCTCCACGACTTTGAGAACTATGCAAAGCAAGGTATGAAGGACTGGCAGGTGCCGGGCATGGCCATAGCCATTGTGCGGGACAATGAGACCATTTATCAGAAGACCTTTGGAGTCAGAAAGGTCAACGGCACCGATAAAGTTACTAACAACACCATATTCCAGATCGGCTCCACCTCTAAAGCTTTTACAGCCGCTCTGGTGGGCATGCTGGTGGATGAGGGAAAGGTGAAGTGGAATGATAAGGTCATAGACCATCTGCCGGATTTCAGGATGTACGACCCCTGGGTGACGCGCGAGTTCACAGTCACTGACCTCATGGCCCAGAGGAGCGGGCTACCGGGGTACTCCGGAGCCGATCTGGACACCTTGGGCTTTGGGCGAGACTACTTGATGCGCTCTCTGCGCTACACCGAGCCTGTGACCAGCTTCCGCTCGACCTATGCCTACCAGAACACTCTCTTCCTGGTGGCTGCCGCTCTTGTGGAGAATGAAACAGGCAAGAGCTGGGAGGATAACATTCAGGAGAGGATCTTTCAGCCCCTGGAGATGTCCAACTCCTCTGTGGATATGAAATCCTTCCAGCAGGCGAAAGACGTGGCTTATCTTCACCAGATGAGAAACGGCACAGTCACTGCTCTGCCCATGAACTGGAAGTATATGGACTGGCCTTACGTCTACGGACCGGCCGGCGGCATCAACTCCAACATCATAGACATGACCAAGTGGCTGCAGCTGCAGATGAACAATGGCAGCTTTGATGGCAAGCAGATCATAAGCAAGAACAGCACCATCTACATGCATACACCTCAGACAGTGATCGGAGCTATGCCTTCCGGCAACTTCGCCTTCTACTGCCAGGGCTGGCTCTACCAAGAATCGAGGCCTTACAACATCATCTGGCACAACGGTGGGACCCTGTCCCATAAGACCATGGTGGCCTTTGTGCCCCAGGCAAAGATAGGCATAGTAGTATTATCCAATGTGATCTCCGAGCTGCCGGACATGCTGGCCTTCCGCTTCTTTGATATGTACTTCGGCAATCCAGAGAGGGATTACAGCGCTATGGCTCTCAACCAGACAAGGATGGCCGAGGTCCAGCTGAATCTGAGCATGCCAAAGCAGCCGGAAAAGCCCACTCCACCGCTGCCCCTGGAAAAGTACGTGGGCAACTACAGCAATCTGACTTATGGCTCGATCAACATCACGCAGGAGAACGGATCACTGGTCGTCTTTGCGGGCCCAAGGAATGTGAAGCTAACCTTAACACCCTGGGATAGGGACACCTTCCGTACCTTCGAGCCAGATTTCAGCGACCAGAAGGGCTTTGCCATCTTCATGATCGGGCCAGAAGGCCGAGCGGAGAAGATGATGATGGCGGGAGGCGCTTTCTCCAGCCAGGCCGAGTTCGATCTTCAGGCATCCTGAAGATGGGATGGGCGAAGCCTGAGGAAATCGCCGCAAAAAAAGAGGAGGATATAGGCTGGTCTCCACCAAGCAAGCTGCTGGCGCTGTTGACGGTAGCCCTCTTCGGCCAGCTGCTTCTGGGCTCGTCCCAGGAGACTGCACAGGCTGACGCTGCTCTTCTCGACCTGAGGGCGGCGTATCCCCCTTCAGGAGTGCTGGTGCGAAACCTTTCGCTGATACCGCCAGACCCCAGGCTGCCAGAGGAAGCCAACCGGCAGCTCCAGGCCCTTCTGGCCTCCCGGCACTGGATCTGGAGGACGATGGCCTTGGAGGCCAGCTCCGCCTTTGAGAGCTGGGCAGCGGTCCGAAGGGCCAATATCACCAGCCTGGGGGACATTCTCCTGGTGGTGATGATCTCGACAGAGCCCGTGGCATTGACGGAGTCGCCAGAGCTGTCCCGTCGGGCAGATCTGGCCTGGAGAGAGATGCAGAGAGGGCTCGTCCACGAGTCGGCACGGGGAAAGTTGGTGGCAGCCCAAAACAGCAGCCATTTCATCCAGCTCGATCAGTCGGAGCTGGTGGTTGAAACCATAAGGCAGGCTGCTGCGATTGAGCATGTTCAAACGGGCAATAACTTAAAATGCCTGTACGACAATCACCGATGTTGAGATGATGATGAGGTGAGGGCTAAGCTGATCTGTCTGATGACGGTGGCGGTTATCTTGATGTCCAGCGGGCTGGCGGAGATGCCTCTGGGCTTCACTATGGCCATGAACAACGGAGGGCAGAAGGATGTCCTCTGCGTCAAGAACTACGACACTGGCGCGTCCATGACCGAGGCCTACACCGATTTCGAGCAGCTGAATCGGAATACTCAGGTCAGCACCAGATCTGACAGGACAGACCCACCAGAAACAGACCCCTCCGGAACAGACTCATCAGGAATCGATTCAAGCAGCCTCTCAGGAGGCCTGGAGGCCAGCATCAACTCTCAAGTCATCGGCAAGGCCCACATCGCCTGGCAGTCCGTCGATCCCAGCGCCACAATCAATGGCCGTCATCCGCTCATAGGCCGCAGCGTGGAGGATCTAACTGGAGTGTTCTCCATTGAGAAGTTCATCCAGCTCTGGTCCGGCAGCCAGCCGGGCGAGATAAGTGTGGACTGGATGCCATGTTCCTGAAATATACGTGCATTAAATTGAATCTGATTGCAATTGCTTTTCCAATTCAGCCAGTCAATAGTCAAACAACGCACCTGCGCCTCAAGCAGCTGGGGATTATGATAAAAAAAATAAAAAGGTGTTTTAGACAAGTTTTTACATTATTTTGTATCTGGGTCCGTCCCCACCTTCCGGAACTTCCCATTTGATCAATTGGTGTGGACACTTCAAACGGCACGTCTGGCAATGTAAACAGTTGGATGGACTTAAAATAAGTTTGTCATCCTCGAATTTATAGACTTCTGCCGGGCAAAAAGAGGCACATGGGTGACATCCGAAGTATTTGTTGCAGCTCTCGTCCTGACTCGCTTCGCGGAAGGTGATATGGGAAGGCTCATCTTCTCTATGCGTTGTTCCTGAAAGGCTTACTGCCGTCAATCTATCGATACCACCGGCTGACTGTCTTTTAAGTTGTACTCTTCGCATGCCTTCATAGTCAGGTTTGGTGCTGAGTTTATCCGGTATCCATGATTGGAAAAAAGATAAAGGTGCACCTAAATAATAGCCTAATCTTCCTGTTCTCGAAAAGATTTGCCGATAATTACGAGATGCATGTAGTTCTTTCATCACGAAACTCTCGTTTAACATATCATGATATTTCTTCAACGACTGCGTTGTGAAATCTTGTTTTTCAATTGCCTGGTATATGGCCTCCGCTGCGGCAATTCCGGACTTTATGGCGTAATGAAGTCCTTTTCGCTTCTTTGCGTTGGTCAGTCCTGCCGCGTCTCCTACGATTATAACCCCGTCCGCTACTAATTGTGGAACTGAATAAAAACCGCCTTCCGGAAATGTTTTAGCACCGTAAGCAACCACCTCACCGCCTTTAAGAAAGTTCTTGATCATGCTATGGGATTTGAAAATTTGTAGTTCCTGCTGCGGGCTCAGATCAGCGTATCGCCAATCGAGTGCCATCACCAGAGCAACTGCCACGAGATTATCCCTCATACTGTAGATCGAACCGGCGCCGTAAATGTCGAATGGCAAAGGAAAACCCAAGAAGTGTATCACACGGTTGGCTCCGAAAGCGTTCTTTTCGGGCAACTTAATTATTTCTTTTACTCCTAATGAATAAATCTGGGTATTTTTCTTTGCATTAAGTTTGAATTGATTCACCACGTCTTCTGCCAGTAGTCCCGCGGAACCTTCACCTAAGACAGTTACCTTGGCTTCGATTATTTCGCCGGGTACATAGTTAGAAAGGGGGTGTCTTTCTTTGTCTAAACCTTTATCCCCTAGCTTGATACCTTTAACCCTGTTGTTTTCAATAACAATCTCTTTGGCCGCAAAACCGGTATATATTTCTACACCGAGTTTGATAGCGATCCCCGCCAGCCAGTTAACGAGTTCGCTGATGGATACTGCATAAGCGTTTTTGTTGTGTATGGAAGGTGGAATAATGAAGTCCGGAATTCGAAACGCCATACTTTTGCCTTTTAGGAAATACAACTCATCTTTTATTATCTGGTTGGCAAGTAATTTTGTGATGAACTTGTCCTCTTCATTGTTCTGCCATCCCGGTAATAGTTCATTTAGTACCTGGGCTTCAAAAATCGCTCCCGATAGATGGTGCTGCCCGATCTTCTCAGCTTTTTCAATGACTACGACAGATTGGTTTATACCTTTTTGATTGAGTAATTGCTTTAATTTGATAGCTCCCGCTAGACTGGCCGGACCCGCACCGATAAAAAGCACATCTATTTTTTTAAGTTCATCCACGGCGTTGCCTCCCTATGAATTCAATATCTTTATGATTTTAGGGACCAGTTCTTCGAAGTTGCCCACGATACCAAAATCCGCTGTTTTAAAAATATTGGCATTAGGATCTTTATTGATCGCCATGACAATTCCCGAGTTTTGCATTCCGCTAATGTGTTGCACCGCTCCGGAGATGCCTACAGCGACATATAATTTTGGTTTTACCGTTTGACCGGTCTGGCCTACTTGATGACTCCGGTCAATGAATCCCATTTCTACCGCGACACGTGTTGCTCCCACCATCGCCTTTTCTCCGAGCAACTTACTCAAGCCGTCGGCTAATGCGGGTATGCAATTCATGAAACCTTCTTTGGTCTTGCAGCCCCCGCCCCCTGCTACGATTATAGCAGCGTCTTTTAACCCCGAGGTAGCTGGACTTTCTTCGGAAGAAATGATTTTCACGGTGAAATCAGCTTCGGTAAGGGCCGGTTCATATTTGATTATAACACCCGCCCGGCTTTCATCCGGTTTTAAAGCCTGCATCACGCCTGGCCTAACTGTAGACATTTGTACCTTTGAGTTCTGGGTGATTATTGAAGCCATGATGTTTCCTCCTAGAGCAGGCCGGGTTTGCCTCAAAATGGCGGTATAATCTTGCATACCTTTTTTGTAATCAAAAATATCCAGGGCTGTACAGTCAGCTGTTAGTCCTGAGCAAGTCCTGTAAGCAACTCTAGGGGCCAATTCTCTGCCTAATGGTGTTGCACAAAATAACATCATCTGCGGTTTATATTTATCCAAGAGTTCGCAAACAACCCTGGAATAAAGAACCGGCTGGAAATCATTAAGCTGGTCGCTTGTTATTATGTAAACTTTGTCTGCTCCGTATGAAATTAAACTACTGGATAACTTCAGACTATTCTGCCCGACCAGGACCGCTCCAACTTTTGTGTTGACTTGAGTTGCCAGTTCGCGTGCTTTTCCCAATAATTCATAAGAGGCCTGGTTGATTTCACCACCCTCTTGTTCGGCGAACACCCACACCTCCCCCCGGTATGTTGGATTCATGCCTGCCGGAAGTTGGTAAGTAACTTTTGCGGTTTCTTGACTGATTGATTTTAATTTACTGAGATACGCATCCTTTAATCGTCCGACCAATTTAGTTAAATCGGACTCGAAGATACATTTCCTGGTACTCACTTCTCTCGGAGAGAATATTTTAAAAACCGTTGTGCGTGAACCGGCCAAGCCTATTCGTGATTCATCTCCGGTTATGTCCGCAGCACTCCACTGGATAAGTCTCTGTGAATTAGCCCATCTTGTCCGTTCGAAGGTGGCATTGGGAGGAAGGGTCCAATTACTAACTGTTATCATGCATGGATATGTTATCGGGGAGACGATCTGAGTTCCCCGTCTTGTAATCCGTTTAACATGCAGGTGATTATTCTTGTCGATGTTAAAGGAAGTGGCGTATGCGATGTGGGCGATTCCCAGGTCTTCGGCAACCTGCGGCGGTACCTGGGCGGTATCACCGTCTACCGATTGCATACCGCTGATTATGATGTAATTCCGGTCGCCATTGAATATGTCTTTTTCGATTTTTCTGATAGCTGCAGCCAGCGGATAAGCGGTTGCAGCTGTATCCGCTCCGCCCAGCTTTCTATCGGTGAGAAGCACACCGGTATCGGCACCTACAGACAGGGCATATTTTAATACTGCGTCGGCGAAAGGCGGCCCCATTGAAAGACTGACTATCTGTCCCTGTAGCACCTGACGCATGGCTATGGCAAAGGCGATCGCTTGTTTATCCAGTTCGTTGCAGACGTTGTCCAGAAGACCCCTTTTAAGAATTCCCTTCTCCCAATCCCATGCCTCCTCCGGAATTTTTTTTATATCCGGCACCTGTTTCACCAGTACGATGTAATTCATCTTATCCCTTTTCCCCCTTTATTACTTTTTTGGATGCTGAAACAACAGTTATAACATTATTGCCTTTCTCTTTGAGAGAGTTGATGAGCGGCAGAGTGGAGCCGATTCCAAAGCAGCCGCAAGCGCAGATAACCGTGCCGAACTTCTCAACTTCCGCAGGCTTTCCCAGGGGACCAGCTATATTGGTCACTGATTCGCCCTCCATCAGAGAAGCTAGCTTGGATGTGCTTGTACCTAAGATGAAAAAGACTATGTCCGTTGTTCCTTTTTCTTTGTCCCAGTCCGCTATCATCATGGGTATACGCTCCCCAGTTTCGTCCGCTCTGATGATCACAAACTGGCCGGAACGGGCGCTGCTGGCGGATCTTGGGAGCTTCGAACCTCATAAAGACAACATTAGGCGTAAGCACCTCCTTCTTTACAATTCTGTACATTGCTTACCCCTCCCGTTCCGGTCAACAAAGCAGACTTTATCTCCTTTGCATCTTGGTCGTTGTATGCAGAGGCCGGCATTGGTTAGATGATCAATTTGCATTCTGGCAATAGGCATCTTCTGCTCATCTTCCAGTATCAATTTGGGTAATGAACATCTTTGATCATTACCTGGCACATACCGGCAAATGATTTAAGTCTTTGGAATGATTCAATCAATAAGGTTCATACAAGGATTAAATTATATACTAATAAATTTTTTTTGTTTTTAACCTTTGAAAGAATGAGAGGCCTATTGTGCCTTGTGGTGAGATTAGGCCTTGTCTCACCACAAAGGCAACAAAGGACTATTGAGGTTTCCGAACAACCTGGTCTGCAATCTTTCAATCTGCAAATTAGACGCTTTTAAGTCTTAATTTTTCGTTGTAGGTGCAGTGTTGGTTAACTATTTATATTTAGTCAAACAGCGCACCCCAGCAAGCTGCGGGGTATTACGTCATAAAACAACCCCCTTGTGTCGACGATGCTCTTAAGTATTTATAATGATCATATACGCAATAGGAGGCAGGGACCTTGAAATATTTATTATCATGGATTCTTCTATTGGCAACTGTGGACATGTGCATCGGAGAGATAGATTGTCCCCTGGGAAGTGTGTATTATACCATCTCTGTGCCAGAGGGCTGGAACATTGCTGGTGCTGGATGCTGTGGGATAACTGCATCGGATTCCACTAATCCTGCGAGAGGAATAATTGCTTGGAACCATTTGCACCAAGGATTCAACATGCTCCCTCCACATATCACTCCTGAGACTTACTTGGAAAGTTATCCGCCTCAGGATCTCAGTCTGGGAGGCAACCAGGTAACCGATATGAGAATCATCGGCTACGAAGATAATCAGGATTTAGCAAATGCGTTTGCCTCGTATACCGGCTTTTTGGCTTCAGGAAAGTCAATGCGCTGTTCATTTGATGTTAATGGCATCCCTGCAAAAGGATCTTTTACAATTGTAACCAACGACCTGATGGAAGGAACAACAGTTGCCTTTCTCGCAGGGATCTATGCTCCTGCGGATCAATTCGATATGGATGCACCAATGCTTATTGCTGTATTTAAATCGATACAATTGATCCCCAATTACAGGAATATCTGTACCCCACCGGAAACCTGTCTATCATGGCAGTATTCCTGCAA
>Ga0315279_10006375_pt1 | contig 14903 bp, 10 predicted proteins | sample YL17G06_20_MG_FD_203694 | JGI IMG/M metagenome (GOLD analysis project Ga0315279, IMG submission 203694) | Sediment microbial communities from Yellowstone Lake, YNP, Wyoming, USA - YL17G06_20 | ecosystem: Environmental > Aquatic > Freshwater > Lake > Sediment | place: USA: Wyoming | collected... | reverse complement strand
GTCTAGCCAGCGTCGCTTCGCTCCGATCGCGACCGGCATCGCGTCGGAATCACTGACCGGGATCAAATCGGAATCAGTGACCACCTTCATCGGAATCAGCACACAAATAGCTGAAAACTGTGGATCCCAATCCAAAAAACATCAAGCCAACATTATACCCAGCGCCATGCGCGCCAATGTATAGCCTCGCCAGGGCCTGCAATCGATCTGCTTCAAATACGCGCAAGTAGTCAGCGCCACTCAAGAGCCGCAGAACGTCAAAACTACCGAGCGTCATAACAACACAAATCGAAGTCTCTACTAGCCTCCAGAATGCCGCAAGCAAGGCAAGGCTCTGATTTACCCGCTTGAGAATCACGTAGAGAGCTACGATTAGTACCACATCACCTGCGAAGGCAATTAGATCGCTGGCGATGCTGAGACGAAATAGTCGTTCAGACGCCATAATATTACGGGCGGTTTCCGCAGCATTGTCGTAGACAATAAGATGGGCGCGGACATAAAACTCAGCAAAGATTGCGGTTACATTCGTGAATAGGTAAGTAAATCCCACGACTCTTGCAGCTTTGCGTTGTGACTCGCGTCGCACCGCCCGTTTGGTAGGAGACTGTGTTTCCCAACCCACAGGGGAGGGGGTTTCGACAGCCTCCCTCGCCAGACGGAATGCATTCAATTGTTTGAAGCAACGAATTCTCGAACGCTTACACAAATACTTACACAGTTTCACATCATATAAACATGAGTTTAATAAATACAAGCACTTACAAACATACAAAAAGCACTTAAAAAGCCCGCCCGCCATTAGGATCGGCGGACCTTCGGCCGCGGCGGGCCCTCCTGAGCCAAGGCGCCGGAGGGCGGGTGCTACCCGCTCCCGTAGTGGCGGGACGGGACCAGATAAGGGGTAGTAAAAAGTGGCGTCGGAATGTCACGCCGCTTAGCGCCGTCGTATTAGCCCTATCTGGGCCATCTCTTGATCAAGGATGGAAACTTCGGAAATTCCGCGTGAGGTTCCCGTTGATACCAATACGCAACCGAAGCTATGTCGTCGGCCAGCGGCTGGAATTTGTCTGTGGGCCACCACCCCAGCGCCTGAATGGTGACCCGGAGATCGCTCTTGAAGCTGACCGGATCCATAATGTGCCAGCGATATAAACTCCACTTGGGAGGACCATCCTTCCCCTCATGCTTGAGCGTGTTGCCGTTGTAAGCAGTAGTGTAAACCTCGGGAAAGCCGTAGCTGCCGCCGAAATAGTCCTCGGTGCCGGTTCCGCAGATCGTGGGAAATTCCCTGTCCCCGTCGATGTAAAACTTGACCTCGCCTTCTCCAAACCAGCCATCGGCCATCTGCGTCCAGGCTAGAAACGTTCCGACGTAACGCCCTTCGCCCCTCACGCCCTCCAGGATCGTGTGCACGGGGAAAGAGCGATCGGTTACCGCGCGCCGCCACTGAGCGTGGAAATACCCCACCCCGTCGGGAATCTCGCCTTTTGCGTAGGTGATTTGATAACCCAACACGGACAGGTCTTTTTCCGCCTCGTTAGTAAAGGTGATCTTAGCGTGTCGTTTGAAGGGCATGGGCCAATAGCAATTGAGAGCGGTGGTGGGGTTCACAACCACTGCCAGAGAGTTCACGCGGGCAAATAAATCATGGCCAACGGCGAAGAAGTCGGTCAACGGAACTTCGACTGATGGCGTGCTCTCCTGGTCCCAGTAGAAGCGCAAAACGCTGGCTCGTCCGTTGCCCATCCAGTTGGATTCGCTGGCCAACCAAATGTGCTGGATGGCCCCTGGACCTTCCACATCCATCAACGTAACGGTTTCCCCAGCCCTGGGCTTTACGAAAGGATTCACCTTCCATCCCGGGCCGAGATCTACGGCTGCCTTCGAGTAGGGAAGATTGGGATCGCTCGGGTTGGGGATGGCCCTCGCTCCCCTTCCCTTCTCTCCCGTCGGATTTTCCGCCGATATGGAACGCGTCTCCCACGCTGGCAACATCGGGAGAGTCCCGAGCCCGGGATTGAACCCAGAGATTTCCCTGGGGCTCGGTTGGGAATAGCCCGTTGACCTTCCAAACAGAGAAAGCCCCGCAGCCGCGAAAACAGACTTGAGAAAGTCAGTTCGGCCAAACCTTCGCATCTCAACCTCCTTGGTAAGTGTGACAGGCTCTCATCAGATGATGCCCCAACTTGCTGCAACACTCTGAGCGGCGATTCTAAAGCCGCCCGCCGGAGGCACAACGGCCTCCGAAGGGGCGATTATTCGCAGGAGCCAATGGCTATACCGTTACCACAACAGGGGTGGGAGTCCATACCGACGGCGGGCGGCCGGAGTTGAGCCGTGCGTCCCGACTTAACCTCCAATGGGCGAGTCCGTGGAGCCAGCAGTTGCCGTGCCGTTTTGACGAATCACTTGTGAATCGTCCGTGTAGTAGTAGATGGTTCCCGCCGCACTGCTCACCGGGGTGCTGGTGACCTGATAGCTGTTGATCTTGCCGCTCACATCCGATGGTCCAGACGAGTAGATGAAGCTATAACCGCTCTTGATGCCCGACGCCAGCAGGCTATCAAGCAGTCCCGCCGCGGTGGAAGTCGCGCCTCCCGAGGTCGGCGGGCCGAGATTCGACAGAGCCGGGCTGAATCCAAGGTTAAACGTTGAGGCATAAGTCGTCTCAGCCGTGGTAATCATGCGCAGTGATTGGACTGCCGAGGCTTGGTTCGCCGCGATCCGGGAGCGCAGCAAACTCGGTATAGCGATTGCCGCAATGACCAGAATGATGGCCACCACAATCAGCAACTCGATCAGTGAAAACCCTTGTGAATCCCTCTTCATGGTTCTCCTTGCTGCTGGGCTACCTCCCCACCCGAGCCAGCTCGCATTCCGTCTGTCGCCATCTTAGGCTGCGTCCAGGGGCGAGTCAACCTCTTACTTTATCTCGAATTGTCAGTACATGCAACATCGGCCTGAATCAGGTCACCCCGGCGACTGCCCACTCCGCAGTGCGCGACTGCCGCCACAGACCCTCCTACCCCTGCTCCGTCGCCGCGGCGACAGAGGGGCCGGGGGTGAAGGGGTACTCCAAACGGAAAGGCACAGCCCTTGTCACAGCGGCGACCAGAGCCGCAGTACCTACCCCGTTCATAGGAAATCCGGGTTAGGGGGAAGCGGGATACAGGGGTCTCACCGCTTTCGACAATTCCGGGATGGGAACAAAGACTTTGCTAAAACCGGGGGTTAACCAGATCTCGATCGGATATTTGTCCGGCACGATGAGGATCTCCGCCGACGGAGTCTTTTGGAGAAGCTGGCCTGCTGCCTTCAGACCCCCTATAAAAAACGGCGTCGACAGGCCATCGGCCGTCGTGTCGTCCCCGGCCAGAATGGTAACGCCAGCCGTCCCGGTGACAGGGTATCCGGTCCTGGGATCGATGATGTGGGTGTAGCGCTGCCCCGCAAGCTCGACGAAGCGCTCGTAGTTCCCCGAGGTCGCCAACGCCATCCCGCTGCGCAAGGTGATTTTTCCAAGGATGCGGGAGCGGTCGAAAGGGTCGCGGACACCGATTTGCCAATTCTCTCCCCATTGCGGTTGTCCGGAGACCCGAATGTGCCCGCTCAGGTCGATGAGGAAATCCTCAATGCCCACGCTCCGGCAGACGTCAAACGCGCGATCCACAGCGTAACCCTTGGCAATTCCCCCCAGATCCACCGCTATGCCCTTGGTGGGGAGAAACGCCGTCCTGTCCTTGAGGACCAAGCGGTGGTAATCGACAAGCCTCAGTTGCTCCCGAATAGCCGCCTCCGAAGGGAGATCAACACGGGCCGGCGCCCTGCCAAAGCCCCAGAGTCTGACCAGTGGAGCCACCGTTATGTCGAATCTGCCTTCGCTCAACTCGCCGTAGTGCTGGCCGAGGCTTAGCACGCGATAGGCATCATCCGAAACTGCAATGGGGGCAACACCTGCTTTTTCGGCAAGGAGGCTGATAGTGCTGTCGGACCGGTAAGTGCTCAGTTCCCGCTCCAAACGCTCGAAGATACCGCGGACCTGCGCCGTGACGGGTTCGATACGTTCGGAATAGGCCGCGCCGAGAGTGACCGTGGCCAGTCCTCCCATGGAACGGAAGGAACGGCTGGGCAGTTCGCTGCGACGAAGTAAGCAGGCGGCCACGCTCAAGGCGAGTAACAGACACCCCAGAGAAAGCGCCCCACGAATCCCACGGCGCAGCCCTGTATCATTCGATCCGAGCAATTTTCCCCTGCTATTGTCCTGTGCCACGCAATCTTTGACAGTGAAGATGTTCAGTCGACCCCCTCACCTCCGGCCCCTCGGTCCGTCAACTGACGGACCGAGGGTGGTCCGACGAGTGGGGACGGGTGAGGGGGTTGCCCTCAAGCTCCTCATTATTGTCAACAATAATGCGGGACAGGATACTGGCCCTGTTGATCAAACCGCCTGGGCGTCCGCCCTGCCTGCCGGCAGGCAGGTCCCCGCCTGCGGTCTCGCGTTCACGCGCACCAGGGACGCGGCCGGCTATCGACCTTGGAAAGCACGTCCAAGGCGATGTTGACGTCTTCGATAATCTGGAAATCGAACATCCCGACACAGATGAAGTCGGCGCCGTTTTCAAAGGCAAATTTGAAGCCGTCGTTGGGATGGATGGCTCCGCCCGCCAGCACTTTGAAAGCGATCCAGGGTTTTTTGACCCCCTGCATGAACTCGATGGTCTTTTCGGGAAACAGGTCGAACATATTATCGTGGAACTGGTTGTGGTCTGGATTGCGCGGCCCGTCGACGGATAACTCTACCCGGTTCTCCCGCGGATGGGCTGACCAGTACTTGTCGTGATGCAGAGTTTTCACATAGTAGTCCGGCTGGAGTCCGGCTTGCTCGCACATGATCGGCACCGTGATCGCATGCCCTCCAATGCCCGCCGAGTACCCCTGGCGCTTCATATGGTCGACCGCTTTGCCAAGTAGATCGATATGCCCATTCTTGACGAGACGCTCGGCGTGAGCTCCCTGCACATAGAGCGAGGTTGCGCCGTAGTCGATGGCCTTGTCGATGTCTGTGGTGAGATCTTCTACCGTCGGGAACACCTGGCAGATGGTCTGCATCTTTGATGAGGTCAATTCGCGATACTTGTTAAACAGCGGCAACTGCGCAGTAACCGGCAAAAATGTGTTGATTCCCGCGCGCTCGGCCAGCTCGAGGGTTTCGAATACTTTCCTGTCACTGTTGTAGGCTTTGAATAGAGAAGAAACGTAGATCAGATCCCGAGAATGAGACCAGCCCCCGATGAGATTGCTCCCGAGAATGACCCGGCTGACCTTGAGCTTGCCCAGGGCACCCTGCGGCAGCTCACCTTTCAGATCCTTCAGACTCAAGTCCTGCAACTTGATCGTAGCGCCGGTGATGGCGTGTATCTTCTCCCAGTTGTACTTCTCGCGAGCAGCATAGCCTAGAACTCCCAGGAGGGGCACGGCTGCCAAGTCTTCCAGCGCTTCGCGGCGGGTTGAAACGCCCCTGGAAACTTCGGGGACCTTTTCGGCAAGGGGTTCTCCCTCAGGCTTTGCCGTCCCTTCAGCCCGCCCTCCGGCGCCCGCAGGGCTTAGGAGGGCCCGCCGGCGTCGCCGGAGCCGATCGAGCCCCCACAATGCGCCAGAAGGCAAGATCAGGAAAACGGCCAAGGCCAGCAATTCAACCACGTTCTTGTTAACGAGCAGGTAATGCCCTTCCACAGGAATTCGGTAGTCCGTCCGGATCAAGGGCGGTTGCGCCAAGTAGTAGAGCGCGAGCAGCACAATGCCGGAGGCGCTGGCGAAGCGAGAAAAGCAGCCCAGGATGAGTGCCAGGCCGATAAGAATCAGGCCCCAGATGTTCAACAGGTCGACGACACGCACCAGACGCGGGCTAGCGCCCAGGAAGTGGAAAAAGCCCGCGAAGATGCCGCGCGATAGCACGAGATAGGGAGCCGACGTCCAGGTCGGCGTCAGAAGTTTGGCGAGCCCCTCGTAAAAGAAATGCCATCCCACGACGAGCCGCAAGCCAAACAGAATCATCGCCAGAGGCTTCGATAACGAAGTCGCTTCGCGACCGTTACCACCAGTGGTTTCAGCCATCAGGATCAACCTCCGTCATCGGGTCTAGACTGCGAGAATCGCTCCATCTCGGCTACGGTCGGCTCCAGCGCCGCGCACTACACGTGCACGACCAGCGGCGATTAGAGCAGCCTCTGATTTCAGCCGGAAACACTCCCGGCTCCGTTTGTACAGGACTTCGATTCTCGGCGCCTAGGTGGAGCGACTATACACCAGGTCACCTCCCCGAGCAACCTTCCTAGCAGCGTGGCAGCGACTCATTTTGATGTAGCGCCGCCCGGAACCTGTCCCGACATCGTCGGGAGGGCGGCACATGCCGGGCTCCCGATTTCATCGGGACAGGTTCCGCCCGGCGCTACAGAACCAGGCACATGCCGGGCTAAAGCCCGGCGCTACAAAACCAAAATGCGTCGCTACCGACGATTACGTCCAGCGGCGCAAGGCAGGCGCCACGCAGTCCCCATCCAAGCACCTCAAGCAAACCGCCCGACGATCCGGTATTTGCCTTGGGTTTCTGTGGGGATATTGATTGTATCCTTTTCGAGAATGGGTGTTTTGCGTCCATTCACCTGCGCCGAAGCAAGCGGCCGGCCGTCGCCCGAACGCAGCCTCATCCGAACCTCTGCCGGCAGAACAGCCAGATTCACCTCGGTGGAAACCAGGATCGAGTTTCCGTCTTTGGCCACCTCTGCTTCCAGATCTACTTGGCCTCCAAAGTGCGTCCCTGTCTGTTGGATCGAGAGTCGACTGCCCGGCTTGAGCCAGGAACGCGGGATTGCTTGGAGGAGCCACAGCGATTGCTGCGAGCCATCATATCCGCCGCGCTCGTTGACGAACATATTCCGAATCGCCCGCCACCGCTCGCCATCGCCGGGCGCGCACGACGGCACACCGTCCAACGATTCCACCCCGACCCGAAAATCGTGGTGAATCACCACGGACAGATTATGGAAGAGCCACTCGAAGAATCGCGGAAGGTCGTCGCGCTGGAGAAACAGATCAAACCCGATAGGCCACATCGTCTCGTATTCCACATAATGCCGCCAGAGGAAATGGCGGCTTGCCTTCGGGTCACTTATATCGCGAAAGTTTTCGTCGGCCGTTGGCCCTTCAAAAGCATCCTTCGCCATCGTCAAGTAGAATCCCTCGCCTTGCGGCATGCCTGCCTCAACAAAGGCCAGGGCCTGATTCACGAGCTCATCGTGCGGATCCAAGGCGCCCCACGCGCCTGCTCGAAGCGGACCATACCCGGTATACGTCCAGTCGGTTTTCGCCCAGTCCAGCTCATACACGTCCCGTGGTACGTAAGGCAGCTCGGTCCCGTCAGGCATGGGCACGCGACGGGCCCGATCGCGCGCCTCCCTGTATCGCTCGCGAAGGCAAGCTCGATAATCATTCAGTTCGTGAGCCATCTCCTCAACGCGAGCGTGATGGATCTCGCGGAGCAAACGGACTGACTCCATCATCCCGAAGATGCAGAACGCATCGTTGAATATGGTGTTGCCTGAAAGCCAGTCGTGAGCGGAGGCAGCGGGGAACAGCCCCCAGTGAGGCACTTTCCTTCCCTTCTCCTCACGCATGGTGCGGCGGCGCTGGGTGGCAATCCAGTCACAAGCCTCAAGGATGGCATGAAGCGGCGAGCCTGGCCCGCGACCCAGCCAGTCACGGTCACGTGTGATCCTGTAGTGCGAAGCGAGTGCCCAGAGCTCAAGCCCATGGCTCAAGAGCAAAGTGTTCGCCGTCCAATCGCCAAAGTTGCCCAGAAACCCTGGCCGCCGCGCGAATCCCTCACCGGTGACCTGCTCTCCTTTTCCCTCTCGCCGTTCTTTGGTTAAAGAGCCCACGTCTTCAGACTGGGTCGCGACGAAACTCTTCAGCACGGGGCGCGAAAAGCGGGTTAGACCACGCAAGTCGAACGTCGGAAGTGCCTTGGCGGCGTTACACGGCCAGTACATCTCGTAGTGATTGGGGCTGGTCTTGTACATCCACACTTGCGCCTTAGGGCGGTAAGCAACCTGCTGTGCCATCTGCCCCAACACCGCAGCCACATAATCATTTACGAAAGGGTCCGGAGTGATAATGCTCCCGCGACTGCGCACGATCTTTTCCCAAAAGCCGCGCGTCTCGTCAAACAATTGATCCCTCTCCAGGCGTGACAGTCTTTCCGCTATCTCGCGGTTGACTGGCCTGTACGGAATAGTGAGATCGAATCCAGCCTCTTCCCCGGGAGCGAGCGGCACGTCCCATTCCACGACGTTCCTCGCCTGACTCTTCATCCCTTCAGGCGCGGCCACCTCATCGTGCCAGCGGATGGAGCCTTTGCGCGGCGCAGCGATAACATACCGCACGTCATCTCCCACAACGCCAAATGGGGATTCAAACCGGTGTGACAGTGCCGGGCCTAACTCAGCGCCTTCCCCGGCCTTGTATCCCAGTTGGACCTGGCTTGTGTCGCCAAAATGGAGCCATAAGTGGCCCTCGCTTGCATTGTCAGCGGCATTTCGAACTGTGAAGCGCACCTGCACCACGAGCAAGTCGTCGTCACGAGGATCCATCCCCTCTTCCAGTCTGCGATCGAGCAAATGCCCATAGACCACCTCGTTCCAAACCAGATCCCCGTTTTTGGTTTGGAGGTGAGGGATGGGGAGGCGGCCACCCTCCAGGCCTTTTCTAACCGCCGCGTCCCGTGTGGCGCCACGGCCCATGAACCTTGGCGGATTTCCGTATCCAACCGAAACGTGAAGCAAGTTGTTGCCAAGCGGCACGACTTCCTTTGCTAAGGCGCCTTCAACTCGGACTGCTTTCTCCGGACCGAAGACGAGCGCACCGTCCCAAAGCACCCCAGCCTGCCATTCATAGCCAGGGACCCCCACGTGTTGCACAGCCCTAGTCATCGGGATCCAGCATCTCTTCGCTTCTTCAAATGTCCACTCGCCTCGTGCGGAGGCCGGCGCCGAGGGCACGCTACGCGTCGGGGTCACAACGGCGAGTCCTGTTGAGGCAAAGAGGCCTTGCAGTAATTGTCGGCGGCTTATCCAAGTCTTTTTCATTGTCAAGTCTTCCCTGGTGATCATCTAGCCCAGGGCCTCCGCTCTCGGTATCCGATGACGTGGCACGGGGGTCCCGCCCCCACCCCTGGGTCGCCTCCCCAAGTGGGGAGGGGAATAAGGGGTGGGGACACGGCCAAGATGGCCGTGCCACGACGCACAGGGCGGGCTCGAGGCCTCGGGGGCGGGTTTGGTCGGCCATACATTCTCTGCCGCCCGGCAACCTCTCATGGTCGTCCGTCCAGTTGCTTCCCATCGGGGGGCCAACGGCTTCCGAGGTCTTCTCCTCCGTCTGCAAACGCTTGCTCAAGGCTGAACGGGTTCTAATCCCGCGGCTGCGGGACCGGTGGGCGGAACTTCACGGACCACTCCACAGGCCGATTGTTTCCCTTTACGGGGATCAGCCATACGTTCTTCTCCACCTCGACCAAGAAGACCGCCTTCCCATCGACAAGCCCCTGGACTGCCTCGTACCCCGTCGGCACGTAAACCGCAATGTGATAGTCGTCGTCAACGACCCCGGTGGTTTGACCCTTAAGGGTTGCTTCATTTAGCAGCCATACGACGTTCTTCAAACCGAATCCCATCTGGCTGAGATGATTCGAGACGGCCAGCACTTGCGGTGCTCCGGTTGCCGCGGTCAAGCAAAGCGCTCGAACGCTGCGAGAGGGCACCGCGAACGTCAATTCACCGTCAGCCCGGCCCACAAAGAAGTCATTCCAGAAGTCATAAACCAGCACAGGCTTGTCCGTATGGAGGGAATCCCCAGGCCGGATTTTATGCTCAACCGGCTCCTTGCTCCCCCAGTTGAAGAGGCCCAGGACTGCCGACTTTGCTCCCAAACCCTTGGTTTCAAGCAGCCACATATTGCCAGGGGCTGCCCGGAACAGGTCAACGGGCCTGCCGCTCGTGCCCAAGGTAGGGTGAATGCGTTTGAGGATGTGGAGCTTTTCGGCAGGAAGTGCCCACAGATCATCACCGATGGTGATGACAGCTCCCGAAAGTCCGGCCAGGGTAGTCCAGGCCCGATATTCGTCCACGGGATTAGCGTTCCCCAACAGCGCGTCGGGGTCGTTAAGCCACCACTTGCCGTGTTCGTAATAGCGGGACGCGATGTTCTCAAAGCCGGTCTCTCCCCACTGGTCCGGGCCAATCCGCATTCCATCGACAAGCCCCACAGAGGCCAGTTGTGGCGCTCCGCAACCCAGCAGATAAATATCCGGGCCAAGCGCCTCCCGGATGGTTCCGAGCGCAAGACGATAAACCTCCGCGCGCGTCAGGCGCGGGTTCTGATAATGGTCCGATAAGACAAGCCACTGCAAGAAATCGGTCATCACATACTGATAGCCCCATTCCTTGATCCGCTCGAAGAGGCTGCGGAGGCGCTCCAAGGCCTGCGGATTGGAGGCGTCGAGGAAGTGCATGGTATTTCCGTAGAAGTTCTTCGCGGTAACCAGCTCGCCGTTGGTCCCGCGACTGCGGGATTGCAGCCAGTCGGGATGCCGCTTGAAAAGGTCTGAAGTTTCGGAGACAAAGGCTGGAGCCAGCCAGACACCCGGCTTGGTTCCCAGACCGCGCAACGACGCCGACAGGCTCGCCATGCCGTGGGGCACGTAGGGAAAAGTCCAATCGCCATACCGCTGTTCGTCGCTGTCATCCACAACCCTCAACGTGTCAATGCCCCAGGGCCTAAGCATGTTGACGAGTTGTGCGTTGGCCAGCAGCGCTTTTTCCAGGCCCGCGAGGTTGGCCTGCCGGGCTCGCCCGTAGCCTGCGTACCAACTGCACCACGCCGTGCCCGTTCGCTGCTTAGGTTGGAGATTATTGAATTTCTCGACTGCCGACGCGTAAGTTTCTAGCCCCTCAAAGGGGTCGGCAGGAAACAGGACCAAGAGTGGGTCACCCTTTCGGGTTTCACCGGGATCGAGGACGACGTTGAACTCTGCGCTGGCCTGAATGAAGGGCTTTTGCGAGGTCCCCAGACCATACTCAAAGCTCCCGAACGAAGTGTTGGCGGAGAGGAACCCGGCAAGCAAGGTCGGGTCGTCGACGGCGATGAGATCAGAACTGAGAATGGCGGAATTGCCGGCGAGGGTTGCCACGTGCGAGTAATCCCACGAGTTGAAGCCATTGCTCAAGACGTGCGTGCCGGACCGACCTTTCGCCTCACCGGATTCCGCTACGAGGAGGGTCACCGTTTGAAGGCCCAGTTCCTGCGTGGTTACGTTCTGAAGCTGCCAGTCCAAGCGCAAGCCTGCGAATCCGTCGTACACCTTGATGGCAAGCTCCCAAAGAACCTCGGATCGTTGGTCAGCCAGCGACAGCCGCAGCTCCTTGCCCGACCCCAAGACGTCTTGAAAGGCCGTCTGGGTCAACATCCTCCGAAAGCGGGGGTCCGTCGTTCGCAGCAGCCCGCTCGAGGTATTCGCGGCAGCGGCCGCATGGTCAAACGCTTTCCCCCCGTAGGTGGTTGAGCAAGTCCAGGTTCCGGCCTGGGAATCGACCGCGACCTTAAGAAACTGCGTGATGATGACCTGCTCCTCAGATCGAGAAGGAACCACAAAAAGCAGACAAAGGCTGGTGTACAGAAGGAAATGTCGGGCACGCATAAGTTCGCTTTCCGTCCTTTCGCAGATGATGACCGTCCCGCGCCTGCGGGATCCGCGGCGCACCTGGGGGCAACGCCCTTACGTGCTTCTATGGGTACTCACCGATTATAGTGACAGTGTCAGGGCGCGGTGTAGGGTTTTTCAAGAGATGGCATGTAGCGCATCCCGCATTCCAACCTGCAGGTGCTGAGTATCAAAGGAGTAAACGTGCGGAGAGAACGGGCTCGCGAACGCTGGGCTCCGCGAAGGAATTTGAAAAACCATCAGCCGAGCCGAAGGATTCGCCCGGCGCGGCGAGTGCATCAACTTTGCTGCCCCCCCGCTCTGCTCGCCGCGCCGGGCTTGATTAAGGTTTATTGGGAGGCCCTTTCCCCATAGCTTACGCTATGGTCCAAATTCTGTCGCCGCTGACGCGGCTCACAGTGGAATCGCCTTAAGTAACCGCTCATGGGGTGCTGCCCCCGGCTAAATCCTCTTCAGGGATTCGTGCCGGAGCCGTTCCGCTAGCGTAGCAGCAGATAGCCGTTGCGGAGGAAGCCCGCGCGAAAACTTCCGCCTCGTGAGAAACAAGCTTTGCGCCAAGTGAGGCGAGTCAGCCGATTCCTGACGGGACGCTGACTTTTCATTCCCAATCCGATCGCGACGCAATCGATCACGTGAAGATCGTTGATGGGATAGGGACTTCGCAACAGTTATCCGAGTGGCAGCACGTTTCGGTATGCAAGTCACGCAACCAAGCAGATTCTCTTGGGGGTAGAGACGGGGTAATTGGTATGGACGGCCAGTCTGTACGGGTGGCTGGCGATGATCGGCCAGGAGGGGGCCGGTGGGAGCGGAGCAGGTTTTGGCGACGCACAGGTACCTTAATAGGTATTGACAACATTTCACTTGACATTGGGGGCCTGCGAGAGTAGTCTATACTCGGATAGTCTCAGCTAACACAATTGCGCGAGGAACCGCTTGAGGCTGCCGCTGCGCATCTGACTGATGTTGTGCTCGCCCTTGCGTGAGGCCGCCATGAAAGTGCAGGGCCGCTCTTGTCTCTCTCTTTTTATCTCTACTTATTACCTTGCGCTGAACAATGAGAGTCCGATGCGAGTGGAATTCTATCGCTCGGTGTCACGGCTGCTGGCCTGCCTCCTATGTGCAGCGTCGGTATACGTCACAGCCGACGCGCAGACTCCTGGCCAGAACGTCGCTCCGTCTCCTGATCCCACGTGCACAATCGGCCAAGCTAGCGAGAGAGCGAGGTAAAGGCGGAGGCGAGAAAAACACAAAGGCGATGATGAGCGTCGAATTCTGGTTAAACAAAGCCTGACGGAGCGAGCCGCTGGATGCGTTCCCCGGGTTTGGAGGTGACGTATGAAAGGCAATTTTGGTGATCAAAGAGTAGCAAGGTTAATCGCGCTGGCAGCAGCAATCTGGTTTCTGACCGGGACGCCGGCGCGAGCACAGGCGCCCCCCCAGTTGAACGTGCTTTATGGGGTTGACAGCAGTACCGACGGCCTGTCGGTCATTGACCCGACAAGTGGCAGGGTGACACTAATCGGGCCTCTCGATCCAAATAACCAACTATTTACCACGCCGCTTGCGATGGCCGTGCGGCCCAGCGACGGGAAGATCTTCGTATGGAACAACAGCCCCGTTGGTGGGCTAGTCACAGTGGACGCCTGCTCAGGACTTGGAACCAAGGTTAATGAGTCAACGCCGGACCAGGGAATCCTGTACTCGTTGTCCTTTACTGCAGGCGGGGGACTCGTGGGCTTCGTTGGCAACGAAGTGTACGCGATTGACCAGTCCACGGGGGTGAAGACCCTAATCGGCCCGTTACAACAACTGAGCAGTACCGATAGGGTCCAAGACGCGGATCTTAGCAGCGACGGATACGTGTACGCGATTGTGAGCACCCCAGGACCACCAGGCACGCCCGACTTGCGACTTTTGGCAAAGATCGACCCGCTGCTTGGGAGTGTGGCATTGATTGGCGCCCCGCTGTCCACGGACCTAGGCAGGCTCTGGGCTGTTGCCTTTGATCCCACGGGGAAACTCATTGGAAGTGCAGATGAGGGCGTCAGCGGAAGTGTCCTGTTCGACATCAATCCTGCGGACGGCACTATTACAAACATCCGAGCACTCGTGCCGGGAGCTTCCCCGCAAGGGATGGATTTCGGCCCAGCTTGTGTTCCACCTGCACAAGCGCAACCGTTAAACCCGAATGGCGGTACGAACCTGTATAAGTTCCAGAACAACCTCTACAACTATAAGGTGACATACCCAGCGCTTATCGGCCCGCCTGTGGATCTGGTGCTGCAACCTATCTTAATATCCCAGGCTAACTTGAACGCCCGGCTTGCGGGCCAGTTCCCTGGGGCAACACTCGTCCCCTACATTGGGACGGGGGGGTCCGGAGTTCTCTTTCGGGCCACGTGCCAGGATTCGTCTGGCAATCCCGCTACATGTCCCGAGACCAGTGGCCCCTACGACGTCAAGACCAGTTGGGAGTCTCAGGCGACCCCTAGCTACCCGGCGTTCCTGATGGCCGAAATTCCTCCGCCCCCCGGGACAGCGCAGACGTGGGAGAACATCTTCACCGCCTTCTCCCAGACGAGAATTGATCCCACGGGTTCAGGCCGCACCTGCTGCGGCCTTTCTGACTTCGTGTTCGTCGATTTAGGCCCTAGCGTCGGCCCGGCCCCGACCATCACCATCACCACGCCTCCGGATGGGGCCCTTTACACGGTTAACCAGACTGTCTCGGCCGACTACTCCTGCAGCGGTTTTTACGTGAAGTCTTGCATTGGTACCGTGGGCTCAGGCAGCCCTATCGATACTTCGTCGGTGGGAAGCAAGACCTTCACGGTGAATGCGATTGTCAGCAGTGGCCCGACCGCGGTTCAGAGCGTGAACTACAACGTGGCGTACAACACCAACGGCTGCCTGTTATACGATCCGACTAGGTCTGTCAAGGCAGGGGCCACCTTCCCAATCAAATTGGAGGTCTGCGACGCCGCTGGTCATAACCTCTCTAGTGTCATGTAACATTTAACAGTTGACAACAGCCTCGCTCCGTGTTAGGCTGGGCTCATGTTTACACCAGCGACGCGCATGAACCTCAGCAAGAACGAAAAAACCGCATTGGAAACCCTGGCCC
>Ga0315279_10006373_pt1 | contig 14906 bp, 15 predicted proteins | sample YL17G06_20_MG_FD_203694 | JGI IMG/M metagenome (GOLD analysis project Ga0315279, IMG submission 203694) | Sediment microbial communities from Yellowstone Lake, YNP, Wyoming, USA - YL17G06_20 | ecosystem: Environmental > Aquatic > Freshwater > Lake > Sediment | place: USA: Wyoming | collected... | reverse complement strand
TACCTGTAACGGCGATTCCCAACATCATACATCTCTCGAAGACAATGTTTGCATATTGAAATATCGGGCGGAATTGTCGATCCTCTTTCGTTTCCTCCCTTGAAACTGTCTCGTATCTCGAAAGTTGTGTATTCTTTTTTCACTTCCTTGTAGTTCGCTCTCAGCTCGTGTATCTCAGAAAGTGGAGGTCTCTTTGACCTGAGTTCCGCAATGAAACTTTCGATGTCGGGTGAATCACCTTCAAGAACTATCTGTACTCCCGCATCACCGCGATTCTGAACGAAGCCTTTCAACTTCTTCGCTGACGCAAGCCTGTAGACGAACGGTCTGAAGCCAACTCCTTGAACTATGCCCTTGACTAGGATGTTAGCCTGCAACCTATCACCGTTCCGTAATACTTCAAGCTACTTCTCGATTTGGAGCGGCGGTCGTGAGCTGACCTTTCTCTCGCCCGGGTCTGGCAACCCAAGTCAGGCAGATTCGTCTGAGAAGAGCACCGCTGTCGCTTTTGGCTCCAGGTTTTTCCTTTCCCGCTCTAGGATTGACTCAAGCGTATTGTCTATTTTCGTTCTTCCGTCTTCGGACTGAACTACTGCCCCACCAATTGCGTTTATGATTTTGTCTGAGAGCTTGAGAGTTGTTTCAACGTCGAGCTTCGAACTCACTTTGGCTGAGAGTTCCTTAAGAGGGAGCTTTCTCTGCGAGTCGGATTTGTTCACTAGTACCTCAAGTCTCCCTTCTCCCGCCGCCATGGCAGCTTCCTCAATGATATGGATTAGCAGCTTTTGGTAGGATTCCTCCTTTGCGTAGGCTTGGAGTCGATCTTTAACCTTCATGAAGACTTCGTCTATGATCTTTCGTTTCTCCGACAGCATTATCCAGCGTGCCTTAATTATCGCGCCGACAGACTCACGATGGACTATGTTCTCTGTGTCAGCCTCAGCTGAACGGCGTATCTCTTGACATGTCTTCTGGGCTTTCTTCTGGGTCTCCTTCTCTTTTTCTTCAAGAAGTTCTTCGGCTGAGCGTTTTGCTTCGTTCACTATTGCGCATGACTGTTCCTTTGCATCCTCAAGTATCCTTGAAATTAGCCGGTCTAAGGAGTCGCTACTCATGGGACATGGGCACCCGAAGTTATTTCTTTCAGTATTAATTCTACAGCCTTATCCATGTTTTTTTGCCCTAGCAGTTGTATCTTGGCGACCTCGCTTTCGCAGTCCTCCATTATTCTCTTGGATCTCTCAGCCGCCTTTTTCTTCGCAAGTTCTCTAGAAGCTTCAGCTTCCTTCTTGCACGTAGTAACAGTAGTATCGTACAATTGATCGCTTGGTTTGTTTGGGCTATCTTTCATTGTATCGGCTTGAGCGTAAGCCTCCATTATTTGTTTGTTGGCTTGTTCCTCAGCCTTCAGGACTACCTTGATGATGTCGTCGACCAATGATCATCTGACTAAGCCCCCATTACTCATGCATAATAGCTTTTCGTAATTCCTAGGGGCATCACACGAAGGCTCAATCAGCGCGCGCGCGTCGCTTGAGTGATCGGACGATTGCGAATTATGAGTGTGTTCTAGGGATTATTGCGGACAAGTATGGTCTTGATCTTGCGAGTTGTACCGCTGATGAGTTGCGTGGGGCGGTTAAGCGGTTTGGATCTCTGGCAAGGTCAAGTCATCTGCTTTATGCGACTTTGATCAGGATGGTGCTGAGGTTTCTCGGTCGTGCTGATCTTCTAAGCTTTGTTGAGTTGCCTCGAGCGGAGGATCGGGCTGGCAAGATTCAGAATATGGTGGTATGTCGTGAGGATGTTGAGAAGCTTATTCGGGGTGCCAATAATCCTCAGGATCGCTTGCTTATTGAGTTGCTCTATGAGTCAGGCGCTAGGATTGGTGAGATCTACAATCTCAGGATTAAGGATCTACAGTTTGACGAGCATGGAGCGATTCTCTGGTTTAAGGGCAAGTCTGGAGCAAGGCGACGGCGTGTCTATGGCTGTGTGCCTGAGCTGCGTTTGCAGGTGAATAATCATCCTGAACGTGACAGGCCTGAGGCTCGATTCTTCCATTATGGCCGCAACGGTGGGTCAGACTTTAAGCTGTTCACTCTTCAGAAACGTGTCAGACTTCTAGGTCAGCGGGTCTTGAAGCGGAGCATTCATCCTCACTGCTTCAGACATACCCGAGCAACCGAGGACAGCCGACTCTTTACTGACCGCGAAATGATGATGCTATTCGGCTGGAAGACCCCGAACATGATCAGCGTCTACAGCCACCTGTCGCTTCGAGATGTGGAAGAAAAAGACCTGATACTGCATGGACTGAAACCGAGGGGTGAAGCCCTCAAACCAATAGCTCAAGTGCAGAAGTGCTTCAACTGTAAGGAAGAGAACGCTCCGGTAGCGATTTACTGTCGAGGATGCGGTCAGCCCCTTGCTGAGTCTGTTGAGCGTAGCAAGATCAAAGAGTATGAGGCGAAGATCTCACAGTTCCAGAACGTTGCAACTGAGGCGCTGACCCGACTTAATAGTTTGGAGGCTATCGTGAGCCGCCTTAAGATTGATGAAGAGAGAAAGAGGCCCTCCTAGACTGTGGGTACAGAGCTACTCTTCATCCGCTTCGAGCGGCTTACTCTCTTCGTTTCTTAACAGCTACAACCGCTGATACTGCTACAATGAGTCCTGCTAGTGCTAGGTAGGGCGTTAGGATCTCAAGCTTGTTTGTAGGCATGACTAGGCCACCGACAGGTCTCGCGTCGATTTGATTAACAGTTATTTCGATAGGCTCCAATTCAAAGGTTTGAGGACCTGCACCAACTGTAGACATGTCGGCAGTTCCTTCAACTAGGATCGTTGTAATGCCCGCGCCTGCACAATGGAAAGTAATGGTTACCCATCTGCGATCTTCAGTCACATATGTGCCATCCATTGAGAAGTCAAAACTTATCCAATCTTCAGGTGGAAGAGGCATAGACATGGGAGCTACTAAACTGGCAACTCCCCATCCGGCTGGCTGGTTTGTTTTTTCACCGACCCTATCCATCGCGGCGCGAAGCCAAGTAGCTCTTATGTAAACACCTTCCATACGGTTGTTTTCCGGAATGTCTGTTATCAATATGTCTATGCTAAACTCTGTACTGATGTTAGTGGTTATCGATGATGGATCAACTGAGAGTTTTGGAGGTCCCAACTGTCCAGTTACTGGCTTACTGAATCCGATAATTAGCATTCCAACAAGCAGAGCTGGAATCAACAGACTATGACGGTAATTCATCGAACCCACACTCAACTGGTATGTATCTGTGACTCTGCATATAAATAACGTTTGTTACTAATTCCGATACAAGGAGAAAGAGAATGTTGAGAAGGCTTAGTTTTACCTTCTTCTCTTAACCACTATAACCGCTGATATTGCTATAACCAGTCCGGCTAGTGCTAGGTAGGGTGTTAAAATCTCAAGCTTGTCAGTTGACATGACTACGCCGCCGACAGGTCTAGGCCTATGGACTTGATAGCGCATCGGGCCGGCAAAGTCTGTAGATCCTGTGAGGCTTGCTATGAAGACGATATCGATCTTATCAGGGTTCCCTATCCACGCTAGCGGTATCGCGATCTCGACGATGCTTCCGGATACATTACCGGAAATAGTGTTGATAAATAGCAGATTGTCTATAGGTGGAGCTGTCAGAATACATGGTTTAAGCTCGATCGCGTCCTCCCAAAGAACCATGTAATCAGCTCCTATGCCGAGAGGTGTGCCGTCGAGGTCCGTCAAACCTGTAGCTACGTTGGTATCGGTATCCAACATCACAGGGAATTGGGTTTCAGTGCCATCGCCCTTGATATCCATCCTCAAGTAGAGAGTCTCTCCATTATTCGTGACGCGGCAGTTGATTATGTCCTCGTCATCGCCATTCGGAGCATCCCCTTCAGGATCGGTCAATTGCACTAGAGGGGAGATCCGATCCAGTCGCTTCCATCTCCATCCGCCTTGATTAGAGGCGGAGCTACGTTGTAGGTCACGTAGTCGTGTGTGCTCCCCGTTTGATCCGGGGCGAACTCCGTCCAGGGTTGGCGGCTCATGAAGACCATGTCAATCGCCGTAGGGTAGTCGAGGACCGAAAGCGGACATGAGAACTCTAGGATGCCGCCGGAGAAGGAGGCAATAGAGCCGCCTACAAAATACTCGCTATACGGCACTTGAAGGCGAATGATATTGCACAGATAAGCGCTAACAAGGGCGTGGGGAAAGGGTCCTGCGATCACGTAGTCGAAGCCTATATCCAGTGTTTCGCCTTCAGGTATTTCAGTTACTCCTGTCAGTTTGTTTTGATCAGTGTCAAGTAAAACAGCATATTGAAAGGGGTCGCCCTGAGGCGAGTACTGTATTGTACCTGAAACTTTGATCATGAAGTATAGGTTCGAGCCATCGTTGGTTACATAGCATTCCGTCAAGTCGTAGTCGGAATCCTCGTCACCTGATGGATCCACAGCTATTCGGGGTATGCCTACCCAGTCGCTCGGGTTGCCATCAATCATTATTGTCGTATTCGGTTTCGATATGGCTTCTGGAATATTGGCGGTGGTTAAGACCATAAGCGCCGTCAAGAGTGAAACTGTCAAGAGATGCTTGCTCGCTATCTTGAAGCCGCCGTGCACTCTTCTCTCAAACTCATCTTTCATCAACTTCGCACATATAATAGTTGCATAAGACAGCTATTTGATTTTTGGCAGGCAGAAGCAAGGATCATCGTAATCGAAACCCTTCTCCTAACAGAAAAGGATCTTGCAGAAGCTGCCGACAATAATGAATCGGCTGAGGACAAAGGATCTGATCTCGGCAAGACTCTCATGGAACTTAAGGAGCATATGGGCAAAGTCTACCGTTTCAGCCTTTATTGGTTTCGAGAGGTGTCAAGTATAGCTACTCCCAAGTCACTGACTGGGGAAAACGAGTGGAAGAACTATGTTCCGAGGAATCGGGCTTCGAAGACTACGAGAACGTCAGCGCGGTGCTAAAAGACGCCATTGAAGAAATAGAAACTAAACCACTCGAACAATTGGCTGATGAACTTGTTACTTTTATGGAGAAAGAGTATCCTCACCAAAAGATCTCCGAAGATCGCATAAGAATTTTCTGGAAATCTAAGGGCTTAGACAGCTACGGTCCCTTTCTTGACACATATGACATATCTGTTGAAAATAAGATGAATAAAGTTGGGTCCCTCGCAAAACTCAAATTTGAACAGAAAGAAAGCAGCGTCATTCCAGAGGTCATAGAAGAGTGTTTTCGGCGGGCAAAGGAAAAAGGTAAGAGGATTAGTCGAGCCGACATCGATTACTTGCTCAGAGAGAAGGGATTGACTCTCTCGAAGCCATCAAGAGAGACGATTTACATTAAGCTGAAAGAACTGCTTGAGAAGAATCTCCAAAGGCGAGGCCCAAAACAAGCGTAAGATCAGAAGAATAAGCCGTAAAACCGACTAATCCATTCTACGGCTAAATTGAAGATTTAGACGGTTTTCTGACAGTATCCACGAGTTGTCCTTTTCATCGTAAGTAACAGAGCTAAGAAACACGTAGAAATGATAACCAATGAGATCGCAGAGAACTCAGGCACCATTATTGCTTCGTTGCTTTCAACTTGTAGCTCAAATCTTGTGACAAGAGGACTTCGTTGAGCGCTAACAATTCCTTTGAAAGGAGCCCTTGCACCAACGACAAGATCATGTGGATCAGTAAATGCGTAGTCTACAGCGACAACCTTACCGCTATTGTCGTAACAGGTGATTACGACCTTCGCATAATGTGATATCTGTGTTCCGTTATTCTTCACTTCACCCACGATGTTAAGATAACCACCATCCATGTAACTGCTATTTGACAGAAGCACCAGAGTTCTCGGTAAGGATTGAGAAGCGTTGTGAAAGGTTCCAGTTAGACGAAATGTGCGAACCTTGCCAGCTACGGCAGGATCGATTGTAATCTCAAAAGGAGCTCTTCTATTGGCAGGCACAACATCCAATCGGGTGTACGTGAAGTCGGTATCGACAACGGTATCATTTGAATCGTAACAGGTAGCTGTAATCTTAACGTATCTGGTATCGATACTGCCTAAGTTCTCAACCTCTCCAACAATATGTAAGTATCCACTCGAATCCATATAGTCGGAGAAGTTGTCCCGTAAAACGATCTGCTCCATCCCAAAAATAGGAGTGACGGACAAAAGAAGCAACGTACAATTTGCGAGAAGGAGTAGCTGTATACCAAAACGACTGAGAAGTTTCAAGAGATACCTGTATATGTAGTCTGATGATAATTCTAGATTTAACATTTCCCTCTCAAGAGATCAGGAGTTCTGCATGACGTGTTGGAATATAAGACTTGAACCGAGCCTGACAAACGGTGACATCATCATGCGCAAGCTAGACAAGACCACAGCAAAGAAAACTTGAGAAAGACCTCGACACACTCAAGACCCTCCTCGAGAAAGCTGAATAGGGGGCAACATCAAGGCCTAGAAGAAAACCGAATCTCACCCAGCTTCTTCTTCTCGAAATCATCGATAAGCTCCTTCAGATGCAGGATCGCCCAAGTCTCCTCAACCGTGTTACGCGAACTCTCTTTCTTCTCAAGGCAATCTTTCATAGCCTTAGTCTTCTCATCGTCTCTCAATGGTCCATCATACTTCTGGCTCATGCATTCACTCCAACCCTTCAATACTAGCCAATAAGAAGCAGGATTTGGGTCTGTAAACTTGGTAGCGAACTCAGCACCTATTGATCTCTGATTGAATGAACCACAAGAAACAGCATCAAAGACCTTCCTGGCATAAGCCTTCAAGGCAGCAGGACTAGAATCCATGATTCACAGTGCATCTAACAAATAATAAAGACTTGGCCTAGCACACCAAGAGCGCCAACCGAAACCGGCACCTTTTATGAAAGTAAACGTGCCGAACATAAGACAAACAAAACAAACACTTATATCAAATATGGATTCCAAACTATGCCGAAATCAAACTCAGTTGGGAATTCTGACTTTGCTGAAAACACAATCAATGATATTGGCGAGGGCCTATTTCCATGAGAAGTACATTGACGAAGTGCTACTGAAGATTGCAGAGACTGGGATATTACATCAAACAGAGGCTCTTCAGGATCTAAGAGGCACAGACTATGATGTGAAGGTGGTCGAACCCTCCGAGAAGCTCTTCAGAGTGACATCGATCATCTCGAGGATTCAGACAATCCTGTCAAACCCAAGATTGAACATTGAGAAATCTCTGGTAACTGATTCAACAATACTTCCGGAAGGAGATATTGTCTCAATAGATCAGGAGCTCTTAGAAATCGAGCATGGTCATGCAGCGATAACCTCAGAACTTGCTAAGCCTGAACCAAATGCTAAAGCGAGTGCAGATCAAAGATTAGCCGAGTTCTCAAAAGACATTGGAAGGAAACTCCTGGCTTGGAAACGCCAGCTTGAGACGACCAGGCTTATAGAGGAAGCGAAAGCCAAGAGCACCCGAACGGCAAAGACTTTCGTCGTCGAAGGTTGGATTCCAGCGGAGCGTAAGACTGAGTTTGAGGATGCTGTTAAAGAGGGTTCTAAAGGCTATTACGGAACCCTGTATATGCAACCTTCCGCAGGGAGCCGACACGGTTCGCACGATAACAAGTCACAACTTGATGAGCAAGTTGCGGAAACGCCTCAGAAGTCAAGGCAAGGCACTCACGCGGCCCAAGAGATAGAGAACCCACCCTCACAAATCAGAAATCCTAGAATCGCATATGTTTATGAGAAGCTTGTAACTGGTTTCGGATTGCCCAACTATTTTGAGATTGATCCGACAATATTCATGATTATCTCTTTCCCCGTCATCTTCGGCCTCATGTTCGGAGATGTGGGTCATGGTTTACTTCTGTTGTTTTTCAGCATTCTCTTATTTGTTGCTAACAAGAAGGGAGTGAAAGCGCCTGAACTCTTCGAATATATGATAAAGGGCTCTCCTCTGCTTGTGATGTGTTCTATATCTGCGATATTCTTTGGGTTCCTTTACGGAGAACTCTTCGGCTCCGAAGTTTACTACCATGTAGTGGACAGCCTTCTGCATGGGGTACTTGGTTTCAGCATGCTTGAGGCGGTCAGGTCAGCATCTATCGGCATTGAGAATACGCTAACGGCTATCGCAGGCTTTCCGATACCTGTTCCTTTCCCCTTCGCCCCATTCGAGAAGCCGATGCTGCTTCTGCTCATTTCTTTGTACGTGGCAATAATCCAGATAGATCTGGGGCTTGTCTTGGGATTGATTAACCAGTTAAGAAAGAGGAATTATGTCGAGGCGATTGTGGGTCCCGGTCTGTGGCTCTGGTTCTATATGAGCTGTGCCTATCTCTTTCTCAAGTATAAATCGGGAATACTATCGATTGTTTTCCAGCGCGCCGACATTCTTGGTATCTACATAGCGCTTCCGGCAGTGGTGATGCTACTTGCAAGAACTGGATTGCATGGGATGGATGGTTTTGGCCATTCTCTTGAGTCTCTGATCTCTTCGCTTTCGAATTCGATCTCATACGGACGTATTCTCGCATTGGCACTGACCCACGGAGCGTTCAGCCAGATACTCCTGATGTTCCTAGGACTAGAAGGACCCATTATGGCAATAGTCGGTGTAGTAATGTGGGCCTTGTTCACATTCCTACTGATACTCTGCTTTGAGGGGCTGCTCTCATTCATCCAGACACTTAGGCTTCACTGGGTTGAATGGTTCCTGAAGTTCTATTCTGGCGATGGTTACGAGTACAAGCCTCTAAGATTATGATGCCAGGATTGGCAGAAGCAGGGGAACTTCTTCTCAGGTAGAAGATGCTTCCCAGTCGCTTTCTTTGGATTCTGCAGGTTCCGCTATGCCATCATTATCATGAAGGCTACGACCAGCCCATAGATGGCTATGGCTTCTATGAAGACGATATAGATCAACGATTTGCTGAAGGTTTCAGGCTTTTCGGCCATTGCTCCGATAGCGGCTGCGCTTGCAGTGCCCATGCCATACCCTGCTCCCAGGCCCGCAAGACCAATAGCCATGCCTGCGCCGATCATCTTGTATCCTGATTCAGCGGCGCTAGCCGCTTCTCCTCCGGCTTGGGCGTAGACCAGACCAGTTACTGAGAGAGCTATTCCGGTGATTAGAAAGACCAATGGCATAATCTTGTGCAGTTTCAAGAGTTAAACCCCAAATGTTAGGCTGTAGATTCTTCAGCGCCTACTTAAAAATTATTGCCCATGCCGCAGGTATCCGTTTTATTGATCAGACTCTCTGGCAGCGATTCGATCTCGACTTACTATTTGATTTGCAGTGAGGGCGACAGAAGCAGACGCCTTGATGCCTCAATTGGCATCCTGTCTCGCTTCCCAAGGAATATGGCGCGAACATCGAGAGCTTCGAAATACTTCAGTTTAAGGAAAGCAAGGAGGGGACCTACGCCGAATGGATAGCCTATGAAGACTCTGGAGCATCTTTCGGCAAGGAAACGTTTCATCTCAAGTTCCAGCGGAAGTAACGTTCGCTCTCGTTCGCATTCAGGACCTACGCTGGAAATAATTCTGCCATAGTAGCTAGTTGACAGAGCTTGAATACCTTCTGCAGCTGTCACGGCTTCAATAGCCGCCTCGATCTCTTGGGCGAGTTTGTATCTTATGGGGATCATCAAGTCCTGGAACGTTGAAAAGGGCATTCTCAACTGTTTGCCCCGAAGTATTAGGTTAATGTTAGAGGAATCGATCTCGGTTCCAACAATGTCTCTTACCCGATCTCTATCCCAATTGTCAAGCTTGCTTGCTGCCTCCCAGAGACATTCCAAGTGTAATTTATCTACCGCTATCTCTGCGGGGATTGTAGAATTCAGTTTCTCACATTCTGCAACCTTGTCAAGTGTTATTGATCTTATTTTCTGATCGTCGAGTTCGCCGAATAGCTGCCGTAGATCCCTTGTCTGTAGTAGTCTCAAAATGAGCTCAGAACTGTACTTTCCTATAGGAGCTACCAGTTGAGCAGATTTCTCAGGAGGGGCCTTCGCTTTTACAAGACGCATGATTATTTTCAGGCATGACAATTCATGTCCGATGTGAGTCAATTCGAGAATATGCTTTGCGTCTGAGGTTGTGCGCGTATTCATGAGTATTTGGAGTATATGGTAGTAGTCTTCGAAGATCGCCGTGTCTATTTCACTCAGTTTCAGGGCCTTACCTGAGTACTCCGAGAGAGTACTTGAATAAGCTGTGTCCATCAGATAGCGCACTGCGTCTTGATCGTCTTTGGTCTTGAGTAATGCCTCATACTGCTCCGCTCTAAGTAGTCTGGATCGTAAGGCTCTGACGTATGCCACCGCGTATGCGTAGTTGTCAGCTCCGGGCATCGATTAGGCATCTCTTGTTGTAGTGCTCTCCGTCAACTTATTGAAGGTCAGGACTGCATAGTCATAGTTGACCTTTTCTTAAATCTTGCCGGAGCACCGTTCATGGTGCCTACGAAAAGCAAATAGTCCAGCGACTTAGAATTCTTGTGCAGGTTTGATTGGTGCTAGAGTTTGCCTCAACAAACACAAACGGGAAAAGCGTTTTGGTATCTGGGAGTCACGGCCACGATACCCATAATGGCCTTTGCCGGTTATTATATAGGTAGACAATTTGATCAGGGAGTGATGGGAGCCTTGGTGGGCACACTTCTTGGAACTTTCCTGGTGTGGATCGACATGCTTAAGATTAGCGGGCTTATCGGAAGAAAAAAGGCTTGAACAAAATATACTTGAAAGGAAGCACATCAAACTACGAGTACGTGAACGCACTTGTCAGAGCCCAAATAGGCAATCTTCTCAGGCTTCGTGAGTATAATGCTATTCTCGGCTGCGTGAGGCTGTCCGACATCACTCAGGTTCTCAGCCGCACTGCTTACAATCAACTCATTATCGAGAACTATCCTGAGGATTTCTCAACATACAAAGGGATGCTGACCTCAGTAGGCTGCCAGAACGCAGAGCGTCTGATCTCTTCAAGCCCGACATCGTCAAGATTCATCCTTGAAGAGTACAAGGCCCTCTTGGAATCCCAGAGTCTAGTAAACGCATGGGGATCTCAGATAGGCAGCAACGATCCGATCACTAACGCTGGAATAATTCCGCTTGGAGCGTTCCCATCAAAATATTACGCGGGTAAATCAGGCATGGGGGAACACGACAAGACCGTTGAGGATTTTGAAATCAGAGATCTTATCGCGGAATCTCTAGAGCTTGCTAGAAATCTCCGATCTACTGCACCACTATTTAGAATCGTAACTAAGTTTAGTAAGAGACTTCTGAGTAAAGTCGCTAGTTCTCCTTCTAGGGAACGTCTCCCGATGATTAGGGTCGCTGAATCATTCCTCGATTCAGCAAATATCGAAATCATACTTGCGTGCACATTGAGCAATATAGACCACAGGACCGCTCTCAGCTGGCTGGAAGATGGAGGAACACTCAAGAAGGCCTTCGTTGAATCAGCAATTGAACTGCGAGATGTGACAGACTTGCTAGCAGTGCTCAGGCGTAGCCGCTACGGTAGTGAATTAGAAGCATGTTCCTACGAATCAATTGACCATATCCTCTCCAAGTTCCCTTACATGGTCATGATGCAGGAAGCCCTTTCAGCACTGGCAGGTTACCCTTTTAGAGCCACGACCGTGGCTTCTGGCATGACCTTGAAGTTGCTAGAGATTCGTAATCTTAGACTCGCGATTTCGGCGGTTTCAGGTGAACTCAGCAGGAACAGCGCGCTGCAAGCCATGGTCATCTACTAGTAGTCATAGTGACCGCCACACGGCCTTCCCGATCCCGGAGAAATCTTGTAGAATTCTAAGTGTATTAGCTGGGTCATAGCGGAAGTATCTACGTCCACGCTGGAGTGTTACGTAACGCAACGTACTTGGCGAAGACGGCAGCCAATACGCGCGCGCTGAATGCAACTCTAGTGAATATTCTTAATGGTCGGAAACATATATCATAATTATACTCAAGGAAATTCATTTGTGACAGAAAAAGCATCTTGCATAAGCGTAGGTGATCAAAATGAGGAAGAGCCCGTCCATTGAACCGTCAAGTATGCCACTAGACGAGCTAAATCTCCAACTGTTGAGCAAGCTATGTTCCGGCCAAGGGCTGAGCATAAATCTCAGCTACCTTGCGAAGCGGCTTAGGCGACATCGAAATACTGTTCGCGAAAGGGTCAGAGATCTCACCGTACACGGAGTCATCGACAGACCGATCTTCCCATTTCTTGCACTGTTCAGAGAAAGATCGTTATTGGTGGCAGCATATGCAGATTTGCCCGATAGTGAGCAGGTTCAGGAATGGCTAAAGGAAGACGCCAGCATCTTCGCTGCTTTTCGCATACGTGAAGGGGAATACAACATGATGCTTTTCGAACTTCACAAGAACCTCTGGGGCTACCACACCTGGCGAGAGGCCATAGTGAAAGACGGAAAAATACCGGGCAGAGCAGAACGTATCCCATCAACCGCGATATATCTTTCAAATATACTCATGGAGAAGTATGATCCGAGCGCGGCCGTTCACCTCATCAAACAGGGTTTCCTAGAAAAAACCACAACTGAAATCAACGGATGCGAACTTGATGAGCTCTCATTGAATGTCCTCACTTGCCTGACCGGTGGCGAAGGCATATCAGTCAATGAGAATCTCCTTGCAAAAGAGCTTGGAGTCCATAGGAGAACAGTGAGTGATAGAATCCGTAAGCTGATCGATGCAGAAGTGCTCTTTAAACCGGTGTGCAGATTCCCTTCATTTTTCGTCCCCCCCAACTTTCTCTTGGTGTTCTCACTCCTAGAAGTAAGGAAGTCATATGATCAATTCATGCATGACATTCACTCGGATCCACATATCAGCCTGGCATATCGGATCAGCGAGGGGCGATATAATCTCCTGCTCTTTGAAGCCCACCTCAGCCTCGAAGACTACCTTAGGTGGGAATCCCTCTACAACGCCAGACACCCCGGCTGTTTCGGCTCAATCAAGAATACCTACTTGACACCCCGCATGACCATCTCAATTGACCAACAAAAAGTCTCACTAGGCGTGATAGACGAAAGACTGGACGAGCTAAGGGAATCCAACAAGCAGATTACAAGGAGAACCAGTAACACTTATTTCCGAAGAAGTGGAAAACTGAAAAGGCAACGATGACGATTCAGAGTTAAGCAAGAGTACAGAATGATTTGAAGGCATTAGGCTGAGTTGCCACCTACTTCTCGCCTCCAAGCAAGATTTCGTGATTCTGGAACTTGATAAGGTTGAGGGCGCGATCACCGACAGCGCGCGCTCGTATATAGATGACATTTGCGCTTCATTCCGATACTTCGGGCTCTTTCTCCTAAGTCTTGGTAAGCCTTTGGTCTGGCATGTGTATCACTCTAGCGCGCGCGATGATTCTTTTTCTCCCGAAAAAACAATTTTCGGCCGAGCTTACAATCTAATTATCTTGTTCTTTTTGAGATGAGGAACAAGATCATAGGTGTCCCTTTGAAGACAAAGTTCCACATCTTTTTCATATCCAATCTCCCTAAGATACACCGCGTGCTTGCTCTTCCGAACTACTTTTCTGAAGTCAGACTTGACACCCAGCCACGCAAGTCTTGCAGCCATCGCTTCATCATTCATATCTGTGAGTCTATCAGTCATGTTCGAAACCAGCAAGCCTGCGCAAAGGAAATCCTCAAGAAAGAACCTTCCTAACCTACAAGCCAAGATTATTGAAATCCCTTTTCGTTTCTTTGAGATTGCTGAAGCAGCTTCCGAAACTGCACGGGCGTTGATGAATGATCCCACAAGCAACCATCTTGACCCTTTTGAGTATTCTAGAGCCATCGTTCCGTTGGTAGTCGTCATCACAATTTGTTTGCCGTCAAGATCAGACCTCAAGAACTCGCTCGGGGAGTTCCCTAGCTGAAATCCTTTCAGCTTCAACCCTTCGCGCTCCCCGGCCAAGATCAGTCCTTTGTTCTGCTTGCGAAGAAGTCTCGCCTCCTTCAGTGTTCTTACCGGAGTTATTGCGGTCACTCCATGGGCTAGGCCGACAACAACTGAAGAGCTGAATCTGAGAACGTCGACTACTATAGTAATGTCCCCTCTAGAACTCGCGTCTAGACCTGCCTTAAGATTCGGCTCAACACTGATCAAGGAAGGCTTCCTCATCGTCTAGAGGTGCATAGACAACGTGCATGGTTTTGCTGCGTTGAACTGAAACTCACTTCTGAAGGGATTTCTTCCACATCTCGTACGACACGGAGTATTTCTTTTCTATTTTGGCTCGGTGTATTGTGTTGACCGCGCAGAATGGCCTTATGGTACCGTCAGGAAGGCCATAATGAATAACGCACTTCTCGAGCCTTTGAAGGTCAAAATTGTAGGGGTCCATGAAGTGCATGCAACCGATCATCACAACTTTCCTCATGAACCTGCCCAACGCATCATAACTTCCTGATCTCAGAACCGGCCAAAGGATTTCTCTTATGAATGATGCTTTAACATGTCTAGCAGCAGCTAGCGTGCGCACCTTAGCGCGAAGCTTATGCCCTTCAAGGAGATCATGATAGACGCCATCCATCGTCTTGAAGAACTTATCCACATTGGCCAGCCGAGTTATTGGAACCCACCCGTTCTTGCCTTCAACCATAAATGTTGCTACACCGCACCAAGGCATCGTACTGAACAGGACGTAGTTCTTAGACTTCATTTTTCCTACAGCATTAGCTACCGGTATCACTGAAGGCACAGGAAAGAAGTCCCCGATTCTTATGAGCCCTGACGTTTGATCTTGAATGAGCTCCATAAAATCTGTCGTGTTTATTCTCATTGCATTTC
>Ga0315279_10006372_pt1 | contig 14908 bp, 14 predicted proteins | sample YL17G06_20_MG_FD_203694 | JGI IMG/M metagenome (GOLD analysis project Ga0315279, IMG submission 203694) | Sediment microbial communities from Yellowstone Lake, YNP, Wyoming, USA - YL17G06_20 | ecosystem: Environmental > Aquatic > Freshwater > Lake > Sediment | place: USA: Wyoming | collected... | reverse complement strand
TTTGGAAAAAGTAAAAAAACTTGTGCCAAATACTATTACCTTGTATGGGGGGCCTCATGCTACTTTTAAATATGCGGATATTCTACGCGAAAACAAATATGTTGATTTTATTTTATGTGGCGAGGCGGATCAAACCATTTTACAATTTATGCAGGGAATTTCAGAATTGGACTATTCAAAGGTGCCTAATCTAGCCTATCGCGAAAATGGGAAAATTCATTTCGTGGAATCATACAAACCAATGAATTTAGATGATTTACCGTTACCAGCGCGTCATTTGTTAAATTTAGAAAAGTATGAAGTGGGGACAATAATAGTAAATCGAGGTTGCGCTTTCAATTGTGCTTTTTGCGTACGACAAAAGATTTTCAAGAAAGTGAGATACCGTAAAATTGCAGATATAATCCGTGAAATGCAATCATTATCACGATTAGGATATCGCTTCGTAAATTTGTATGATAATTTGAATATCTCTGAAGATTATGCAGTAAAGCTCTGTCATGAAATTGAAAGAGCTAGAATAAATTTGAATTGGGGGTGCGAATTGCGTGCGGATCGGATATCTACAGAATTAGCGGACTCTCTGAAAAGGGCGGGATGCAAAGTAATCGCCGTTGGGGTCGAATCGGGAGACCCTAACGTGCTTCAACGAATTAATAAAATACAAGATTTGAACTTGGTGAAAAAAGGGATATCCAATGCAAAAGCAGCTGGTATATCAGTGCAAGCCTATTTTATTATAGGATTACCTGGAGAAACCGAAGAAAGTTTTAACCTTACACGAAATTATCTTGAAAATTTACATTTGGAACCCGGAAATGATAGGGTGAATTTTTTTGCAGCCACTCCCTATCCTGGCACCGATCTTTATGAACAACCTATACAATTTGGAGTCCGAATACACCATGAAGACTGGGAATTGTATGATAATACACATCTAATTATGGATTTGGACTCTATAGAATTTGAGAAATTAGAAAGAAACTTTAAAATTGCGCAAGAAATTGAAGAAGAATTTATTTCTTCTTCGGATTATAATAAGTGACATTTATAATATAGTTTCCATTCTCGTTGAGTCAAGGATATATATAAGGAATTGAAATAATTAAGAGGTATTGAATTATTAAGAGGTATTGACATTGCGATGTAGTTTATGTTCTCGTGAAATTGATAGTTCAATTGAGAATATCATATTTTATTGTAATAATTGCAAGCCGCCAAAGATTTATTGTTCCACCTGTGAAAGGGAAAAATTACACCGAAAGGGATTAGTTAAAAAGGTTCTTTGCACAACCTGTCAAAAACCAATAAAATTATTAAAGGATCTCAAAAAACTACCTAAGGAACTCCAAAATCTCGCTTCTACGGCAACACCTATATTAGAAATTGCTCCAGAACCCGGAGCGGAACCCCCTAAACCTGTCACCAGCACTGAATTTGTGGTTAGTTACGGTAAATTTTGCGGTTCCTGTGGAGCACAACTGATTGAAGGGGCACAATGGTGTCCAGAGTGCGGTGAAAAAGTACAATAAGAATTTATATTGAGAAGTAGACCAGATATTTGTGTTATTGTTCATTATTTTTTAAAATTTGTATAATTTCTTTTATTTTTGTGCTTTGAATTTGTCCATTTACCCGATCATTACTTTTACAGACAGCGCCCCGAATGCCAATAATATCTGGCTGAATTTTGATTAACGAAATCAAATCTTCCTTTTGAAGAGAACCGGCTAATGCAACTTTTAAGCCTAATTCATGGGATTTTTCGACAAATTGGATGAGTTCAGCGGGTGATAAAAAGTCAAATAAGCGTTTTCCATCTTTTATTGCAGTATCAAGCATAGCCAGATTTGATTCAGCTGAAGCTGCAATTTCTGGAATTAAAAGAGGTGCTATGCCACCGAAACGTTCCGCATCCGCATAACCTGCTGTAACAACTTTGATCTCCGAATCTACATCTTGTACCGCATGGCAAATTTGCTTTATCAGAAAAATCGCCTCTTCTTCGGTTTTAGGGCCCATAATCCCAGCCTTGACATAATTTACACCGCAATGGGCGAGCCCTGAAGCCGCTAATGCCGCGGTTCCAGGCAAATTGGGAAGATCGCCAAGGGTTGCACTTAATTCCACAGTTTTTGGTACAATCTTTCGAATTTGATTGATAATCCAAGGGAAGTTTGCACCGAGACTGCCTTCGGCTGGACGTTTCACATCGATAATAAGATCATGCGATGCCCTTAATACTTCATGAACCTCTAATATTGATTGAGGCGAAACCAGAAGTTTAATCAAACGAGTTCCCTTTTAATTTGCTATATAAAGTATTTGAAATAATGGAGATTATGATATTTAAAAATTCTCGATCAAGACAGAAAAGAGGATCCTAAAGTAAAATTTCTCGATCAAGGGAAGTGAAAAATAATTCAAAGTTTTCCGGGCCATTATTGTATTGGCTATATTATCTACAATATTTATTGCTTGATATTAGGAATTGCCCCAACCTTTCTTGGCATTGTAGTTGGAGTTGTATTTGGAGTTTTACCAGATTTTGACGTTTTAATTATGCTATTTAGTGCGATGAGAGGTGGAAAATTTAAAATGGATGGGCTCGATTTTAAACATCATGAATTCCCTTCGCACTTCCCTCTGATCTATTCCCCTTTAATAGTGATTGTGATTATCTTCCCAAATATCTATACTTTCACAATGATTTCGGCGCTTTATCTCCATTTATTCGTGGACAGTTTTTATACCTCGGACGGGATTAAGTGGCTCTATCCCTTTAAAGACAAATATTATAGCCTTCAAAGTGAAAAAATAAAAGGTAAGCACGGCATTTTATGGGCATTCGAGTATAAAAAAACGCCCTTATATAAATTGGAATTTGTTTTTCTAGCAATTGCTTGCTTAATTCTATGGCTAAATCACATTTTCTACTATCGAATATTAAGCTGGCAACTCGGATTGGTAGGTGGGCTAATTATTTGCTTTTTAATCGGTTATTTTTTTCTTGAACGGGCTCGTACAAGGCATTTCGAGAAATCAATGGCTGAAAGAGAAGAAAATTATGAAATTCAGTCTTTTTGATATCTCTCTAAAAGCGTTTCATCCAGATCAAAGCCTAATCCGGGTTTCTTTGGGATGATTGCATTCCCATCTTTATCAATTTCAATGGCTTCTGTAGTCATTAGAAATTCGCTTGGAAAGAAGCCGTATTCCATGTAAGGACCATTGGGAATAGCACCTAACAATTGAAGATTGGCGTATTGGATGGGACCTATTCCAAATATATGATTGATGCAGAATTTTCCATAAGATTCAGCCAGGGCAGCGATTTTTTTTACTTCAGTAATCCCGCCGGATCTTGTTACATCAGGCTGAATAATATCATACGCATTTTTTTCTAGAATTTCTTTAAAGCGCCAACTAAAGGCGTCATTTTCACCACCTGCTATATCAATATCGACTTTTCGCCTTAGCTCAGCGAGACCGACAAGATCATCGCTAGGAAGGGGTTCTTCGAGCCACCGGAGATCTAGACGCTCAGCAATTCGTGCAATTTTTAAGGCTTGTCTGAATGAATAGCCGGAATTGACATCAGCCATGATCTCGAGATCGTTTCCTCCAAGATCGCGAACTGTCTTTAGAACGCGCTCATCCCACTCAAGATCTTTGCCAATACGGACTTTTACCGCTTTAAACCCACGCTCCATTGCGGTATCCATGTACCCTTTTAATTGAACTGGGTTCACCCACCATGGAAACGAGGCGTATGCTTTGACTTTATGCTGGAAGCCTCCTAAAAGTTGATAGGCCGGTTTTCCTAATGCTTTGCCCTTCAAGTCCCAGAGGGCACAATCTATCACACTTATAGCATGTGGAATTCCCAATAGAATGCGGTTTTGGGTGTTATATACATCCCGCCAGATTCGTTCAATATCAAAGGGATCCTGCTTTAGCAACAGTTTTTTCCAACGCTTTATATGAGCAACTAGCGCACCATCTGCATTCACAAGATGGCTCCCTGCAATACCCTCAATGCCCTCATCAGTTTTAATCCGGAGAATTGTTCCAGTTATTTTAAATTTCGGCATAGCGCCTATTTTAATTTCTAAAGGATATTCAAACCAAGTTGGAAGAACTTCAGTTATCTGCATTTTAAATACTCCTTCTATATGAAAATTTTAATGATATAAACCTAAAATATAAAGTTTCGATATGAAAGATTTCATTCCCGATAGAATACTCTATTTTCGATATGACCACGGACTGTGCCTTGCTTAAGCAGATTATTTAAAAAGTCGACAACCTCATTTTCTGCAATTTTCGTCTTTTCTGCAATTCGTTCTAACGGAATTTCAGCGGCACTTAGAATGAGTTCTGCAATTTCTTCATTTAACTTATCTTCTGTCACAAATTCTGCTTGATCAATGGTGTACCGCCCCATTCCCTCAAGAGCGAAATTAACTAGGAACTTACGAATTTGAGCTGCAGGAATTTCTAACTCAGTTTCTAACCGGTCTATAGTCATCCGCCCTTTTGTTTTCAAAAGCGCCTGTAATTTTTCAGTAACTTTTTCTTTGGTAATAGTTGTAGCTTGTGGGATTTTTGGTATCAAAAAGAGTACCTTTGAACCAACTTTGAAATATTCTTCTATAATCCGCGGCGTGTTTTTGAATACCGAAATGTCCCCGGTCCAATTCGTTAGGTACAGCCGATAGTCATCTTCAAATTTAATAGTGAAGTATTTGATACTGGATCGGAGGGTTGATTCGGGACTTTGATTACAAATGAAAGCAGTCCTAACTAATTCGCCTTCGCTTAGAGCAACCACAAACCCTTGATACCTAATTTCTTCTAATCCTGTATCTTGTGAACTAACTTCTGTTCCGAAGGAGGAAATTGCCTGAAGAAATCCGCTGACCAAATCTGGATCAAAGGTAAGTGCGGAACATGCGTAGGAAAATAAACATGTTCCGGATAATTTATGGATAATTAGGACATATTGTAAATTTTCTGCAGCCTCAATTTTCTTTAGTATCCATGAAGGGAGTGTCTTCTTGGGGGTTTCAATAGCTGCAATTTTCGCACGGTGGAAGAAGCCATCAGAGAGTGCACCAGCCAATTTTTCTTCATTAATTAACGTTTGAAGGAGAATTTCAACGTACTTTATTGGTAAGAACATGCGTGATACTAGTTCTTTGATGCTAATTTTTTCATATAATTTCAAAATCCCTAAAATCTCAGCTTTAAGATACTCTAGTGTAGCAAATCCACGATCTTGAGTGTACCACCCTTCTACCTGCCCATTATCCATGAATTGCTTAATTTGTGTCCTTAAGAGATTTGCATGAATTCCCAAAGTTGCGGCAGTCCGATCAATGTAAATCTTTCCCTTCTCCAGAATAATTTCGAGTAATTTGGTTTGAATTCCTTCTCCAAAAATAAGAGAGGTTGAATCGGGGCTATAGAAAGCCTTAACAAGTCCTTTTTTAAGAGTTTCTGAAATAATCCGTTTCGTCTCACTTTCATCGGCGTGAAATTTCTTCGATATTTCTGTTATCTTTACAGACCCCTGATCCTTTAACAGGCGGGCTAAATCTTGGTAAATTAAATCATCAGCGATAAAATTATGCGCATCAACAAAGCGACCCATTATATTATTTCTTTTGGTTAGATTTAATATAACTAATCGAATTTGTCGTTCTTCCAGTTGTATTTCTTTTCCTAATTCCTCAAGATTCACGGGTGTTGTCAGTATCTTATCAATTAAGTATTTTTCATAATCGCTTCGCAAACTAATATAGGCCTTTTTGATTGGATCGATTACACCCTTAATCTTTCCAGCATCACGGTATGTTTTAATTAAATCGGGGCAGAGATCGGGGTTTATATTGAGCGTGGAAGCAATTTCATCAAATGTAAAAATATCACCCCGTTCAAGGGTGTCTGCAAAACAACCAGGACATAATAACAATTGATTTTCAGTTTTTATCTGTTTTAATTTTGAGCCACAATTTTTCAATTCTTTTCTTGCCAAAATGACCTTTTTAAGACCTTCTTGGATGAGTTCCTCTTCAGTTCCAGTCACAATTAATGGCGTATTAAATAAACTGTTCCAATCACATTTTGTGCATTTAAAATATAATTGTTCTTTGTCTGACTTCTTTATAATAACCGGATATCTACATTTAGGACATCGTGATTTATCGATAGATCTACATTGAAGTTCTATATCACCAATCTCTATAAGTTCTGCTTTAGTTAATTCAGCTTTACAACGAGGACATTGAAAAATTTCGTTACTTATAGTATGTGCCCAACAATAAGATCTATTACATGTATTGCAAGTGTAAAAGATATCGGAACTGCCGCATTCTGCACAACTTTCTTGCGCCATATATAATTTTCTCCAACTTTTTGTTTATAAGAGAAACTCGATTATCATCATAATTCAGCAAGATTTCCTTGATTCTTGAATACGATTTGAGCCTTTTTTACTGTTATCAAATAAAATAATCTCATTTATACATTAAGATATTTTCATTAAAATATATGCTATAATTTTAAAGGATAGATAACGGATAGAAATTTCACTCCTTAGGAATTAATGCGACTGCGCGGACCCATCCAGCACTGGCACCTTTTATCAAAATTGGGAAAGCCATAAAGATGAAACCAGAACTCGGTAATTTATCTAAATTTGCTAACTTTTCAATGTGCAGATATTCTTTATCTCTACCTGTAAAATGGGCGGGCCAGAGTGCTTTCCTGTTCCCTTCTTTCGTTTCTTTAAACATCACAGTAAAGGGCCGATCAAAGCCGTACGCATCAGTCCCAATGATCTTGACGCCCTTTTCCAGTAAATAAAGCGTCGCCTCACGCGTCATTCCAGGATGTATCCATGGATAATTGTAAGAACCCCAAGCTTTATCACGATCCGTCCGGATGAGGACAATATCCCGAGGTTGGATGTCGTAATTGATTTGTTCAATTGCGGTTTTTATGTCTTCTTCTTGAATCGGGGTAGTATCTTCTTTATAAGATAGATCGAGAACGACTCCATTTCCAATACACCAATCCAAAGGTACTTGATCGATAGTTTTTGCGGGTTTCCCTTCCACAAGCGGGCCAAAGTGATATGGGGCATCCAGATGGGTCCCCGCATGCGTGATTAGGGTTATTTCTTCTGAAGCTAGACCTAAGCCGTCAGGAAAATCCTCTGCCCTTACACCGGCGGGTTCTGCCATTTTGATGCCTTCTTTATGCGATTCATAATGGATAATTGCAGGTTTTGGTTCGGATTTGGCTTTATTTTCAATTGGAACCGAAAGATCTATCACTATAAAGGAGTCCATAGGCAACATAGAATAAAATCTCTTTCGTAAAAAAAATAAATCTTTCTATCAAAAACAAGATAAGATTCTTCCTATAAAAACGAACTAAATAAGGAAGAATCATACATGAGGAATTATAAATGAAATTAATTCAATTCAAAACCCTGACGCCTTTAGGGGAAACAATAAGGAATGGACTTCTGGTAGCTGATAAAATCCTCGATTTGTATTCCTGTTATGTGACCTATTTAGTTCAGGAAACGAAAGAAACAAAGCCGTATGCAATGGCAGATGTGCGCATTTCGAATAATATGATAGCCTTTTTGGATGGGGGAGATTATTCCATTGAAGCGGCACATCAAACAGAAGAATTTATTCAAAATTTAATAGGGCAGAATGAGGAATTGGTAGGCCCAAAGAAAGAACAACTAATTTTCACGCCAGATCAAGTCAGAATTATAGAACCAATAACCCATCCACGGTATATAGTCGATTTCATGACTTTTGAGACGCATTATAGGCAGAGTTTGGAAAAGTTAACGGATTATTCCCTTTGGAAGCGTTATCCTATTGGATACAAAAAAAACCCCAATTCAATTATAGGCCCGACCGATCCTATCGTGTTTCCGAAAAGGATAACCAAATGGCTCGATTTTGAGGTTGAATTTGGAACAGTGATTGGAAAAAAGGGAAAGGATATAGAAGAAAGTGAGGCGACTAAATATATCGTAGGCTTCACTGCTTTCAATGATATTTCAGCGCGTGATATTGAGATTCCTGAGATAATGCTCAGGTTAGGACCTTTCAAGAGCAAAGATTTTGATTGCGCAGGACCTCTAGGCCCTTGTATTGTGACGCTGGATGAAATTGGAGATCCTCACAATTTAAATATGGAACTTCGGGTCAATGGACAGGTAATGCAGCGAGGTAATACCAAAGATATGAATTGGTCAGTCCATCAGTTAGTGGCATACACTTCCAAAGATCAGACACTTCTGCCAGGAACTCTTTTATTTTCAGGAAACCCCGGACGATTAGAAGATAAAACCATTCAACGAAAGGATCGCCTCAAAATAGGAGATATTGTAGAAGCCGAGATCGAAAAAATTGGAGTCTTACGGAATGTAATCAGTGAAAAACCATGAAAAACCAAATTCTGTTGGGTCTGGATCGGGGCGTCTGGAAATATTCGCTGCAGGAAATTTGTGAGAATGCAATAAAAATATCATTAGATGGATTAGAGATACAGCCCGAGCATCCCGAAATTTTTAAAACTTTCCCGGAAGTGGGGAGTTTAAGAAAACTTCTATTAGATTTTAATATAAAGGTAATTTCAGTGCATTCCCCTATAAAAGATATAAATATCTCCAGTTATAACCCTCGAATCCGTGAAGTTTCGTTATCAGAACTTAAAAATACTATCAAGTTCGCGTCTGAATTATCGGATAATATATTATATATAGTAGTTCATGGAGGGCAGAATTCCTTTAAGAGCGCTTCTGATTTTGAAAAAGAGTTTCTCTCTAAGGCGCTAAAATTGACAATTGAGGGATTGAAGGACCTCTCGAAAGATTGTGAGGAGTACGGCATAAAATTATCCGTAGAAAATATGACTTTCTCCCCTTGGCGATTAACTTCCAGAATCAGGTTCCTGGAACAGATTTTTGAAGAAGTTCCAATGCTTAAATTTACCTTCGATTTTCACCATGGTACATATGGTTCCGAGAGGTATAGCCTTCGGATCTTAGAAAATTTTAAACCTCGGCTCATTTCAGTTCATATTGGCCAATTATTTGAAATTCAGAAGATTCAAAACAATATAGAACATTTAAATCCCTTTATTATTATCGAACCTCACCATCTAAACGGCGATGGTAATCTGTTTTCACAACTTAAAGATATGATAGGTGAGATCCGAACATTGGATTAACTTTTGGTAGCGCTTTTTAGAATCTATGCCTATAATTTTTTGAATTCATAGATAATTTCTTTTAGAAAAGGAATGAGATATTCTTTAGGGATAGAACAACCGCATGCATATTTATGTCCACCCCCAAAACCGCGGTATTTTTTAGAAAATGATGAAACTAAATTATTAATTGGCACTTTGGATCGAAAACTAATGCGAATTATATCATTTTTTCGTTTTGATGTTCGATGAAATATAAATTTTAAAATTCTAAGGAAATAGTTCCAAACCCGATACTTTAAAGCGGGAAGACCGTCTCCAATTGCAATTGCGAAATTAGTATTATCTTGATCTATCAAATAACTTGATGCAAAGCCAATGTGTGGCTGAAAAATATGAATAGTACTGATGGAACCAGTGGATTCTTTAAGAATATTAATTTTTGCTTTCAATTTTTCTATCCAAAATCGTTGTTTAGCCGCGCGATAATAGAGTTTTTTAGTAAAGCCAACATCGGCTATGTCCTTCTCTTCAAGAATTTCATAAAGGAATTTTTTCCCATTTGAAATCCCTGCAAGAAGATAGGCATAGACATCAAAAATTTCTTCGCGTCTAAAAGAATTAATGATTTTTTGAACAAATGGGGTAATCATTCTATCACCAATAGCCCCCATACACATCAAAAATTCTGCTTTTCTTTTATCCTTGATTTTATTAGAATAATTTTTATATAGTAATTCACTGCAACTCACCGAAGAATCCCGGATGATTGTAACGCCTTCTCGGCTTAATTCTGCATCATAAGATTCTGAAAATTGATGATGGTCAAATACAGTAAGACTATTGCCCTTTCGCTTTAATTGGATTATAGTCTGAAAAAAGGTATCACTATCATCAGCATTAATATCAATTAAATATAGATCTTGATTATATTCATTATATAATAACTTCCTTAGCATCTTATTGATTGAGGTAACAGTAGAATATCGTAAATTATCGAGTTTCTCTTGTCCTGTTAAGAGAAAGATTCCAGCTGCTGAAAAACCATCTGGATCATTGTGGCATATAATCAAGTAATATCAAACCTTCGATTATCCTAAAATCTTATTTAACCTTGAAAATATTTGTTAATTGCTTTTCTATTATTTCCAACGTGTTTCTATTATCCCCCTCTACCTTAGCTTCAAACCAAGAAGAATTCCCTTCACTAAAAATACAGGATACTTCTAATTTGGAATTACCGATTATGCCCTCAATTCTAATGCTTTCCAGAGGAGTCTCTTTACAAGGAATCATCTCATTAAATGAAGAATTAAAATTGGTAAAACTCGTTGAAAAAGGACCCGTATTTTTCTTCCGGGGTCTACAATTAACTTCAATTTCTACTGCGTCCCAGTTGTAGGAGGAAAATGTTTTTATAAATTTATCAGAGTTTATTTTTCGTGTAGTCGTAGATGTTAATGCAATAATGGTCTCAAACATCGGCTTAAGCCCCGTTATTATAGGGAATATTATTAAAAAATTTCTAAAATAATACCAAGATTTGAACTTTAAAAATTTTCTAGAATTTGGTTTTTATTCAATTTTGTAATCACCTATAAAAAAAATTAAATTACCTCATTAAGAGGTATCAGTAGAAATTTAAGAACAATAAAAATTTGGATGTGAGTATAATTGGGAAAATTAGCTAGAGAAGTGGCAGTTGTTGCTGTAGGTATGTGTAAATTTGGGAATTATAGTAAGTACGGACCTCCAGAACAAATAAAGACTTCCAGAGATATCTGGATGGAAGCGTATCTTGATTTGGTGCAGCATATGGACAAAACTGTGAATATTCAGGAAGAAGCAGAGGCACTATTCTTAGGGAACTTCTCTTCTGACTTATTTGAGCAACAAGGACATTTAGCACCTTTAATGGCAGAAGTAATTGGACTCAATCCTAAGCCAGCTCTAAGGCTGGAGGATGCTTGTGTTTCCGGCGGTGTAGCCTTCCGAACAGCTATTATATCAGTAGCTAGTGGGATGTATGATACAGTCATCGCAGGCGGAGTTGAAAAAATGACCGATTTAACAACCGCAGGAGTCACAGATACCCTGGCAGCTGCAGCAGATTCTGTATATGAATTTCCTTATGGTGCAACATTCCCTGGACTTTATGCAAATATTGCTACCGCTCATATGGCGAAATATGGGACAACTCTAAAACAGCTTCGATTAGTGGCCATTAAGAATCATAATAACGGAAAATTGAATCCTAGAGCACAAATGCAAATGACTATGGAGGATATGATGAATAAAAATATTCAGAAAGGCGTTGGGAACTGGAACGACATTTGGGAATACCTCGATGATGATAAAGTGAATCCATGGGTAGCCTATCCGCTGCGATTGAATGATTGCTCATTGGTTACAGATGGGGCTGCGATGGCTATAGTAACTACGAGAGAAAATGCGGAAAAATATACGGATACACCGATCTGGATTATAGGAACAGGGCAGGGAAGCGATACGCTTGCATTGCATGATCGTCCTGATAGGACCCATTTACGGGCAGCCCAGACTGCATCAAAGGAGGCGTTTCAGATGGCAGGGTTAGAACCAAAGGATATTCAAGTTGCGGAAGTTCATGACTGTTTCACTATAGCTGAAATAGTTGCAATGGAGGATGTTGGATTTTTTGCACCAGGCGAAGGCGCAAAGGCAGTAGAAGAAGGTTTAACTGAATTGAATTCACAAATGCCAATAAATACAAGTGGCGGATTAAAATCAAAAGGGCATCCTATCGGAGCCAGCGGTATAGGTCAGATCGTTGAAGTTTTCAAACAGATGCGGGGTGAAGCGGAAGGAAAACGGCAATTAAAGAACATTCCAGAAATCGGTTTAACTCATAATGTGGGTGGTAGTGGAGGTTCCTGCACTATTCACATCTTCAAGAGGTAATATGGAGGAATATATATGGCAAAAAAAACACAAAAACCAGTAGGTAAGGCATCAGCACCTGCAGGGAAAGCGCCAGCACCAAAACCAGCCGAAAAGCCGGCAGCACCAGCTGTGAAACTATTTACAGTTCAGAGCTATGTTGATTTTATAAATCAAAAGAAATTAATGGGTGCAAAATGTAAAGATTGCGGAAAAATCAATTTACCGCCAAGAATAGTTTGCTCAAACTGCTATAAAGGCAATCTCGAATGGGTTGAAGTAGAAGGGAAAGGGACACTAGCGTCATTTTCCTCGATTTTCATTGGTTCTTCATTCATGAATGCCAAAGGGTATTCGTCGAAAAAACCTTATGTCTTTGGAACCGTCGACTTGGATGCGGGCGTCTCAATTTCGGGTCACATTAAAGGCGTGAACGAATTAGATCCCGATAGCATTCAGATTGGTATGCGAGTGCAAGTAGCTTACGAAGATGGAACAGAAACTTTCATTGATCGATCAGGGAATAAATCAGAACGACCCAAAGTATTTATAACCTTTATTCCAGAAGAACAATAATTTCCCCTTTTTTCTCCTTTATTTTTCTTTTTTTAGCAAAAAAAACGATTAAAAAAGGTAAAAAACTCTTTTTGAAGAAATACAAAATTTTTATTTTAAAAATAATTATAATTAATAAATAGCAGTCTTGGATAATTTTCATCTCTAACTTTCATAGAAGGAATAAATTTGGACATTGAAGAAGTTGAAAGCAAAGTCAAAGGATGGTGCACTGACGAAGGCATCTTTAAAATTAAAAGACCAAGAGATCAAAACGCTGAATTCATATTCGATTTGATATATCCCTATAACCATCCGCATCCTATGAATTTTTTAGTGGTAATGCCGAAAGATCAAGACCAAATAAAAATCATTTGTGGAACTCAAATTTCACCCCCGCATCTACAATGCTTGAAAAAACCCGAAATAAATCAGAAATTTTTACAGGGGTTCACAAAATCGATGCTTTTTCTGCAAGTTTTGCATTCGATTAAACAGGAAGAGAATATTCCCAATTTTTGGGAGCTATCCGAGGAGATCTACATAGATGGATTGACTAAGAATGAGTTTTTCAAGGTTCTAAGAAAAATCTATTTTGCGACTATTTCAGCAATCTTGCTTTTGAATGAGCTTTGCACCCCAGGAGAAATCTCAAAAACAGCGCCAGGATTGGAACATATTCCATTTTATGGATGAACCTCAGAGTGATATAGGGCTCAAATGGGATTATTTTGAAAATAAAAGGACCTTTATTCGATTTAAACCAATCCTTATGTTGCGGTCAGACATTCAGATGGCAATCTTCCGAGGATCACTGGTGGTATAGTGTTGTTAATGACCGCATTGTAAAAGTAAGACAAATAGAAGAAGAGTTGGAATTTGAAATTCAACCTGGATTATCAGCTCCCAAAGAATTTATTTCAAATTATTTTCGGTTTGATGATGATTTAGAATCAATCTATCAAAAGATAGGGAAAGATGATTTCTTAATTAAGGCAATCAGCCAAGCTCGTGGTTTAAGGGTGATTAGACAGGATCCTTGGGAATGCATGATTTCTTTTATTGTGTCACAGCAAAATCAAATTCCCAAAATAACGCGTAGCATAGAAACTATGGCCCAAAAATTTGGTACCTGTACGATTTTCGAGGGAAAAAATTATTACCTGTTTCCGACTCCAGAGCAACTCTGTACTGCAAAAATAAAAACGCTTCAGTCTGGATTTAATTTACACGGGTGCGCGCTCGGCTACCGCGCAAGATACGTGTTGGGCACTGCCTACTTGATATATAATAATGCTCTTGAATTCAGGTTAGATGATCTAAAGAAACTGCCATACAATACAGCGTATCGATTGTTGATCGATTCTTTTTTTGGCATCGGTCCCAAAGTAGCAGATTGTGTTCTCCTTTTTGCGCTGGATAAACTGGAAGCATTTCCCTTGGATACTTGGACTCGTAGAATTATTCGGAAATTATATTTCAACGATGAGAGAATCAAGGATGAAAAAATAAAAGAATTCTGTGCTGATTATTTCGGTGAATTTGCAGGATATGCCCAAGAGTACCTTTTCTGTAATCGGATAAATATTTGTCAGAGCAACCCTGGAAAAAATATGACAAAAGCCCTTTAAAAACGATTGCTAGTTTCAAACTGCGATACAACACTTTTCTGGGATGGTACAAAGATTGTCTGCAATTGTGGAGATTTAGAGATTCTCCCACGCCAAATCGTTACCTACAAACTGCTAGAACTAGAGATGGTAGAAAAAGATGTTATTGATATCTTTGAGATGATCTCTTTTGAGGAGTGTCTCATTTCCTAATTTTTTTATTTCCTATTAATTTCCATTGAAATAACATTAAATTAAAAAGTGTGAAATCTTTCTTTAGCTTCTTCCCAGTACTTTCTGCATTCTTCCTTATTCTCCAAGGTACACATCTCATAGACCTCGAGCAATTTCCATATCTTTGGGGGGATGGTCATCATCTTGATATCCAACAAATCTTTCCAATTATACACATGTACATTTCGATAACGCGAGTTTCGATGTGCTTCTTTGGTAAGCTCGGCGCAGGCTCTGCTATCCCAAGCATTTGAGCATACGACAACCCACAACTCATCGACACCAGGATAATCTTGGTACCGTTTTTCAGTCCATTTTACGATAATATTAGTTTTGGACCTAGC